>OFBE01000001.1_pt1 | contig 47899 bp, 35 predicted proteins | sample 1520481 | NCBI WGS metagenome assembly OFBE01 (sample SAMEA3696448, study PRJEB22514) | metagenome | biome: water; feature: marine; material: hydrothermal vent | place: Pacific Ocean | collected 2014-08-15 | depth 1539 m
TTGAATAGTTCGGGAGAGCTCATTCTTGGCGGGCCATCTATTAAATCCATAAATTTTTTTCATAAATTCTGACTTACGTTTTCTGGGTAATTCGTTAAATATATATTGAGATCGAAGATTGTATACTAAGGTTATTTGACTTAACATTCACCATTCTATATCTACAGAAGTATATGAAATATAATGTGAAAAATTTTTGCCGTCTTTCATATAAATCTCTCGATCGTGACATTTTGCCACATATATTTTATTGCCTTCCTTTTTCGAAGTTGTTTAGGGATTCATCTATTTTTACATATGGTAATGCCCTTGAAGTATAGACATTGAACTGAGGCTTTACAAAACTGGCATCATCCAGAGTTCCTACATAAATGGTCTTAATGCCTTCTCGTCCTGAATTGGTTCCAAAAACAAAAGAACCACATCTCTGACAGAAATATTTAATCTTACTGTTACCACTATCAGCATTGTACTGAAAACTGCTAGTCTTTCCACTTAACTGGACAACCTGCTCTTCCTTGAAAAAAAGTATCGTCGCAAATCCAGCGCCTGTGTTCTTTCTGCAGTCAATACAATGACAATTACCTTGCAATACTGGCTCTCCTGATACTTCGTATGTAACTTCACCGCAAAGACATTTGCCTGTATGCTTCTCCATGTTTTACTCCATTGTAATTTTAATATTTATACATAAGTTAGTTAAATTCACACTATATTATCGACATAGTTTCTAGAGCCAGTCAATCTCTAATATAGATAGATAAACTTAAATCGTTTAGCAAGGGTTATAGAAAGATCGTCCTTTTTGTTAACCTTAATAAACTATCTGCAGTCTTAGCTAATTTAAATATTAACCGAGACAATTCCCAGCTTTTTGTAAAAATGCGCCCAAATAAATTGTATTTTGAGCAAGGACATACTAAGGTTCTCTCATGAGAAGTATTTCCACAATTAATTGTTTAAATGATTGATTAATTTAACTATGAAAAAACAAAAAAGCTTTTACTTTACGGCCTAATTAATGTGCTGAGAAATTTTCTCGACAAATCATTCAATATTTGCAAAAATTCACATCTCTGCTAAATCTTATCATCAAGCCAAACAACTAGATACCAGTCCATATGTATATGATTAATAATCCAAATTACAAATATGCCTCCAGAAGATCTGCTACTCTAGGTCTTAATGGAACTGTGGCCACAAGTAATCCATTAGCAGCAAATGCCGGGCTGGACATGTTGAAGAAGGGTGGGAATGCAGTTGATGCAGCAGTGTGCGCTGTATCGGTTTTAAATGTTGTAGAGCCTATGTCTACAGGAGTAGGAGGAGATGTTTTTGCCCTGGTGTATGATTCAAAAACAAAAAAAATCGAGGCTCTGAATGGCAGCGGAAAATCATCAATGAGAACTGATATTGATGACTTAAGAAATATGGGAATGGATTCAATCCCACTAGAAGGACCATACTCAGGGTTGGCAGTAAGCATTCCAGGGTGCGTTGATGCCTTGGATCAACTTCAGAAAAAATTTGGTGTTTTTTCATTGGACACAGTATTGGTCCCAGCCATTGATTATTCACAAAATGGATTTGGTGTTTCTGAAATAACTGCAAATTACTGGAAGATTTCTGAAAAAAAATTATCAATAAACGAGAAATGTGAATTTTTACCAAACGGTCGATCTCCACACTTTGGAGAAAAGGTTGTTTTGCCAGATCTAAATAGAACACTTAAAGGGATCTCTGAAAATGGGATATCATATATATATGAAGGAATTATCCCTGAAAAAATTTCAGAATATGTTCAGAAGTTCAACGGATGGCTTTGTGAAGAAGATTTCTCTCTCCATTCCAGTAGCTGGGTTAAACCCATTTCTTCAAATTACAGAGGATATGATGTGTGGGAATGTCCTCCTAATGGCCAGGGAATCGCTGCATTAATCGCATTAAATATTGTTGAAAATATTGATTTAGTTAATTCAGAGATTGAGCCTGTACTACAACTTCATTACAAAATCGAAGCCATGAAGATTGCCTTCCAGGATGCTCTTTGGTACGTAGCTGACCCGGAAAAAGTGGATATCCCTATTCAAGAACTTCTATCTAAAAGCTATGCAAAGAAGAGATTTAATGAAATTAAGGAAGATTCATCTAGCAGGGAATACAAAAGAGGCAATTTTATTCAACACGGTGACACAGTTTATGTATCAGTTATAGATGGAAATGGAAATGCCTGTTCATTAATAAACAGTCTCTATCAAGGCTTCGGAACCGGATTAGTAGTCCCTGAAACTGGGATAGCCCTGCAGAATAGAGGGGCTCTATTTTCCACTAATCGAGATCATCCAAACTTCCTGGAACCAAATAAAAGACCCTACAACACTATCATTCCATGCATGATTACAAAGAATAGCAATCTTGTTAGCAGCTTAGGTGTAATGGGAGGGTTCCAGCAACCGCAAGGGCATTTGCAGGTTATATCCAATATGATTGACTTTGGAATGAATCCTCAAGAAGCTTTAGACTCTGAAAGATTTAGTGTAAGCATCGTAAATGACACTGTATTTGCGGAGGATTCATTTAATCCAGATGTTATTGCTGCTTTGAAGTTAAAAGGTCACTCTGTATCTATAAATTCTGGATTTGACAGAGGATTATTCGGAGGTGGTCAAATAATTGTTAGAGATAATGATGAAGGGGTACTTTTTGGAGGTTCTGATCCTAGGAAAGATGGACTATCAGTAAGTTTCTGAAGCTTAAAATCACCCTGAGCATGATTCCCTGAGGAAAAGGTTACAACCCCTTTCAGTTGAATGGTTTGACGGAGATTGTGTTAATTATTTCAACTAATTTATTTAATATTTTTTACATAAAATGCTAATATAATTGTATTTTATCCCTTTGACTGAAATGACTGTGTGGATTTCAGGCTTTTTTCGAAACCATCAAAATTACTAATTGGAATTAAACAGAGAGCAATTAAAAAGTTACAGGAGTTATGAGGTAAATGCACTAAAGTGACTTTTCATTAAAGCATTTTTATCAAGGTGATCAAATAACAAGTTCCGGTTCATTCGTATCCAGGTAATTACGAGCAGTTTCAATATCCTGCCTGATTTGTGTTTTAAGTTCTTCTACAGATGAAAACTTCATTTCCGGACGCAATTGTGAAAGAGGTATTACTTCCAAATATTCGCCATAAATAACTTTTTCAAAATCAAAAATAAAAGTTTCTACAGTTACCGAATTTTCACCGAATGTAGGTCTTTTACCAACATTGGTAACACCATAATGAGTTTTTCCAGCCAATTTTATTTTGCTCACATAGACGCCTTCTGGCAGAGCTAAAGTAACACCTGGCAGAATATTAGCTGTAGGAAACCCAAGATTCTTCCCCCGTTGCTCACCCTGTTCTACTTGACCATACACACTGTAATCTCGTCCCAGGTAATGTGGAATTTCAGCAAAACGATACTTCCGAATCAATTGCCGAATGAGGGTGCTGCTGACAGTTTGACTTCTTTCTTGTACAGGAGCTACCTCTTCAAGTGAAAAATTATATTTTTGACTGAGGATTTCCAGTAATTTGAAGTCTCCAGCACGGTGTTTTCCAAAACGGAAATCGTATCCTATGACAAGTTTTTTCAAATCAAAGCGCTTTATCAAAAACTGAAATGCAAATTCTTCCGGACCCAGTTGTGCTAACTCCTTTGTAAAAGGAATTACATGTACTTCATCAAGACCTATTTCTTCGAGTAAACGGAGTTGATGCGATGATGTACAAATTCTGGGTACAGACTGCTGAGAATGAATTATTTCCTGCGGATGTGGGTCAAAAGTTACCAGGGCACTGGTGCATCCACGGGTTTTTGCTTCCTGGACTGCGGCACTGATCAAGGCGCGGTGACCCAGGTGTATACCATCAAAATTTCCGATTGTTACAACAGAACTTGGAATATTTGCTGTATTTTTCTGGAATTTGAAGACTTGCATAAATAATTTAAGATACTGAAATTATATTATATTTTGTATATTATTGTTTTGAAATGTCGTTTCAGAAAGCACCAAAGAAAAATAAAAATAAGGTTCTAAAACCTTAAGTGTTTGGTAAAAATATACAAGCCGTAATTACTCAGAACGACTGTAAACCAGGGTCTGTGCGGTAACATATTTTACATGGGGTACTTGATACAATTTCCCGGAAATTATATCTTCTGCAGGCTGACCGTCGGTCGTATGTATGCTGTCCGTCAATATTTCACATTCACGTCCTTCCGGAGTAATTCCGAGCAAAGGAGTTCCACGCCGGAATGATTTACGGGTCAGCAATATCAGATGCTCTTCTTTTACAGCCTCAACTACATATCCGGTCAATGTTTCACCATGATCCTTGAGGTGCGGATTTTTTATGCGCTCAATTGACAGGTCAGTCCTGTTTGCCCGAAAGAAGCCATGTGTAATTTTGGTGGGCCATTTTGATTTTAATACCTTGATTTTCTTTTTATCAAATGATTCAAGCAGTCCATCGATTTTCTTAATCCACGTGCCTGAAAAATTCAGATGCCGCAAATCCAGCCTTAAAACACTCAAGCCTGTATTCTCCAGTTCCGGAAGAAAATCTAAGAGAAATAAATCTCGATGATGAAACATGAAAGTACCGTGTTGATTTTCGATGGTCGGAAACATTCTTTGGGGTTGATCACTGGGGATCAAAGTATTTTCTATGCAATATGAGGTGTCATGTGAAAGACTATTTAAATTCAATAGTTTACGAGGTGTGTAAAACAATAGTATTCTGCCGGCAGCTAATATTTCACAGGGAACAGTCAAGATTTGACTATACTCCTTCAAGATGGATTTTGGCAACTCATTGGAAAGAACCAAACGTTGCAGCTGCGGGCCAAAATATTTGATCCAGCGTTGAAGCCCTGTTAAATTATGGTTACCGGTTTCAACTATCAAATGGAGTGGAAGTTCCGGATGTTCCTGCCGGATCCATTCTGCAGCTCCAAGATCCTGGACGCGGATTGCGTAAAACTTTGCTAAAGGCAGACGACTCAACAGCGAAAGACTGTGCTGGAATGTTTTCTCTGTGCTGAGTATGTCCCACTGTAATACAGGTGACATTTCGGCAACAAGAGCTGCATCGATAAGTGGAAGCAGGGACTTTGTGTCTAAGCTTCCCATTCGACTCAGTGATTTGTGCTCTAAAATTACTTCACGGATTGAAGTTTTTAGGATTTGTTTTAACTGCGAGAGACTTTCGAGGTAAGTACTAAACTGCATTATTCTTCCAGCCATGCACTACACTGGTCGACACTTAATCCTGTTGCGGAAATATCATGTTGGATTCCTTGCTGATGTAACACAAGTACACGGGTCGCTAATTCCAGCCCCAGCTCAAGTTGATGAGCAACCATCAATACGGTACCACCCTGTTGATGAAATTTCTGAAGATAATCCTGAAACCAATGAAATGAGTGTTGATCAAGTCCAGTGTAAGGTTCATCGAGGATTAAAATTTTCGGTTGGTACAACATTAAACGACCTATCATTAAACGCTTTGTCATTCCGCTGCTAAAATTACGGACTGGCAGCCGGGCAACATGGGTCAGGTCGATTTGCTCTAAAATATTGTCAATTTTGATGTTCAGCTCGTTCACTCCATAAAGAGTTCCGAACAGACGCAAATTATCTATTGAACTGAGATCACCATACAACCTGTTTTCATGCGACAGGCTTCCAATTATATGAAGCCATTCCTGCAAGTGCTCTTTTCGATTTCTACCACGAAAAGAAATTGTTCCACGGGTGGGCTTCATCAGTGAACTGACAATATGAAGCAAAGTCGTTTTGCCTGCACCGTTATTTCCAATCAGCATCACGAATTCGCCTGCATCCAAAGAGAAACAAATGTTTTCAAGGATGGAACGAAAACCGAAACGTTTACTGACTCGTTCAAGGCTTAAGAGAGCAGACATGCTGGAAAAAGATATAAAGGATTTTATGCTATCTCTTGATTGGATGAGCTTCATCAAAAATAAGTTCCTTTTTCTCATTCCAAATCAGGATTCGAATAAAGGATCCAGGCTTAACTTTGGTGAATTTCCTTGATATAACTCTATATCTCTTGATTTTATATGGAATGGAAGTTTGCCTGCGAAATTGGATTTCGTTTTCGAGATTTTTCTTAGAGGAAAGATGCATTCCAGTGCGACCCCTTTGGAGCTTTTTTGATTTATTAGTAAGGTTATAACTGACACTGACTCGAGTGCCTTTTGCAGTTATCTTTAATTTTTCTACAGTTATGGTTGGATCATCTATGTTCAGGGGTTTTCGTTTTTTTACCGCCGTAACAGGAGAAGAAGCTTTTTGTTTGATTTTTTTATTTTTTTGTTCAACTTTGTTTATTATGGTTTCCAACTCCGAAATTTTTGTCTGAACATTTTCAGTTTCAGTTTTTGACTCAGTTAATGATGCCTGTGCACTTAGAAGTTGCTGTTGTAAGGAACGAACCTTAAGCTGAAGGTTGTTGATCTGAATTTGAGTAGATGTTTTTTCAAGTTGAAACTGCTGAACCACTTGTTCACGCTGATCAAGAATTGATTTAATTTCAGAAAGTTCTTTACCTTGTCGATCTATGAGGGACTCTTGCTGTTCTTTCATCTTCTTCTGCTTTGAAGACTGGGATAAAATCTGTTGTTCCCATTCACTGTCCTGTTGACTGGATTTCTTTAATTTTGAGATTAGACTGTTACTTCGAGTCTTTTCTTGATCGATTTGCAACTTAAACTGTTCTTGATTCTGAATGCCAGTATAATGTAGAAATGCAATTACACCGGACAATGCTGCAATAATTATAATCAAAAACCATAAAATATATTTAATATTGTTCAGGAGGAAGGCCAAAACGCGGTTTTCTCCAACAACAAAGAAGTTATGTTCCATTTTGCTAATCGAATGTATTAATTTGAAGGAATTTCAAGTTCGACTCTGAGACGGTAAATTTGTCCGCCAATGTTTTCTACTGTACCAGTTAATTCTAATTCAAGCAAGGTAGCCAACAAAAAATTCATTTCAAGACCTGTTTGTTCGTAAATTGCGTCAATTTCCTCAACTCCGTCATTCAATGCTTTAAGAATCCTACTTTGTTTTTCACCCAAATCATCAGGATTTATCTTTTTGAATCCGGTCTCGCCATCAGGAGAAAGAGGAAGATTGGTTGCAGTGGCAGAAATAAGTGATAATTCCTCCAAAATATCTTCTGCACTGCTGACCAGCTTAGCATGCTGACGCGCAATCAAACTGTTAGTACCTGAGCTTGCAGCGGAATCTACCCGACCGGGGACAGCAAATACTTCCCTGTTCTGCTCAAGTGCAAATGCGGCCGTGATTTTTGCGCCGCTTTTTTTGCGGGCTTCAGTGACTACTATTCCCATGGACAAACCACTGATTACACGGTTCCGTATAGGAAAATTTCTGGCAAGTGGCTTTACGCCCAGTGGAAATTCGGAAACCAGTGCTCCATTCTTTAATATTTCTTCAGCCAGCTTTTTATTTTCTGGAGGATAAATATGCTGCAACCCACCTGCAAGTACGGAAATGGTTTTTAATCCAAATTCCAATGCAGTTTCGTGTGCCACTGTGTCGATACCTTTCGCAAGCCCGCTTACAATAATCATGTCCGGAACATATTGTGAGATTTCTTTAACGAGTCTACGCGTTTGTTGTTTTCCATATGCTGTGCAACCCCTGGAGCCGACGAAAGCAAGACATGGACTTTCTGCATCCTGTAATTCACCCTGCCAGTACAATACACTTGGTGGGGTGGATATTTGCTGTAGCCGCAAAGGATATCCGGATGAATCAGGACAAAAAAGCCGTACTCCGGGCGATTCATCAATGATCCGCTTTTCTATGTTAAAACTATGAGATTGCGTAGCTTTTGAAATCAGGTCCGCTAATTTTGATGAGATTTGAAACTGCTCAATCAAGATTTCAGGGCTCGTTTTCAGCAGATCCTCTACACTGCCTAAGTGCTCAATTAAATCCCGGATCTTTTTGTAGCCGATTCCGGAAATCAGGCTCAATGCCAGCCAAGACCATGCAGGATCAGATTTGTCAGGTTTAAGAACATTTTCCGTCATAGCGCTCCATTTTATGTACGTTCGCTGAGTGCACGCTCAACGTCTCGCTGAGCATCTCGCTTTTTCATGGTTTGACGTTTATCATACAGCTTTTTTCCACGTCCAAGCGCCATTTCCATTTTTATAATTCCTCCTTTGAGGTATATTTTCAGAGGTATCAATGTGAGACCTTGCTCTTTTACCTGCCCATAAAGGCGGCGAATTTCTGAGCGGTGAAGTAGTAAGCGTCTTGGACGAAGCGGCTCATGATTGTGGCGGTTGCCAAAATCATATTGAGAAATATGTGCATTCAGTAAATATACCTGCAGGCTGTCATCAACACGGCAGTAACTTTCTGCCAGATTGATTTGACCGGCACGAACACTCTTCACCTCTGTACCCAGCAAGACAATGCCGACTTCCATAGTTTTTTGTATTTCATACTCGAACCTTGCCTTACGATTTTTTGCCAGAGTTTTGGAAGCCATGTCTGTGAAAGAATTTCTATAAAATTACCTTGGAATGAATGTGAATTATAACTGTCTTACCTTCAAGGAGCAATATTGGACATATCCGGCAAATTTGATTTTACCCAGGTAATTGCATCATCTTCTGTCTGCAAGTCTCCGTTTAGCTGTTTTTCAAATGCCTCATTCAAAACTTCTCCCATTTCTGGTCCGGGTGACATTCCCATTGCCAAGAGGTGTCTCCCCATTAACAAAGGACGTGGTGCTTCATCACGAACATTCATCCGTTCTGCTTCAGCAAGCAGCCAGTCACCGGCATCAAAACTTTTACGTTCTTCATCAGTTAGAGTACGTCCCAAATAATCTGCCTTTGCCAACAAAACCAATTCAGGTATCCTGACACGTAAAGCCAGTCTCCTGATTGTACCGGAATTAATCCGCTCGCGCTCTTTAAAAAGCTGTATTGGACGGAGGTGTTCTTTGACCAAAATTGTAACTTGTTCAATTAAAACTCGATCATCTGTCAATCTGCGCAAAAACTGTTCTGTTGGGGCAACTCCCTCGACGTCGTGAGCAGGACTTCGCCAGCGTCCCTGCAAAAATTCAGTGGTCAGCGGCTTGCCAAAATCGTGACAAAGCGCCCCAAACATCAGCTCTAAGTCCAATTTTTCATTACCTTTTCTTAAGTCTGCTGCCTCGTCCAAAACAAGCAGAGTGTGTGTCCATACATCTCCTTCAGGATGCCATTTTGGATCTTGCGGGACTCCAATTAGTGCTTTCAGTTCTGGAAAATAAGCTAAAATGCCTAGAATTTTGGCAGCCTCTAGACCAATTGAAGGTCGTTTTGCTTTTAGCAGCAGTTTACGGAATTCTTCAAAAATCCGTTCCTTGGATAACTCTGCAAGGTCCAGTGTTTTGCATAATTGCACAGTTTCAGGCGCAATTTTAAATTCCAGACGTGCCGAAAACTGCATTGCTCTCAATACCCTCAAAGGATCCTCCGCAAATGCAGGTCCAACATGCCTTAATATTTTGTGCTTTATGTCTCCTAAACCATCAAATGGATCGAGCAATGTTTTGGTTAACAGATCATAACCGATACTGTTGACTGTAAAGTCACGGCGAGAAGCTGCTTCACGATAGCTCATTGTAGAATCAGGCGTTACCATAAATCCGCGATGTCCTTTTCCAGTCCTGCTCTCACGTCTGGGCAGACTAAAATCATATTCTGCACTTGAGGTTTTAAGTTTCAGCACACCAAAACTTTTTCCAACAGCATGAATATTTCCAAAATTCCGGAGTACGGATTCCAGTACTTCCGGACTAATTCCGAATATTTCCACATCAAAGTCTTTTAAACTTTTGCGGCCCAAACAATGGTCCCTCACCGCACCACCGACTAGAATACTGCGCCCTTCGGATTTGGCAATGGCATTTGCAATTTTTATTAGTTCAGGAGGAGTTGACAGGAGGGGCATTAAGTTTTTCAGGTTTAATAAATCACTTTGTCTTCAAACGTATTTTGTTTCAAACAAGTCAATAATAATATTGTTCCGGAATGGTTTGGATTAGCTTAGCAGTTGAAGAATTGATTAAGTCCTAAAGACTTTTCTAAGCAATTTAGGTTAATAGTGTTTAAGTTGAACCGGATACTTATTATCAGCTGCGTTTCAATAGTTCATCAAAATATTCTATGGTTGGCTTCAGGCCTTCTTTGAGTTTTATTTCAGGTTCCCAGCCAAGTTTTTCTTTAGCCAGCGTGATGTCCGGTCGACGTCGCCCCGGATCATCCGGTCTCGCTTCCACTTTCACAAGCTTGGAGCTGGAATTAGTCATTTTCAATACTGTTTCAGCCAACTCAATCATAGTAAACTCGCCAGGATTTCCTGTATTCACCGGTCCAGTAAAATTTTCTGTGTTCATCATTCGATACATTGCATCTACCAATTCTGTCACATAACAAAAACTGCGACTTTGAAGTCCATCTCCATGGATGGTGATGGGTTCACCTTTGAGTGCTGCAACTATAAAATTGCTGACGACTCTGCCGTCTTCGGGATGCATTCTGGGACCGTATGTGTTGAAGATACGCACGATTTTTACATCAACTTGACTTTGCCTGTGATAGTCCATCATTAAAGTTTCTGCCACACGCTTTCCTTCATCATAGCAGCTTCGCAAACCAATCGGATTTACGTTACCAAAATAGCTCTCCAGTTGTGGATGTACCTGCGGGTCACCATAAACCTCTGAAGTTGAAGCCTGCAAAATACGGGCTTTTACTCGTTTTGCCAAACCCAGCATGTTGAGTGTACCCATGACATTAGTTTTTACAGTTTTTACAGGATTGTACTGATAATGAATTGGTGATGCAGGGCAGGCCAGGTTGAAAATCCAATCCACTTCTAAAAGAATAGGTTTCACAATATCGTGACGGATCAACTCAAAATTTGTCTCATCTGAAAGCTGACTGAGATTTTCTTTGCTCCCAGTAAAAAAATTGTCAATTGCAATAACCTCGTGTCCTTCATCAATCAGGCGGTCACAAAGAAATGACCCTACAAAACCGGCACCACCGGTAACTAGAACTTTTTTCATTTGAATAATCTCTGTGAATTGTGAAAAAGTACAAGTAACATTATATCCTGATATAATAGCAAGGTACAAGGAAGTCCGGAGTGTAAAGGACTAATAATCCAAAATTTCGGCATGAGTCAGATTTGTTGTAGGTAGAATTCGTTCAACCAGAGATTAAGAAAACTTTACATGCAATCTGAAATAGCATTGCGACTTTTTTAGAGTCAGATTATTATTTGCTGATAGAATCCTGCTTATAAACGTAGAATTAATTACTGAAAAAAGCGGTATCAGGATGTCGCTTGAATAACATGTTGTATAATCAAGGGTTGAACGGGAATTTACGAAAATGTTAATCGAGTAAATCCGTGAAAACTTTGCTGAGAAATTTCATTATTGAAGGAGGAATTATGTTGACTGAAGAAAGACAAAAAGATTTAGAAACCGCAATTCAGCAAATTGAACGCCAGTTTGGAAAAGGTTCTATCATGAAAATGGACGGCTCGACTGTGGGGCAATACCCTGCAGTGAGTGCCGGTAATTTGGCGTTGGACATTGCACTGGGCATAGGAGGTTTACCTCGAGGACGGATAGTTGAAATTTATGGTCCGGAAGCATCTGGTAAAACAACTTTAGCCTTGTGTGCGGTTGCGGAGATTCAAAAAATAGGTGGAATAGCTGTTTTCATAGACGCCGAACATGCGTTTGACCGAAACAATGCCAAAACTCTGGGTGTTCAGGTGGAAGATCTCCTTCTGGCCCAACCAGACTATGGCGAGCAGGGTCTTGAAATTGCGGAGCAGCTTGTGCGCGTCGGCAAAGTTGATATGGTTGTTATAGATTCTGTCGCTGCCTTGGTACCAAAAAATGAGCTGGAAGGAGATATGGGTGATTCTCATATGGGGTTGCACGCACGTTTGATGTCACAGGCACTTCGCAAATTATCCGGTGTAATATCCAAATCAAATACTATTTTCATTTTTATAAATCAGCTTCGTTCAAAAATTGGAGTGGTTTTTGGAAATCCGGAAACAACGACTGGTGGAAATGCCCTCAAATTTTATTCCACTGTACGCCTGGATGTCCGGCGGGCCAGCCAGATTAAGAGCGGAGATGAAGTAAAGGGGCACAGGATGAAAATCAAGGTGGCAAAAAATAAATTGGCGCCGCCGTTTCGTATTGCAGAAGTTGATTTGATCTATGGAGTTGGAATTTCCAAAATGGGAGTTTTAATCGATTTAGCTGTGAATGATGAAATTGTGCAAAAGAGCGGAACATGGTTTTCTTTCGAGAAAGACAGATTGGGACAGGGACGCGAAAACTCGATCAAGTTTTTAGAAGAAAATCCTGAAATTGCAGATACCATCAATCTCAAAGTAAGGGAAATTCACAATCTTGATTTTTCAGACACAAGCGAAGAAACGCAGGAAACTGCTGAAGATGAATGAGTACTTGCGACTCTCTGCCGGATCAATTGAAACGCCCACAAAAAAGTTCAGAGGACTTTCTTAATGGAAGTATTGGGCTTTTTTCTGCGGAAGAAGCTCTTTCAGATGGCATTATTCTGGTTGATGTACGTACGGCAGAGGAATTTGCCAAAGGCAGTATTCCTGAAGCTCTGAGCCGTCCATTGTTTGATAACATGGAGCGTGCAGAAATTGGAACAATATACAAACAGATTGGCAGGGATGCAGCAGTTGACAAAGGTTTAAAGATTATTGAACCGAGACTGCAGCAATTCTTAAAGTCGCTTTTAGATTTAAAATCCCATCAACTAGTCATATATTGTGCCCGCGGCGGAATGAGATCTGCTTCGGTTGTCAGGCTGTTACAGCATCACGGATTCCGGGCTGCACAAATGCAGGGTGGATATAAGAGGTTTCGGCAATATGTGCTGCAACAGCTTGAAAGCCCAATGCCGCCTTTCATTGTCCTGCATGGTCAGACGGGTGTGGGAAAAACCTTGCTCCTGAATAAACTGCCGGATCATATAGATTTGGAAGGTCTGGCAGGGCATCGAAGTTCTTTATTTGGTGCCATAAATAAAACTCCTCGGTCACAGAAAAACTTTGAAGGACTCCTTGTTCAAAAATTGAGAACACTTCCAGAGGCTCAACCTCTGTTTGTGGAAGGAGAGAGCCGTAAAGTGGGGCAGGTATTTCTTCCATATTCCCTCGCGAATGCGATGAAATCCGGGATGCTGGTGCTGCTGAGTGCATCTATGAATACCAGGATCAGCCGTATAGTTGAGGAGTATCAAATTTGTGATGAACAGAGTTTTCGACAAGTTGATTCAATTTTAATTACATTACGTGTGTCACTTGGAAAGCTTAAAGTGGATCAATTACGCCTGTGGCTCAAAAAAGAAGAAATTGAAAAGATAGTGCACATGCTTTTGGTAGATTATTATGATCCTCTCTACATGCATTCAATGAGTTCATACCAATATGTACTAGAGTTGTCTGCAGAAGACTTGAATTTGGCTGCGGTTGAATTAATTCATTTTCGAGATGAAGTGATCAAAAGTCATTAATTATTTAATATGTTTTTAGCGACACGATCCATCAAATTAACTTTTCTAAAAAAATCCTGAAATGAGAAGATCAAATTCATTATTTTACCTGATATTTACCATAATATTGGTTTTTCAGGTTGCGAGTGGATTTGCAGAAAGTCGGGAAAATGTTGCTACAGTAAAGACACATTCCGGCTCATTCCCACTACCCATCCCAATACTTCGTTTACCAGATCATCCGGGATCTCCGTTGGTTACAGTTCCTGATGCAGTCTTTCCGGAGCTTCCTGACTGGCATTACTCTCGTTTTATTCCAGAAGATCCAAGCTGGCTTGACAGTGCGGGCAAATTTTACAAAGAAGGTCTTGTCTATTTGTTTCGTGGAGACTTGAATGTTGCTTTTAAGAGGTTTCAGTCAGTAACAGATAATTATCCGGAAACGCCATGGTTCGCTCCGTCTTTGTTTTGGCAGGCTCAAATTTTATCAAAGCGGAAGGAATATGTTCCAGCAGGAAAAATACTGACTGTATTCCTTGACTCTCTCAAACAGGGTAAAAGTTCAGAACGATATATTGATTTTCAAAATTTCAGCCGCTACACATTGGCCTGGCTGGCCCTGAAGCAAAAAAAATACAATGAAGCACTGGAAATAATTGAGAAAAATAAAGAGGTGATCAGTGTTAAAAAAATACGTATTCAGCTTCTTTTTTTGAAGTACCTGATACATGTTCAGTTGAAGCAGAGTGATTTAATATTTGAAGTAATTGATGATTTGATCCAATTGTTTCCATATGATTTTGAACATGTAGTGCGTCTGGCTGAATTTTATTTTGTTGAAAACCGCTGGCAGGAATTAGCGGATTTAGTTGAAGCACAAGCTCGGGAGCAGGTATTTTACAATGATCCTCGAATGGAACACTTCTTGTGGCTGGGCGTGGCTGCAGAAATGCGTTTGAAACACTGGAATAAAGCCAAAAAACGGTTACAGTCTCTTGAGAAGTTTGGTGTCCGCAGTCCTGACAAACTTGCTTTGGCCTATTTAAGGCTTAATCTTTATACAAATCAAACTGAAAGTTCCTGGAGGAATTGGTTTAAAATACAGGATGATATTGTCCGGGAAAAAGCATTGCGAGAATTAATTCACCATGCAGTTAAAACTGAAGAGTTTCTCTTTTTGATTAAGAAACAGCCGGAGCTGAAGTCGGTTACTCAATATTGGCGTGAGTGGCAGGGGGAATTAGAACTAATATATGCTTATCTTTATTTGCGCCAAGGGCAGATAAAAAAAGCAAAGCAATTTTTGCTGTGGGCACAAAATAATTTGAAGCAGGAGTCAAATCAGGTGCCTTTGATTGTTAAGGAGGAAAGTCTTTACCTGGGTACTGTGATAGAACTGCTGCTAAAAGACCATCAGAAAGCGTTGCAGCATTTGAAACAACTGCTGGCAGAGTATGCAGGCTCAGAACGTCAGTCGGATTACTATTTTTGGTACGGGGTTTTATTGTATGAACTGGAAAAGAGTTACTTGCAGACAATCATGGCAATGCGACAGGTTGATCGGGAAGGTGAGCGGGATGATGATCGCTTGTTTTTACTCGGCAAGGTAAATCATGATCAGCAGAAATGGAGAGCGGTAATCTCGGCTTTTGCTAAATTACAGAAGCTGCATCCAGGTTCCCAATTCCTTGAAGAAGGGCTTTATCTGCAGGCCCAGGCTTTTTTTGAACTAAAGCAGTACAATTCAGGTCTGGAAATATTAAATGAACTGCAAAACACTTTTGGTCAATTGAAAAAACCTGTAAGAGCGGTTCATTTACGGGTGCAGATTCTTGTGGCAATGCAAAGATATGAGCAAGCTGATGATGTTCTTCAGCGTATGATTGAGGAGAATTCAGACTTTTCACTGATAAAATTGAGGGTTGAAGTATTGAAGTACATCAAAGACCCCAGGCGGATACTGAGTGTGACAGGTGTCGGACTGGAGCTTTCAACCAACAAAGATCAGGGCTTCCTTTACTTTCATCGGGCAAATGCTCTTTTTGATACGAAGAAATATGAAGAAGCAAACACATATTACACTTTGGCATTAAAAAATCCTCCAAAAGACACTAGACGAGTTATCAATTACCGGATCTTGAAAATTCAGTATGAATTGGGGCGCATTCCAGAATTACTGCAAGGTGCAGATCTGTTTTTGAAAGTGAGTCGGGACGATTTTTACAGTTATGAAATTCTGCATATGCTCAGCAATTATTTTCTGGAAAAGAAACAAAGAGAAAAGGCCTTCTCTTATTTAAAGCAGCTTGTAGCCAACTATAAAAAATCAGTACGTAAAGTAGAACTTGCTCCTGAAAAGAGATTGGAGCAGATTGTTCTAATTGGTCAACTTTATAACGAATTGACTAACTATGAGTTGGCTGAACGCTGGCTGAATCAGGCATTAAAATCGATGGAAACAGTTGAAGAAGGACGAAAAAAATGGCAACTGCATATTTTCAAAGAAAAAGGGTTTGCTCTCTATAAATTAGGCAAACATCGTCAAGCTCTGGCTGCCAGTCTGAAAGTTCTTTATCTGGACCGTAGTTTGTCTAATCAGCAAAGATACGATCTCAATTTGCGAATTGCATCAAGTTATGTGCAACTAAAACGCACTAAAGAAGCGAGGTCGATTTACCTGAAAATGCAAAAAATATTTAAAGATACAGTCCGTCAAAAAGAAATTGAAAAACTCCTGAGAAGCTTGATGAATCAATAATGATATGCTCCAATGGTTCCAACCAGGATGTCAGAATTTTCATGAGGAAACGAACTATAATGACATCCATATGGGGGTTATATTTTTTCTGTTCAAAATGTTTCACGTGAAACAATAATGTTATGGATTTTAAAATCATTGCCATTGATGGTCCTACCGGTGTTGGGAAAAGTACAATTGCCCGTCAACTTGCGGAAAAACTTTGCTGTTTGTATGTTGATACCGGAGCAATGTTTCGCTGCCTTGCTTTGTGCTGGGGGAAGCATGGTTGTCCGGAAAGTGATGATTCGCTGCAAGAGTTGGGTGATCAGACCATGATAGTATTTAAACATAAAAATGTAATTTGCAATGGTAAAGATGTAACTGATGAAATTCGGACAGAATTGATTTCCAGTCTTGCTTCAAAAATCAGTAGTTTTTCCTCAATCCGGGAAGTGATGAAAAAACAACAGCGCACATTAGTTGAAGAAGTCCGTAAGTCAGAAAGTTACCTGGGCGCCGTATTGGAAGGTCGAGATATAGGCACAGTTGTTTTTCCAGATGCGGAATTTAAGTTTTATGTTGATGCCTCTCCGGAGATACGTGCAAAACGTCGGATGCTGCAACTGCAGGAACGTGGTGAAAATGCTAATTTTGAAAAAATATTAACAGCTCTTCGTAAACGGGATTTTCAAGATCAAAACCGTAAAGTTGCTCCACTGAGACCTGCGGAGGATGCATTAATTGTGGATACAGGGAATCTGAGTGCAGACCAGGTATTGGAGCATTTAGTTGCCTGTATTGGAGAAGAGAAAAATGTCAGCTAGTCTGGTGTTCAATCCTTAAAAAACCAAAGAATTTATTTACAAAGGTGATGTCATGAAAGCAGTTATTCTTGCGGCTAATCGAAGTAACAGATTGAGTCCGTTTATTGAAACCCGCTGTAAGCCCATGATTCGAATTGCGGGGCAATATATTCTTGAAAATACGATTTGTTTCCTCAAGGAAGCAGGGATTAACGACATTGTGCTTGTAGTCAATCATCAGCAGGACCTTGTCCGCCGGTATTTTGGCAGTGGCAAAATACTTGGAGTGAATCTTGAGTATGTTGTTCAGGATGAACTTCAGGGAATTGGTCAGGCCCTGAGTCTTTGCCAGTCGTCATTGGAAAATAAACCATTTTTGCTTGTTTATGGTGACGTAATGACTGATTACAACCCCTTTTTATCCATCCTGCAAACTTACTCTGAGATGGACAGGGAAGTTGCCTTGATTGCTTTACCGGAGTCTTCAAAAGAGTTTGGCAATGTCTATCTGGATCATGAAATGAAAATCAGCCGTTTGGTTGAAAAACCAAAGGCAAATCAGGCAAATTATGTTTTTGCAGGAATGTTTGTTTTGTTTCCGAAAATATTTTCTATGTTGGATGAACATCAGAATGATATTTCCCAATGTTATGGGCAAATGATTGAAACCAGCGGGCTACAGGCTTGTTTGTGGGAAAAAGGATGGATTGATATGATTCATCCCTGGCATATTTTGGAAGCAAATCGGATGTTGATGAGTTCATGGGAAACTGCTGAAATTGATTCTACCGCAAGATTGCTGGGACAAGTGCATCTCGAAGGGTCTGTCCGGATTGGGCCGAATGTTACTGTCGAATCCGGAACCATACTTAAGGGTCCTTGTTATATAGGTTCCAATTCATATGTGGGGAATAATTCCCTCATACGTAATTACAGCGCGATTGGTCCGGACTCAATTGTAGGCTATGGATCTGAATTGAAAAATTGCGTGTTGTTTGGAAACAATGACGTAGGCCGTCTTTCATTCGTCGGGGACAGCGTTCTGGGAGAAAACGTCAAATCTGGTTCCGGACTGACGACGGTCAATCACACAGTCGATTATAGTCGAATAACCTGCAAGTCCAACTCAGACTCAATAGAAACCGGCCTGACAAAGCTTGGAGCATTCATTGGTGATAATGTATCCATTGGAGCCCGTCATACTCTTGGGCCGGGTACAATTGTGGAGTCAGGAAAAATCGTTGCTGATAACATTACTCTCTAAATCAAGCTCTTAAAACTTAAAATCCGGTAAGGCAAAAAATGTGTGGCATCAGCGGCATTGTCCATTCTGAAAATATTGGCAGAAATTTATTTAATTCAATTCGCAACTTGGAATATCGTGGATACGATTCTTGCGGAATGGCCTTGCTGCGACAAGGAGTACTTGATTTGCGAAAAAATGTTGGGGGAATTGATGAAGTCAACTCATTGGAAAAATTGGATCAAATGCAGGGGAGCATCGGAATTGCTCATACGCGTTGGGCAACACACGGAGGAGTAACTCAGGAAAACGCCCATCCCCACCTTTCTCAAAACAAGCAGTTTGTAATTGTACACAACGGTATTATTTCGAATTACCAGGAATTGCGGGAGCGGATGCTTAGTCAAGGAGTTGTTTTTGAGTCATTGACGGATACAGAAGTTTTCGTCAACTTGTTGGAGGAATCATACTCAAACAGCAAAGATATAGAACAAACATTTTTAGCAGCACTTGATCAAATCGAAGGTTCATTTTCTATAGTCATGCTGTCAGCGCATGACCCGGAACACTTGTATTGTGTAAAAAAAGAGTCACCTCTTTTACTGGGACTGGGAGAGGGTTGTAATTATGTCGGTTCAGATCTCAATGCTTTTTTGGAATACACCAGGAAGGCGGTAGTTCTGGATGATGGAGAATATGTTGTTTTAGGCCGGAATGATTATAAAATACGTAAATTAAAAACTCGTGAACATGTCGAAAAAAATGTTTTACACATTGATTGGGATGTGGAAACGAGTAAAAAGGGTGGATATTCCCATTACATGCTCAAGGAAATATTCGATGAACCGCAGACAATACGGCAGGCATTGAAAATTCCGCATGAACAAATTTCAGGATTGGCCTTGATGTTTACGGAAGCTACACGTGCCTACCTGATGGGTGTGGGGACAACTTATTATGTGGCGAACATCAGTCAGTATTATTTTTCAACTTTGGCAAATCGATACTACCCGGCGTTGAGTTCTGACGAGTTTTCTGTAGTAAGTGTTGAATCCGGAGATATGGTGCTGGCACTTTCCCAATCCGGAGAAACCTATGATACAAAATCATCGTTGGAGTATGCGAAGCTTCATGGTGCGCAAACCGCGGCGGTTGTAAATGTGATGGGGTCGGCAATCAGTATGATGGTAGATCAGGTTATTATGCAAGGTTCCGGTCCGGAAATATGTGTTGTTTCCACAAAAGCAGCTTTGGCTCAAACCTTCATTATGCTGAGAATAGCCTTGGAACTGGGGCGGCTGCGGAAACATATTTCACAGGATGTTTATCAAAAACATCAGCGGGAGTTGGAGATATTTCCGCAAATGGTTGACCAAATACTCAATGAACAATCCGGATTCGTACGCAACATAGCAAGGACTACAAGTCATGTAGAGCATTGGTTATTTCTCGGCTGCGGAATTTATTATCCTGTGGCCATGGAGTCTGCTTTGAAAATGAAAGAAATTACTTATCAACACGCAGAAGGAATGCCTGCCGGATTTCTTAAACACGGGACTCTGTCGATGGTTGAACCGGCTTTACATTCACTGTTTTTTGTACCGCTTCCGGAACAAAAAGATTTACATGACCGTACTCTTATTGCTATGGAACAAGTTAAAGCTCGTGGAGGTACTGTGATTGGAATCATGTTTCAGGGTGACAAACACGCCCAGTCAGTAACCGATCAAGCAGTACTGCTGCCTCAGATGAGTGCTATATGCGCTCCAATGGCACAAATGATTATGGCACAGATGTTTGCATACTATGCTGCTTTGGACTTGGGACGTAATATTGACAAGCCCAGAAATTTGGCTAAATCTGTAACAGTCGGTTAATCGGCTTTCCTCAGCTATCTTTTTTAATGTTTGCTAATTAGAATGAAGATAGTATCCTCCCTTTTAATAAGTTCTCTTTTTCCTGCAAACAAATGACGATTGAGCGTATACAAGGAACGGATGGTATTCGCGGCATTGTCCGCCTGGCAGAGGATTGTTCCGGTTCGGATCCAATTTCTGTTTTTCTACATGAAGCTGTACTGACTGAAGAGTTTTTTGAGTTGTATACCTACGCTTATTGTCAGGAACTGCTTGAAGCTGATTTTGCGTCTGCAAATGATCTTGCTGTAATTGGATGGGATCCGAGAGATATGAGCGGCAGTTTCAATCACTCGGCTATCCGAGGAATCAGGAAGGCAGGTCTTACTGCGGTAGTTGTAGATATTCTACCTACTCCAGCCATTTCTCTTTACCAGCTACACGTTGGTGCTGCTTGTGCTTTTGTACTTACAGCATCTCATAATCCTGCAGACCAGAATGGGATCAAAATCTTTATTGGGCATTCCAATCTGAAATTATTTCCGGAAGATGACAAGCGCTTGACTCAACGTTGTCTGAGTTTAAATTTTGAAAACCTTCGATCCGCTCCTTTAATTGGAGAATTGCGCAATGATCATGCAGCTGCCCGGAAGTTATTTATAGAATTTATGGCAGATCCGCAAAATCATTGGTTAAACGAAGATTCATTAGCAGGTGCTAAAATAATCGTTGATGCAGCAAATGGTGCTTTTTCACCCTTAATCGAGGATTTGCTGAACTATGAGTCAGCTGATTATATTTTTACTAACTGTGACCCAGCCCGGGGAATTAACGTTCGTTCCGGTGTAGCAGATCTTGAAGGTGTATCTTCTATTTCTGCGGATGAGATCGAAAATGGTTTGTTTTCTGGATATGAAACTTTAGAGAAAATGCTGGCGAGTGGCCGTGAACAAAAGGAAAAGCTGCTCAACAACTCAGGCCAGGTGCTGGGTTTTGTTTTTGATGGTGACGGTGATCGTTGTTTTTTACTGAGCTATGATCCGTTTCAAGATTGTGTGTTGGTAGTTGGTGGAGACGCGCAGGCTTTTATTCAGGCTAAATTGCTGCAGCAAAACTACAGTTTGAATCAGGGACCACTGTTTGTGAATACTGTCGAAAGCGATCTGGAAGCTGGACGGGCAGTACAGCAGATTGGTTTTGAAACAATGCAGTGTGCAGTTGGTGACAAGTGGATTTTGTGGCAGGCCTGTTTTTATGACTGGCAGGCAAAACGGGAATTTTATCTAAACAAAATTGCTGCATCTGAATTCAGGATTTTGCAGGAGCAAGTTAGAACAAGGCTGGAGCAGATGGTTCAAAGTACTAAATTTGACGCTTTGTCTGCAACCACGACTTTTATGTCTCTTGAAAAATGGGTTAGTAATAATATTGGGGATGAACTGGTGAATAGCGCGTACGCCCACGTATGCCAGCAGCAGAATAATATTTTTGCAATCGGCAGTGAAGAGTCCGGACATGTCATTACTTTAGCTAAAATGAACTCCGGTCACGTAACCCGCCCGGTATTTATCGGCAATGGATTGAAATGCGCCTTGAATAGTCTGGCGGCAATTCAGGCTTTACGTTCCGCAAAAAATACTCCTGAATTCTTTGAATGGCTGAAATGTCCCTTTCCTTACGGATTTCAAAAAAGTCTTCCGGTTTATTATGTTGACAAATCCTTGCTGGATGAAGGATCTGTGCTGCGTACTGAGCTGGAGGAATTGTTACTGGCAAACTTAAACTGGCCGGAAATGGAAGTTGAAATTGTGAAACGCCAGGAGGAACCAGAAATGCTGCTGCTGAATGTTTTAGAAAATGGACTTCCAGCAGCGGCTGTATTTGTGCGGAATTCCGGAACAGAGGATAAGCTGGCGCTTTATCTCCGGGGAAGGAAGGAACTCGAAGTACGCCTGGAAAGCCTTGCGGAAAAAATTTATCCCTTTTTGTTGCTTTCGTTTAAATGTAAAAATAGCCCTATGGCACAGGCCGAACAATTGGTTTTGCTCCGCTTGAAAGATGGAGCAAAACAGGTAATCGATTTGAGCTTTGAACAATTTGCTAAGATCTCCCTGAATCGACTGCTTCACGAAATGAGCTCACGTCAGCAACTGATTAAGCAGGAAGGAGACACTTGGTCCATCACGGAAACTGGAAGGATATGTTTGAATCATACTAAAGGTTCAGAATGATTATCTTTAATCAAGGATTTTTCTGAACGTTCAGAAAACACATGTCATCTAAATAGTTTAATTATTTTCTCCAAAAAGAAGAGAGGATTCTTCAATTGACTTAGGGGGTGTTGTAAGGATGATTTCGACACGCCGGTTTATCTTACGGGCTATTTTTAGGGCACTACCTGACAGGGGAGAACCAGTTGAGTCGGAGTAACTTACTTTGGGACGCGTGTCGGCATAGCCGACAATTGAGATTGAGTTTTCCGGATATTTGATACGGTTAATTAGCATACTTGCAATGATAGTTGCCCGTGCGGAACTGAGCGCCCAGTTACTGGGAAACTTTTTGCTGCGCATCGGCACATTGTCCGTGTGACCTTCCACAGTCAGCAAATCGGATTTATGTTCCGGTATTTTAAGGATTTGGAAAAAAAGAGGAGAGAGGGCTTCGTAAGCCCCTTTCTTAAGAACTGCGCCTCCGGAACGAAAGAGGAAATCCTGCGGTAATGAAACGATGCAGCTGAGTTTGGTTGAGCGGAGTTCGTACTTAATGAACTGGGCTCTATTGTCGCTGAGAAACTGTTCAAGGCCTCCGCAATTTTTAGGTTGAGTGGAAAGAGCGTTCAGCAAAACGAAAAAGCAGAATAACAAGGTCATTAAATCTGCAAATGTCGTAATCCACCCGCCCTCTGAACTGGCACTTCGACTCATGTTACAACCCCAACCCTTGACCCATTGCAGCCTGTTCCTCCTTAATTACTTTCTTACGCAGCTTGGGAGGAAGATATATTACTAGATCCTTGGCAGCAGTTTCAGGAAGCTCCCTGCGTTTCAGGTAGAGCAGACCTTCCCTGATCATTTCCATCAACAAAACCTGCGTCTCTTTGAGTTGAAAACGCTTGGAAGCGATTGGCAAAAAGATCAGCTGCGAAAGCAAGACACCATAGAGTGTAGTTATCATCGCAACTGCCATGCCTCCCATCAACCCCGCTATGTCAGCGCCACCTTCTCCGCCAACACTGCCCAGCATCATAATCAGACCGACAACTGTACCAATCATGCCAAAAGCCGGTGCGGCACGACCCATAAATTCCAGCATGTCTATTTCTTCAAAAGAACGATAGTTGTACATCTCAATTTCAGAACGCACAATTTCCTCAATCATTTCTTCTGTCACCATATCGACTGCAATAAAATCCTGCAGCCAGTTTTGCAGGTCTGTGTTTTTTACCGCGCTGATTTCCTCATCAGTTATTAATTCTTTATTGGCCCGTTTTTCACAGAGGCTGATCACAGTATGATAAACTTCAAGAAAATCCTTGTCGGATTTTCCTTTTAAAAAAGCTTTGGCGATGAAAACAATTGCACGCATAGCATCACCAAAACGAAAGGCAATCAGAGTTGCAGCATAGGAACCTCCAAGTACAATAAGCAGAGATTTTAAATCGGCGAAACGTGAAATAGAACCAAACCATGATTCCTGAAACATTTTAAAACTTGCTTTAAAAGCACGAATATCTTCAATAGGTGCCTGGGAGACTTTCAGCGCCTCCAGGCCCAGCTCAAATTCTCTGAATTGGTACATATAATAATTCGAAAGGTGATCCGGCCAAACAATACCGAAAATAACCAGAGATGCTCCTATCAACATTCCCAAAAGGGTTCCTATTTTGTCTAACATGAGATCCTGAATTATAAACTTAAATTATAGATAATAATCTATAATATCAGTATTATATAATACATTTCGAAAAAACACTATAATTACTCTACAACCAAACCATAGAAGATACCGTCGTAAAAAAACCTAAAAACGCGCCATTTTGAGCGAACCGAGAAATCCTGCATAAGCTACTACATTAATTTTATTAAGCTTTTTCACAACAGTCGAAATGACTGTGTGGATTTCAGACTTTTTGCCAGACCGCTTATTGGTGACCAATAAATTAATAGTAATAAGCTTAAAACCTGATAGGCTAAAGACAAACAGAGCAAATACACACGTAATAGGATTCTTGTTTCTTCTGTGCATTCTGTAACAAAAACATAAGAATTACAACTCATTTTCGTTAAATTGAATTAAATGAAGAGTTTATCTAAAGTGCACAAAGGACAACACAGCACCGGTTAAAAATGGCGGAACACGAGCACTTTTTTCAGATACTACAAAATAAACTTGGCACTTCCTTAAGGATGCACCCTTGGACAGCGGCCCAACTGAACTCAAGCAATATCAGATTGTTTAGTCGGAAAAATCTTGGTGAAAAACTATTGGATCGAATTTTGCCACTTTTGGCAGTGAGTGAAGAATTGACAAGATTTGCGGGGCTGCAACCGCTTTACGATGGTATTAATCATCTTGATACTGTTTATTACCGTAAAGATGAGGTTTTGCGGATGCTGGAGAAATGCACGGGACTTAATGATTCACAGCAGGAACAACTGACCGGTGCCGTTATGGTGTTTATGGATATTGTGAAGAAAACGGACCTGAATCCAATGCAATTGAAATCAACTAATACGTTGAGTTTGTGGTGGAAAATATATCCGGAACTCAAACCATGGAACGCACTGAAGTGGCTCTGGCAGGAAGGAATAGCAGTCCCTCATAGTCAAAGTGGTTATCGCGCATGGCGGCGTTTTTCACATGGATCTAATTCAGAATCAGCAAAAAATGCCAGCTTACATCCAAAAAAATGGTTGGAAATATGCGAGGAGCAAAACGTTTTTGAAAATGCTTTTGAAGCAGATCGTCTGTCTGCAGCATTTTCCGGTGAAGGTAGTCATGCCGGTTTGGCAGGTGTTTGCGGTAATTTACCAGATTGCGATAATTGTGAACTGAGTTTAGAATGCCATTGGTACGCAGCTGAGGGGAACTCAGAAAAAATGGCAATTGAAGAAAAAATACAGAGAAACAAAATTTCAACTGCAGATATTCCGGAATTAATGCAATGGCTGCTGAGTTCAAATCCGGAAGAAGCAAAAGCATTGCAAAATTCACTTAATGCGGAGGCACCGCTCAAAGATTGGAGCCGCAAACGTTTACGGGAACTGGAAAATCAGCAGCCTCTCGATTCAAATCTGATTTTGCGCCTGAAGGCTCTGCGGGAAATGTGCAGAAATTATGGAATTGAAAAGCTGAAGCCGCAGGATCAGTTTAATTCCAGCCGTGAAATTTTTAATCATTTTCATCAACAGTTGGAGCGTCAAAAACAGGAGCAATTTATAATTGTTTTACTGGATAATAAACACCGGTATTTGGCGGAAGAAGATGTTACCAAAGGTATTTTAAATAAAAGCCTGGTGCATCCAAGAGAAGTTTTTGCTTCGGCTATTGAACATCGTGCTGCAGCTTTGATATGCGTTCATAACCATCCTTCCGGAGATCCGGAACCTTCACAAGAGGATTTCCGGATAACGGAACGTCTGGTAGAGGTCGGGAAACTGGTGGGAATACCTGTGCTCGATCATGTGATTGTGGGTGGTGAAAACTATACCAGTTTTGCTGATAAGGGTTTGCTTTGAAAAAAATTAAAGATCATTATTTTCACAAGGCAAAGCGAAACGGTTATGTTGCCCGTTCTGCCTATAAACTGGAAGAAATAGATAAAAAACACAGGATTATCCGTAAAGGTAATTTGGTGTTGGACCTAGGGTGCAGTCCAGGTTCATGGCTTCAGTACGCGAGCAGAAAAGTAGGTGAAGAGGGAGAGGTTCTCGGTGTGGATTTACAGCCAGTGAACCATTCGCTGCCTGCTCATGTGAAAGTACTTCAAGCAGATATTTTTGAACTGTCGGCAAAGGATCTGGAAATGAGTGGTGGGATGGTTGACGTTATCCTGAGCGATATGGCGCCAAAAACTACCGGAATTCGTGCTACTGATGCCCAGCGATCTTATGCACTGAACCAGCAGGTTTTGCAGCTGGCAGAGGAATTGTTGAGACCACAGGGAATGCTGCTGGTGAAAGCTTTTCAAGGTGCACCTCTGGATGAATTGCGTAATGCTTTTAGAAACTCATTTGCTAAGGTGAAATTATGTAAACCGAAAAGTTCCAGAGCCGAAAGTGTGGAGATTTTTTTACTGGGAATGGGTAAAAAACAAAATAACTAAAAAAAACCTGTAATATTGTTAAAGATTTATTGATTATTGCCGATTAAAGACACGAGAGTTTTCTACTGATTAAGTCTTGAGCATGCTTGTTGAAACAACAGCTCAAGCATATTTTTTACCTGAACTTAAAGTTTTTCTTCAGCAATGAAAATTAGACAAAATCCATCTTCATTAAACACTTTGAGACACGCCTCAAATCACTTCAACAAGGTGAAGGGCGGCATAGAGCGCCTTAGTTCCGGAGTAAAGATTAACAGAGGTGCCGATGGTCCAGCCTCTCTGATTTCTTCAGAAAGATTACGCGGACATATTGTGGGACTCCAGCAGGTATATAACAACGCTTCTTCCTCAGTATCAATGCTGCAAACAGCAGAAGGCGCATTAAATGAAGTAAGTGATCTGCTGATAAAAATAAAACAGCTGACTGTACACGCTCAGAACGAAGCAATAAACAGCTCTGACATGTTGTCTGCAGATCAACAGGAAATTGATAACCTGCTGAGTTCTATTGATAGAATTTCGGGAAATACTGAATTTGGCGGTAAGAGACTGCTTGACGGCAGTATGGGTGTTAACGGTACAGCTGTAGGGAATTACCTGCAGTTTGTCTCAGCTGAGGCTACAGCTTCAACCTCCCCTGAACAAGGCTGGAAAGTTGATATTCAGCAAGTTGCAACTAGAGCCAAAAAAACAGGATCGATTGCAATCAATATCAACAATATTCGTAATGGACTTCAAATCGTTCTGAATGAAGGTGGCAGAAATTTAACCTTAAACACAAAGGACGGTCGGTTGGGACAAGAGATTGAGCAATTGATAAAAAATGCTGATCAGGATCGATTACTGTTTTCTCAAGCAGAAATTTCATCACAAATTCGTGAACTTATCATATTTGAATTGAGTCAGGCAGCTGAAGAGAGTGGTTTAGATCTTTATATAGCTGAGACACCAGACAAAAAATTGCTTGTTCGACACAACAAATTTGGGGACTCTGCCTCTTTTTCAGTGACAAGCTCAGTTGCAGGAATACTTTCTGATGATGCTAATATAGCCCAGAAGTCTGAAAGCGGTATAAATATAGAAGGAACAATCAACGATGAAGTGACTTTGGGAGAAGGTCAGCTGCTGACTACTTTGGAAGGGATGGAAGCTGAAGGAATAACGATCAAGTATGATAGAGAGATTGGACTCATAAATACTCCAATTTTGAATGAGTCAGGTGAACTGATCGGAACAGAGCTGATTGAGGAGAAAAATGAGGATATTGTTGGTGGTCCAAATATTCAGAAAATAGAAGGCTACGTACATGTCTCCCAAATGTCGAAAGAATTCCAGGTTGGTCTAGATAAAAAATCTAATCCTACATTCTCATTTGCAAACGTTCGCACCAGTCTTATGGGTAACGGCATTCATAACAAGAGCAGATTTTCTAGTCTTGCTGAGATTGACGTAACTTCGTCACAGGGTGCTCAAGACGCTTCAATTATTGTAGACCGGGTAATTGAAGAAATCTCTGTCCAGCGTGGTAAGTTGGGTTCATTTCAAAAAAATGCCTTGGAAAGCAACATGAACAGTCTTAAGATTGCAGAAGAAAATATCACACAGGCAGAGTCAACCCTGCGTGACTCAGATATGGCTGCAGAAATGTCGAACCTCACTAAAGATCAAATCCTGCTTCAGGCTAGTACTGCAATGATAGCTCAGGCTAATCAAGTTCCAGAAACTGTTCTGGGATTAATTCAAAACAGAGGTTAAGCCGAAAAAGTTTAGTTCTTTTTAAGTGCAGACACCGGAATCCCCATCCATCCTTCCTTTACTCCGAATTTTTCATTTATTGAATCTCTTAAAAGACTTGCCGGTTACTCGAGTAAAAGGTTAATATCACAATTAAATAAAGAAAATACGCTTTGAGCTTAAGCACCTGTTAAAAGCTTTAGCATTGAGTTGTGATGCAGTCGAAAAATGTATACATTCATACGATAATGTTAAGCAAGTTCGGGAATGTTTACTATTTTCGAAACCATTAAAATTAATACTCTGTGTGCAATATGAATTCATCTGAAATAGAAAAGTCTCATTCGGAACAACGGCTGCCTTTGCAATTAAGTAGAATTACAAAAAGTTTTCCGGGAATCGTTGCCAATGATAGTGTTGATTTTACATTGGAGGAAGGAGAGATTCACACAATACTGGGTGAAAATGGTGCAGGTAAATCAACTTTGATGAATATGATTGCAGGGCTCTACCCTGCCGATGCTGGAGAGATGCGCGTCTTTGGGGAGCAAGTGAATTTTACCAATCCTCGTCAGGCTATTGAAAAAAGCATTGGCATGGTATTTCAGCATTTTATGCTGGTTCGAAATCATACTGTTGCCGAAAATATCATCCTTGGTTTACCCGGAGTGGTGAAGCTTAAGTTGAAAGAAGTTCATCAACAAATCCGGGAAATAAGCGAACGCTATGATTTATATGTTGATCCAGAAAAGAAAATTCAGGAACTTTCAGTGGGTGAACAGCAGCGCGTGGAAATTGTCAAAGTTCTGTTTAGGGGAGCACGAATCCTGATTCTTGACGAGCCAACCGCAGTTTTGACACCTCAGGAATCAGAGGCATTGTACGAAATCATGGAGAAGATGGTAAATGAAAAACATTCCATCATTTTTATTACACATAAAATGAAGGAAGTGATGGCACTTTCGCATCGAATAACGGTTTTGAGTCGTGGAAAGGTGATGGCAACTTTGAAGAAAGATGAAACCAATCCGCAAGAATTAGCTGATTTGATGATCAGTAATTTGGAGGCTAAGGACTTAGTAAAAGTTTCTGAATTTCTACGGGATACAACTGCTGAAGAAAAAGATGGGGATGGTTCAGTTTCTCAAAAGCAAAAGAAAAAGTTTGGTAATTTGACAGTAGCTTTAAAGGATATTCATGCGGTGAATGATTTGGGGCACCCGTCATTGAAAGGGATTTCACTTGATATTCGTACCGGAGAAATTCTGGGAATGGCCGGGGTTTCCGGGAACGGTCAACCGGAATTGACCGACGTTTTGAGCGGGCTGCGGTCTCCTACAAGAGGCAAGTATCAGTTTGAAGATGTGCCTTTGAACAAACCCACTGTGAATGAAATGATTGACATGGGAGTTGGTTACATTCCGGAGGATCGTAAAAGGTTTGGTGTTTCGTCCGGAATGTCAATCGCCTACAATTTTTTGCTGCGAGATTTTCAAAACCCCCAATTTTGTTCAAGACAGCTGCTCAAGCTTTCAAATATCTTCGACTATGGACAAAAAAAAATGCAGGAGTTTGATATCCGGGCACCTACGGAAAAAACACCGGTTGGACTTTTATCCGGAGGTAACATGCAGAAAGTCATTCTTGCCCGTGAAATTTCGCGTCCATTGAAATTACTGCTTGCTGCACAACCCACCCGTGGCCTGGATATTCATGCAACCAGTTTCATCCGTGAGCAAATATGCCAGGCACGAGATCGGGGTCTGGCGGTGCTTTGGATATCAGAGGATCTGGATGAATTATTGATGGTCGCAGACCGCATTGCAGTTATTTTTGACGGACGTATTGTTGGAACTCTTTCGCATGAAGAGGCCTCTGTAACTTTGATTGGTCAGATGATGACCGGAATGAACAAAAACGGCACGGAACACGTGATGGAGAAAAGAGAATATGCGTGATTATCTTCTAATTTATGTGAATGGCCGGCGTTACAAAATTTCCGGAAAGCGTGGATTTCAATCACTGTCTGATTTTCTACGTTATGATTTGGGTATGGTTGGTACCAAGGTGGTGTGTGCAGAAGGAGATTGTGGTTCCTGTACCGTACTTATCGGGCGAGTCCGGAACTCTCAGTTGCTCTATGAGGGAATTGACAGTTGCATTCAGTATTTATATCAACTGGATTGTTCTCATGTCATTACAGTGGAAGGCTTGAAGGATGAGGCTCAAATAATACATCCTGTACAAAAAGCAATGGTTGATGCCGCTGGGTCACAATGTGGTTATTGTACACCGGGATTTGTAATGGCACTGGCTGCAATGCTTGAAACCGGTGAAACACTAACGAGACATTCCGTGCAAGACGGCTTAACCGGGAATTTGTGCCGCTGTACGGGTTACGAACAAATTATTGATGCCGGCTTGTCTTTGAATCAGAAAGTCATACCAAAGGCTTCAAAATGTTACGATGCGAAGGCAATACTTGCGGATTTTATGGAACATGTTGTCCAGCCTGTTTATTGTGAGTACGAGAAAAAATGGAATGGAGTAGGTCAACAAGTACAGTTTTTTGTACCTGCGTATTTAGAAGAAGCTCTTGAATTTAAGCAAAAAAACAAGCATGTCACCGTTGTTGCCGGTGGAACGGATATTTCTGTACAGATGAACAAAGAGCGGCTGGAGCCAAATTGTATTATGAGCCTGACGCATTTGACTGGACTGGAAATTCTTGAGATTGAAAACAAAACTGTGACAGTTGGCGCCAAGGTAACTTGGACGGAGCTTGGTGAATTTTGTCAGGAACACCTGCCTGAGCTTGACGAAATCATCTCAATTTTTGCCTCACGACAAATCAAGAACGCGGCAACGCTGGCAGGCAATATTGCAAATGCGTCACCAATTGCGGACTCCCTGCCATTTCTACATGTAATAGACGCGGAAATGGAATTGACTGCATCACATGGTACACGTTGGGTAAATATTAACCGGTTTTATCACGGCTATAAAAATACTGAAATGAAACCGGATGAACTTATCACAAGAATTCGCTGGAATTTACCTGAACCGGAGGCTGTGCTGAAACTCTACAAAGTTTCCAAACGTAAGGATTTGGATATATCTACCTTTACCGCCGGGATTTTGCTGAGGTTAAAAAAAGGGAAAATACAAAATGCCCGCCTGGCTTTTGGGGGCGTGGGACCTGTTGTGTTGCGCTTGCCAAAGACAGAAGAGTTTTTGCAGGGTAAGCCGATGCTGCCGGGAATTTTCCATGAAGCTGGAAAACTGGCTCGAGATGAAATAAGTCCAATTTCAGATGTCCGTGCCTCTTCGGATTACAGGTTGCAGCTGGCAGAAAATATTTTGCTGAAGTTTTTTCATGAATGCTCTGACAACCAGAACAAAAAAGAGGCTGCATGAAAGAGAATGGGAATCAGGTTACGAATGTTTCTGCGGCGTCAAGTGTAACAAATGATGATTTGTTTGTGGATGATTTACCGCCTGCACAAAATGAACTGAGATCTGATTTTATCGAAAGTCCGGCAGCACAGAAAAGAGACCGCATGAAAGTGGTTGGAAAACAGGTTGCGCATGATTCAGCAGTAGGTCATGTTACAGGAGATGCTTTATTCGTTGATGATTTACCATTCACGAAAAATGAGCTGGTTGTTGATTTTATAGGAAGTCCTGTTGCCCATGGCGAAATTATAAATCTCAATTCTGAAGAACTGGCTCAATTGGACGGTATTACGGGAGTTTTTACACATGCTGATATTCCTGGTCATAATCTTTATGGGCCGGTCATTCAGGATGAACGTTTTTTGGCGGAAGGTGTAGTTGAATATGTGGGTCAGCCCATTGCAATTATTGCCGGTGAGTCCAGGGAGGCAATTCGGCAGGCCAAGAAAAAGCTGCGTCTAGAAATTAAGGAACTTGTTCCTGTTTTCACCATCGAGGAAGCAATTTCTGCAAAACAGTTTATAGGCACGACACGTCGGTTCAAACAGGGTAATTTTGAAAAGGCATGGAGTGAGGCAGAACACACTTTGAAAGGAACATTTATCTGCAACGGCCAGGAACAATTTTATCTGGAATCTCAAGCTGCTTTGGCATGGCCTGGTGAACACGGTGAAATACAGATTCATTCTTCAAGCCAGAATCCAACGGAAATCCAGGAAGTTATTGCTGAGGCTTTAGGATTAGGATTTAACGAAGTGGTTTGTGTTTGCAAACGTATGGGCGGTGCTTTTGGCGGCAAGGAAACGCAGGCAGTGATTCCTGCAGTGATGGTTGCACTGGTAGTCGCAAAAACAAAAAGACCTGCACGGATTGCTTACACAAAAGACGAAGATATGCGTTCCACTGGGAAGCGTCATCCATACAAAATTCATTACAAAGTAGCTTTCACAGCAGACGGAAAGATAACCGGAGTGAAATTCGATATTTTTTCCAACGGCGGTGCCGGAGCTGATTTGTCTACTGCAATCATGGAGCGTACCCTTTTCCACTCAGAAAACGCCTATTTCATTCCGAATCTGATTTTTAATGGAACGATCTGTAAAACAAACTTTCCGCCTAATACAGCTTTCCGTGGATTCGGAGGACCGCAAGGCATGGCAAATATTGAGAATGTAATTCAGGAAATCGCCATATTTTTGAAAAAAGATGCGTTGGAGATTCGGCGTCTAAATTGCTATTCCCATGATGAACGCAACGTTACGCCATACGGACAGACTGTCCGTAATCATCTTCTTCCGGAAATCATTGATCAACTGGTTGAAACATCAGGATATCGGCAGCGCTTGACTGAAGTTGAGGATTTCAATCGTCAGTCGGAAACGCATCTGCGTGGACTGGCTTTAACTCCAATGAAGTTTGGAATTTCCTTCACCACAAAATTCCTTAATCAGGGGAATGCCCTGGTGAATATCTACAAAGACGGTACGGTGCAGGTTTCTACCGGCGGTACGGAAATGGGGCAGGGACTGAACACCAAAATCAGGCAATTGGTGGCCGATGAATTCTCCATTTCTTATGATGATGTAAGGATGATGATTACATCCACAGAGAAAAACAACAATACTCCACCGACTGCTGCTTCCGCTGGAACTGACTTGAACGGATTTGCTGCAGTCAACGCATGTAGGAAAATCAGGAAGAATTTGACAAAATTTGCAAGCAGTTACTTTGCGGCGAAGCGGGGACTTGATCCTGCTCCGGAACACATTTGTTTTGAAAACAGAGACTCCGGCAACAATAGTTCAGTTTTTGATGACAGGAATCCAGAAAATAGACTCACTTTCCGGGAACTTGTAAAACTGGCTTTTATGGACAGAGTGAGTCTGGGCGAGAGAGGATTTTACAGTACGCCTGAAATAAATTTCAATCGTGATACAGAGAAGGGTGAACCATTTTTTTATTACACGACTGGGGCAGCAGTTTCAGAGGTACTCATCGACCGTTTAACCGGTCACCTTAAGCTTGAGCGTTCAGATTTACTGCTTGATATTGGTGAATCGATCAATCCTGGAATTGACCGCGGGCAAATTGTAGGAGGTTTTATTCAGGGTGTGGGTTGGGTGACAAATGAAGATTTGCGCTATTCTGAAAAAGGTGAACTTTTGACATATTCTCCGACGACCTATAAAATTCCAAACATTCAGGATCTGCCAGAAATTTTCAATGTGGACACCATCCATAATCCGCATCATCAAATCAACATTCGTCGCAGTAAGGCAGTAGGAGAGCCTCCTTTGATGCTCTGCCTGTCGGTTTGGATTGCAGTCAAGCATGCTTTGTCATGTGTCAGAAATGACGTGTGTCCCCGACTAAATCTTCCTGCAACAGGTGAAGAAATACTGCTCCGGCTAACAGAATTAAATGACTATTCAAAAGAACATAGAACAATAGATTTTTCTGCTTTGGAATCTGAAGTCTCCCTGGTTGTTCTGCCCTCATCTTCTGCTGAGACTAAAGCGACAGTATGAACAAGTCCTCTGTTGTTTACTCTCATCAGCGCACAATAGCTGATTGTATTGACTTTTTTTACTTTATTCAGCATAGTGTGACTAGTAATTACTTAAGTCAGACTGTCGATAATAATTAAACAAATTACTAACTTTGTGGAGAAAGAATGAAGGATATTGAAATTAATGGAATAAAGGAAACCATCGTTGAGCGCTCTGATTATCCGATTGAAGAATGCAAAAACATTCTAGGGAATGAAGTCACTGCAATTTTGGGCTATGGTCCCCAGGGTCGAGGGCAGGGTCTGAATATGCGGGATCAGGGTTTCAAGGTTGTTTTAGGACTGCGTAAAGGCAGGAGCTGGGACAAGGCTCTGGCAGATGGCTGGCTAGAAGGAGAAACACTTTTCGAAACCGAAGAAGCGGCTCAGCGTGGGACAATTCTTCAATATTTGCTCTCAGATGCAGGACAAATAGCTGCATGGCCAGTGGTTAAAGCCAGCTTAAATGAAGGTGATGCACTTTACTTTTCACATGGTTTCGGAATCGTCTTTCACCAGGATACGAGCATTATACCACCCGAAAATGTGGATGTAATCCTGGTAGCTCCAAAGGGAAGCGGTCTGACAGTCCGCACACATTTTCAAGAAGGACGCGGAATAAATGCTTCTTTTGCAATTCATCAGGATTATACAGGACGTGCGCGCGAAAGATGTATTTCCACAGCATTCGCGATTGGTTCCGGACACCTTTTTGAAACTACATTTGAAAATGAGGTTCATAGTGATCTCACCGGCGAGCGATGTGTTTTGATGGGACTGCTGCAGGGAGCTTTTCTCGCACAATATGAGGTCCTGCGAGAACATGGACATTCTCCTTCTGAAGCCTACAATGAAACAATTGAAGAAGCCCTGCAGAGTCTTTATCCTCTGGTTGCGGAAAAAGGAATGGATTGGATGTATTCCAATTGCTCGACTACTGCTCAGCGGGGAGCACTCGATTGGGCACCGCGTTTCCGGGATGTTATTAAGCCTGTGGTTGAAAAGTGTTACCAGAGTGTTCTCGATGGAACTGAAGCAAAAATATCCATAAACTCAAACTCTCAAAATGATTACAGGGAAAAACTGGAAAAGGAGCTTGAGGAAGTTAGCAGTCAGGAAATGTGGCAAGCAGGAAAAGTTCTGCGAAAATTGCGTCCGGAAAATTTATAATCATCTTTTGAGGAATGCATGAACCTGGTAAAGCTACTCGAAGAAGGTAATTATTTCGAGATACAAAAGCGTAGTGGACGTTCAAAAACTTTGGAGAAAGATTCAACTCCTTTTTGTGGAGCGTTGCGTCCACACTACAATCCGAAAATGCTGTTGCTGCTGTCCAGCCCACTTGAATCTCGAAGCGATGTTTTTGAGTTCAGGTCTGAAGACATTCTTTATGCAGAAGAACTTTCCAGTCTCACAAAACCGAACGGTGTAACAGTCGAACGGGTACGGCTTTGGGTACGGAACGGAAGCCCTGCGATGCGTATGGAGCCGCTGCGTGTCGGAAGTGCTGAATAAATTGAGCTGAATTATGCTGGAAACCGCTTGCCAAAAGTTTTCATCAACAATACTCTGAAAATTGTTGCAGAGTTGTCCTTTCCCGAATCTCATCTGTACAATTTACAGCCAATTCTATTGACTTCAAATTATGCCCCCCAGCAGTTTATTTAAATCAAGTATTTTCAGGGCCTTGCGTCAACCCCTGCTGTTACTGTGCTTGTCTTTGCTGTTCACTTCCGGGTTTCCGCATACCACGATTGCTCAGTTTGATGATGAAGTAGTAATTCCAGAATCAGTTGTAACATTCCAGGTACGGCTCGAACCTGAAAAACCGCGTCCGGGAGAGCATGCCCGTATTATTGTCGATTTACAAATCCATCCGGAATCTGGATGGCACGTCTTTTCTGTTATTCCCGGTGAAGGCGATTTTGCCCCTATTCCCACTTCATTGACATTTGAGGCTGATCCGCTGATTTTGATCGGCCCGGTTTACGAAAGTAATCCAATTATTGCAGCAGACCCGGTTTTGGATATGGTGTTGAGCTATCACCTGATGAAAGCCACCCTTTTCCAAAATATTCTCATTCCAGATGATATTTCTGGCGGAACTGTCCTGAACAAAGGCGGTAAACTGCGATATCAGGCATGCAGCGAACGCATTTGTCTTCCACCCAAAACTGAACTGTTTTCACTCCAAATTCCACTTGGCACAGGGACTGTGCGTACTGAATACAAAATTCCACAGTTTGCAGTAGACTCACCTCCTGAAGAAGTTTCAGAAATCGAAGATGCGCTCAAGGAAGGTTTTTGGGGTTTTATCGGTCTGGCAGTCATTGCAGGTCTGTTAGCGTTGCTGACACCGTGTGTGTTTCCGATGATTCCAGTCACAGTTGCCTTTTTTACTAAACAGGGCGAAGCAGGTTACAAAGAAACATTACGTTTAGCGGCACTGTTTGGAGCAGGAATCGTAGGAACGTATACAGTAACAGGTATGCTGCTTTCTGTTGTTTTAGGTGCTGCAGGAGCAGTACAGTTTGCCACAAATGGCTGGGTTAATCTGGCAATTGGTGTAATGTTCACTCTTTTTGCCTTCAGCTTGATGGGATTTATTCAATTGAATGCACCGGGAGGATTTGGAAACCTTGCAGACCGTTGGTCCAGGAAGTTGAGTGGAACAGTAGGTGTACTGGCCATGGGGCTAGCTTTCACATTGACGTCTTTCACATGTACCGTGCAGTTTGTAGGAACTTTGCTGATTGCCGCTTCACAGGGAATGTGGTTTTGGCCGATTGTTGGAATGCTTGTTTTCTCAACAGTATTTGCCTTTCCATTTTTCTTGCTGGGACTTTTCCCACGTCTTATCCAGACGATGCGTTCACAGTCGGGAAACTGGATGGAGTACCTGAAAATTGTTTTGGGTTTACTTGAATTAGCTGCGGCATTCAAATTTTTCAGTAATACGGATTTGGTTTGGCAATGGGGTGTTCTTGATAGAGATTTTGTGCTGGCGGCCTGGGTTGTACTTTGTGTGATTGGAGCATTGTTTTTGTTAGGTGCTGTTAAAATACATCATGTCCGTGTTGAAAAAACAAGTGGTACGGGATTTACTGCAGCTTTCCTTTTTGCATTTTTGGGAATATATCTGCTGCGTGGATTGTTTGGAGTACCGCTTAATCCGTGGGTGGATACATATTTGCCTCCGGTTCTGCGAACATTATCAGAAAGCAGGCAGGGTTTTGCAACTAGTTCGGGAACTTCAGGAGAAGCAGTGTCACATTCTTTACCATGGCAGAATGATTTGGCTGATGCCCTGATCCAGGCAAAAGCTGAAAACAAACGGGTATTTATTGATTTTACCGGATATACTTGCGTAAACTGTCGCTGGATGGAAATAAACATATTTTCTCATCCGGATGTAATGGCTCGTTTTCAGCAGGAGTTTGTACTTGTACAGCTTTATACTGATGGTGGAGACAAGGCTGCCGCCAATCAACAAATGCAGATCAGCAGATTCCAAACGGTTGCTCTTCCGTTATACGTAATACTTGATTCAGATAACAATTTGCTTGCCAAGCAAGCTGGAATTTTAAATCCTGCAAAGGAATTTTTACAATTCTTGAACTAACTTTTCCCAAACAAATTATTGCTGTGCGTACAGGCTATTTATTATTGTTGGCTCTTGGGTCTGTCATTTTCTTAAGTGGTTGCTCAGACTTAGGATTTTATTGGCAGGCCGCATCCGGACACCTTGACTTGCTGAACCGTAAGCAAGATATTCGTGAGTTACTGGATTCTCCTGATACGTCTCCGAAACTAAAACGGAAACTGAAATTGGTGGAGAGCGTGCGGGCTTTCGCAGTCAGTCAAATGGCACTTCCTGAAAATGAAGGCTACACCGGTTATGTAGATCTGGGACGTTCTTATGTGACCATGGTGGTAACGGCAGCTCCTGAGCTGGAATTAAAAGCACACAAATGGTGTTACTGGTTTGTTGGCTGTCAGGAATATCGAGGCTATTTTGATGAAGGTGATGCCAGGTTATATGCGGAAGAAATGGAGCAACAACAACTGGATGTTTCGGTGGGACCGGTAACAGCCTATTCCACACTCGGTTGGCTTAACAAACCCTGGCTGCCGAATTATTTTTCGGATCCGGTTCTTAGTACTTTTATTCACCGGCGCGATGCCGAATTGATAGCAGTCCTGATCCATGAGATGGCCCACCAGGTGGTGTTTGTCAACAATGATACTTCCTTCAATGAGTCATTTGCAGTTTTTGTTGAACAGGAGGGCCTACGGCAATTTCTTATTCAGTCCAGTAATTCGGATTTATTTGATGGTGACGGAAAAGAAATTTACCAGTGGTATTTGAATGCCAGAAAAGATCGTAAGTTGTTCCAACAACTGATTAAAACCACTTATGATAAAATGAAAATCTTGTTTGCATCAGAACTTTCAGTTGCAGAAAAGCTCAGTAACAAACAGGTGCTTTATGATCAATTACGCGAAAATTATGAAATAGATAAAAAAGCATTTAAAGTACTTTCATACGATAACTGGTTTGCCAAAAACCTGAACAATACACATTTGCTTGGTGTGCAACGCTACCAGAGTCGAGTAGAACAATTTGCGCACCTCTTTGAGAAACAAGGACGAAAGTGGTCGCAGTTCTTTGAGGCTGTACGTGAACTTGCTAAAGTATCCGACAAAGAACGAAAACAACAATTGGAACTTCTGAACTGAATTTAATCAATGTCTAAATCTTTGTTCAATAATTTACGTGTTGTTCTGCTGGACCGTGACGGTGTAATCAACGAGGAGCCTGGACCGATACTGACTCCGGAACAGTTCGTGATGATTCCAAAAAGCGCTGCTGCAGTTGCACGTCTTAATGCTGAGGGCTTTAGGTGTTTCGTTATTACGAATCAAGCTGCGTTTGCCAGAGGTGATTTGAGTGAGTCTGCATTTCAGGCAATAACCGAGAAAATGCAACATGAACTACAAAAGGCCGGAGCACACCTAGACGGGCAGTATTATTGTCCGCATCATCCGGACTGGGAAAACGGAGAGCGTCGTGAAGTGCCAGCACCTTGTGCTTGCCGAAAACCTGGAACCCTACTACTGGAACAGGCAGCAGAGGAACATGGATTTTCTGCAGAGGAATCGATTTTAATCGGAGATTCTACCAGTGATTTTGCAGCAGCTTCGAAATGGGGGATATGTTCAATCGGGGTGCACACCGGACATGGTGGTCAGGACAGCAAGGTAAAAGCAGATCCGGATTATTGGCAGGATGATTTATGGAGTGCAGTAGAGTTTTTGCTGGCAAATGCTTCCTGATCTTCAAAATAGAATTTTTCCGAAAATGTCTGCTAAAGAAATAAGTTTTTGCAAACACAAATAACTTGAGACCTGCAGCGTAAACAGGCTAGCCTGAAAGATTAATTTTTCTCTTTTAAAGCTTTAAATCACAGGACCTCTTAAATTTATTACAATTTTTTTACAAAATTCAACATGAACACTTTTTATTTAAATACAGGACTTTCAATTAAGACATTCACGGTAACACTGTATCTTAGCGCGGCAGCAATATTATTTTCGGGAACGGTTTGGGGAGGAACGCTTCAGGAGGGCCTGTACGCACAAATGAAGACGTCAAAAGGTGAAATAGTGTTGCAGCTTTATTTTAAACGTGCGCCTCTGACAGTGTCCAACTTTGTCGGACTTGCGGAAGGCAGCAAGGATTGGAAAGACCCTGTAACTGGAAAAGCCAAAAAAACACGATTTTTTGATGGTTTGAATTTTCATCGTGTGATCAAAGATTTCATGATTCAAGGTGGAGATCCACTTTCTAGCGGTACTGGTGGTCCTGGATACACATTTGCCGACGAATTCCATCCGGAACTGAAACATAATAAGCCGGGAATTCTTTCAATGGCTAACTCTGGAGCGCACACAAACGGCAGCCAGTTTTTTATTACACATGTCCCAACACCGCATCTGGATAACAAGCATTCAGTTTTTGGTGAAGTTGTTGAAGGAATGAATGTAGTCAATGCCATCGAAAAAGGAGACCTGATTCAGGCAGTGACAATAATTCGCAAAGGTAAAGCAGCCATGGCCTTTGATCCTGCAATTGCAGAAAAGTTAATTGCAGAACGTAACAAAAAACTTGCTGAAAAAAATAAAAAAAATATTCCTCACGCAACAACTGAATTAGATCCTGCAAAAATTCCAGACTCTGATAATGCAGAAGCAGGCGAAGTTAGTGTTGATATGCTGGTGGTTGCTTATCAAGGTGCGAGGACACCTAAACAAAATATATTCTATGACAAGTCTGGTGCAGAAAAAATTGCACAAAAACTGACAGATTATGCACGTCGCAAAGGTATCAAGTTTTCTAATTTAATCAACCAGTTTACGGACTTGCCTCAACAGTCTAAACTTCCTTTATTATCTGCTAAACAGCCGAGCTTACCGGACTTTCTCAAGCCCGCACTTAAATTGGGTGTAGGACAAATAAGTGATCCGGTAGACTCTCCTTTTGGCTATTTAATTTTTCGGCGGGTTTTAGTTGAGCTTGTAACGGCCAGTCACATCCTTATAACTTACGAAGGTGCTCTACGTGCCACCAAAAAGCGGGATCGAAAAGAAGCCAGAATATTAGCGGAACAAATACTGAAAGATCTCAAAAGAGGAAAAGATTTTGCAGAATTGGCGCGGGGACATTCTGATGGTCCTTCCGGACCAAAAGGAGGGGATTTAGGGCGTTTTACACGGGGACAAATGGTTCCGGAGTTTGATCAGGCCGTTTTTAACCTGAAACCGGGTGAAGTAAGTGGAGTAGTCGAAACTCAATTTGGCTACCACATTATCAAACGAATTAAATAAACAATTAGTTTTGAGTTAAGTCTTGGAAACTGCAGGTATCATCATCATTGGTAACGAAATTTTATCCGGAAAAGTGACGGATATTAATTCACCATATTTGTGTAAAGAACTGAGAATTCTTGGTGTAGAGGTCCAGCAAATCATCACAATTCCAGACATTCCGGAAATTATTGGACGGACGGTACGGGATTTTTCGGAGCAGTTCTCCTGGGTTTTTACAAGTGGTGGAATCGGACCGACTCATGACGATATAACCGTTGCCTCAATTGCCAAAGGTTTTGGTATAGAACTATTTGAAGCACCTCAGATCATGAAAGCCATCCAAAATTATCATGGTGATAAAATGACTGCCGCACACCGCAGAATGGCAATGATTCCGGAAGGTTCGGAACTGATTGAGTATGCCGAAGGCCGGAGTCCGCAACTGAAGTTTCGTAATATTTTTGTTTTTCCGGGAATTCCAGAGTATTTGAAGATCCGTTTTGCCAGTATCAAGGAACGTTTCCGGACAACTCCAATTGTTTTGAAGCAAATTTATCTCAAAGCAGATGAGGGCGAAATCGCGGATTCACTTGATGCAACCATGGCAGAATTTCCGCAGCTGATGCTGGGTTCATATCCGAAAGTATCAGGATCTGATTATGACGTAAAGTTGACTCTTGAATGTCGGGATTCTGAGTATTTGGACAAAGCCTTAAATTTTCTTTGTGAACGTTTGCCTGAAGAATGTATTCTTCGTTTTGAATAACAAGGTTAATCAAACTGGTAATGTTGTTTCTTAAAAACCTCCAACAGTATTTTTCTGGACGCGGACCATTGATTCACGTTGTTTTGGATGGATGGGGTGTTGGTGCGGCAGATGAAACTAATGCAGTCAACAGGGCTAATTTACCAGTAATGAGTCGTCTGATTCGCGGTTGTCCATACACCCAGCTTTGGACACACGGCAAATATGTTGGCTTGCCGAACGAAAAAGATATGGGTGGATCAGAAGTTGGGCACATGACAATGGGAGCCGGAATGGTCATGGAACAGGGACCGACACTGATACAGAACCTGCTTCAATCCGGTGAGTTTTTTGAAAATCCGGTGTTAAGCAGAATCATCCAAAATTGTGTGGAACACGACACGCCACTGCATTTGCTGGGTTTGCTTTCAAATGGAAATATCCACAGCCACGTTGATCACACTGAAGCCATCATTCGACATGCTTTTCAGTCTGGTATAAGACGCTGTTATCTGCATGCTTTGCTGGACGGAAGAGACGTTGGTGTTCAATCTGCTTTGGATTTTACAGAACCTTTTGAAAAGCTGTTTTCGGAATTAAAGGAGCAGCGTCCCGTAATCGATTATGCTTTTGCAAGCGGCGGTGGACGTGAAGTAATCACGATGGATCGTGACAACAATTGGGAAAAAATAGAAACTGGTTGGCAGATTCATGTTCATGGTCAATCTGAAAACCAGTTTCCTTCAATCCGGGATGCAATAGAACATTTTCGAAAACAAAATCCGGAGATCATCGATCAGGACATTCCCGGATTTGTGATTATTCGCAATGGGGAAGCAGTTGGCAGAATAGAAGATCAGCATGCACTCATTTTCACAAACTTTCGCGGTGACCGTGCTACTGAGTTTTCACAGGCTGTTCTCGCAGATGATTTTCCATATTTTGAGCGTTACAGGTGCCCAGAGGTGCTGTTTGCGGGCATGACACAGTACGATCAGGATAACCAGATTCCGCCGGATTATTTGGTTGGAACACCTGTAGTAGAAGAACCATTCGGTAAGCGTATTTTGGAACTGGGACTCAAACAGTTTAGACTCTCTGAAACGCAAAAATTTGCCCATGTGACTTTTTTCTACAATGGAGGTTATCGTGAACCGCTGGATCCTTTGCAGGAAAATTATCATTTCATTGCCTCAGACAAAATTCCTTCTTTTGCAGAGCGTCCGGCAATGAAAGCTCCGGGAATCAGCAAAAAAGCTGTTGAATTTATCAATTCCGGAGAATATCAATACGGTTTGATAAATTTTGCAAATGCAGATATGGTGGGCCACACGGGAGATTTCCAGGCCACAGTTCGAGCAGTTGAAGCTGCGGATGCGGCATTGGACAATATTGTACGTGCCATCGATGCAGTAAACGGCCTACTGGTGATAACCGCAGATCATGGTAATGCAGATGAAATGCTGATTTCAAATCAAAACGGAACATTGGAAATTAGTACAAAACATTCGCTGAATCCTGTCCCGTTTTTAATTTATGATCCTTTATATAATGGAGACTATCGACTTAAACCGTTTGGTCAGGATTACAATAACAATTTAAGTAATATTGCAGCAACAAATTTTTTGCTTTTGGGACAAGCTGTTCCGGACGATTTGGCACCTTCACTTTTTGCAGATTGAAGCAGATAATAAACTAATAATTTTTACAGGCGACTAATTAAATGAGTAATATACTTTGTATCGGAGCCGGTTATGTAGGTGGACCAACGATGGCGATGATTGCCAAAAATTGTCCGGAACACAAAATAACGGTTGTTGACATCAACCAGGATCGGATTGACCGTTGGAACAGTGATGAACTGCCGATTTATGAGCCGGGCCTGCTGAAAGTTGTAAAGGAAGCACGCGGCAGGAATTTGTTTTTTCAGACCGATGTGGCCGCGGCAACAACGGATGCAGACATCATTTTTGTTTCAGTCAACACACCTACAAAAATGTTTGGAGAAGGTGCAGGAAAAGCCGCAGATTTACAATTCTGGGAAAAAACTGCTCATGAAATATTAGCCAATTGCCGCAAGCCGGAAGTTGTTGTAGTCGAGAAAAGCACCCTGCCGGTACGTACTGCAGAAGCGATGGCTAAAATTTTAGAATCAGGAAAAAGTTCGACAAAATTTTCCGTTGTTTCAAATCCGGAATTCTTGGCAGAAGGAACTGCAATCGAAGATTTAACAAATCCGGATCGAGTTTTGATTGGCGGAGAACAAAATGAGCATGGCCGTAAAGCAGCAGAAACGGTGGCGGCACTTTACGCACACTGGGTTCCGCAGGAACGCATACTGCTGACCAGCGTATGGAGCAGTGAATTATCAAAACTGGTGGCCAATGCAATGTTGGCACAGCGCATTTCTTCAATTAATAGTATTTCCGCACTTTGTGAACGTACTGAAGCAGATATTGCGGAAGTCTCCAAGGCAATCGGTATGGACACACGAATCGGCTCAAAATTTTTAGAAGCCAGTATCGGTTTTGGTGGTTCATGTTTCCGTAAGGATATATTACATTTATCGTATCTTTGTGAATATTATGGATTGCCGGAAGTTGCAGATTATTGGGAAAGTGTTGTCCGGATCAATGAATGGCAAACTAATAGATTTTTCCAGAGCATTCTTCAGGAACAATTCAACACATTAGCAGGTAAAACCATTACATTGCTTGGTTTTGCCTTTAAACAGGATACGGGAGATACACGGGATTCTCCTGCAATTCCGCTTTGTGAAAAATTACTGGCTGAACATGCATGCGTAAGGGTCCATGATCCAAAAGCTCTGGAAAATGCCCGTCAGGATCTGAAGGAAATACAGGGTGATATTAGTTTTGTAGAAGACGTATATGAAGCTGCTGATTGTGCTCACGCACTGGCCCTTGTCACCCAGTGGAAAGAATATCGCGAACTGGATTTTGAAAGAATCTTTCAAGCAATGGCTAAACCGGCTTTTATTTTTGATGGACGAAATCATCTTGATCACAAAAAACTTTATGAAATTGGCTTTAATGTTTTTCCGCTTGGAAAAATGCCACTGAAGCATCTTTGATTGAATTAGAATAAAGCCAAAATTTACTTGTTTTTACTGTTACAGGAAAGGTAGTTTATATATGAACTACATATTTAAAGAACTCTGACTAACAACGATACATGAGCACATTTGCAGAAAACTTAAAGACTATCCCAACAGTCGAAAATACAGTCATTTTGCGTCTCTATAATGAGCGAGAAGAACTGGTTTCGATCATTCCTAATATTCCCGGTCGACAGGGTTCGATCCGGGTCTTTCAGCATCTTGCAGACGCAAAGGGTCAAATTAACTTTGAAGCAGCAAAAGAGGGAATGAGGCTTTTTGGCGAACATGTTGAAGATGCAAAGAAAAATCCGGGAAAACATCAGAAACTTGAATTGCTGTTGGGATTGAAAAACAGAGAGTCACTCCGGATAGAAATTGTGGAAAGTACCTGTTCAAACCTGTTGAACAACCTGTATGATCAAAAAGCTTCTGCAGAAGAATGCGAGGTTTTTATTGAATTATTGAATCAGGGTAAATTACGGGCGGCAGAAAAAGTTAATAATTTTTGGGTACCCCAACCATATATTATTGATGGTGTTTTAAACTATTTCGGTACTCATGGCAATGCCCGTATGGAGGGTAAATACTGGGATAAAATTCCACTGAAAACTGCAAACTACACAGATCAGGAATTTGAACAGGGCGGAGTTCGTTATGCACCCGGTTGCATGGTGCGCACGGGTGCTTACATTGGCCCCCAGACAGTTATCATGAACCTGGCTTTTGTCAACATCGGAGCATATATTTCCGGAGAAGGCTGCATGATTGACGGAGGTGCACGAGTTGCTTCCTGTGCTCAAATTGGTAAGAACGTAAAGTTTGGCGCAGGATCCGGAATTGAAGGAATTCTTGAACCGGCAGGCAGGTTAGCTTCAATTGTTGAAGATCACGTTAAGATTGGTGCGATGTGTGAGGTAACTGGAATTATTGGTGAAGGTTCAGTTATTGCCAGCGGAGTAATAATGGCATCCGGTAAGAAAATATATGATGAAGATACGGGCGATTTTGTATCTCCCTTAGAGTGTATTGTAGGTGACAAAAAGTTTTTGCTGCCGGTTATACCACCGTATCGGCTTGCAGTTGGAGGTTCACTGCCAAGTAAAAAAGGGAACCACAACACAGATGCAGTTATTCTTAAGGCAGGTGATTTGAGGGATTCTGCAACGATGCGGCATTTTACGAAGCAGGGTATTTTATACGGATGACAAAAATGTCCCCATTGCTAGAGCGTGCACTCGAGACGCTACAAATTGAAATTGCGGGTCTGGAAGGGCTGATCAAACGACTCGATTCTGAATTTGAGGAAGCAGTAAATTTGCTTTTTGCCTGCGGGGGAAAAGTGATCCTGGCCGGAATGGGTAAAAGTGGTTTGATTGCTCAAAAAATTGCTGCGACGCTTACCAGTACAGGAACACCAGCGCTTTTTTTACATGCAGGAGAAAGTACTCACGGTGATTTGGGAATCATTACCAAACAGGATGTAGTAATTGCTTTCTCATACAGCGGTGAGACCAATGAAGTTCTGCAGATGATTGGTCATATTCAAGCAATTGGAGTCCCGCTGATTGCAATGACCGGAAAACCGGATTCGACCCTGGCACAGGCGGCTACAGTTCATTTGAGCATTGCTGTTGAAAAGGAAGCCTGTCCGCTGGGACTGACTCCCACAGCAAGCAGTACAGCAACTCTGGCTTTGGGTGACGCACTTGCCATGTGTTTACTTGAGCAGCGTCAGTTTAGTGAAGATGATTTTGCCTTGTTTCATCCTGGTGGTAGTCTCGGTCGTAAATTGACCATCAAGATTGAGGATGTGATGGTGTCAGGGGAACCATTGCCTGTAGTGCCTGAAAATATGCCAATGCGTGAAGCACTGAATGTTCTCTCCAGGAAAAACCTTGGAATAGTGGTTGCTGTAAACCGGGATGAAAAAATAAGCGGTGTTTTTACGACAGGAGATTTAATGCGGCTGCTTGATGATGAGCAGTCTTTTCTTGACAAACCCCTGCTTGAATTTGCTCATCCGGATCCCAAAACGATTGCTCCGGAAGAACTTGCAGCAAAAGCTTTGCATGTAATGGAAACACACTCCATCACCTGTCTCGTTGTTGCCGACCAGGAAAATCGTCCAATCGGTATTGTCCAGATCTACTACATTCTGCGTGCAGGTGTTTATTAATGACAGTTCTGTAATAAGATTGAAATCTCCAATTTGTCACTCCTCAGGTTCCCAGCCCGCCTTGACCAGTCCTTCAATGATGGGGTCCGCCAGCGCGGAATTGGGGACGAAGATGCGGCGGTAGTCGTCACGGACCTTGAGGTTGGGACGCAGGGCGAGGTAGCGGTCCAATGCCGTCTTGGCCTCCGAACCACGTTCCAAGTGTCCCAGCACCGCCGCCCGAAAGCCCAGCATCAGCCCTACCTTATGCTGACGCAATGCCTTGTCAATCGCCACCAGCGCCTCGTCATACCTCCCCTGCCCTAACAAGGCAAAGTAATGTGTCGCATTAAAGTGGTTCATATTCGGGTCAGCCCGACTGAGTTCAATCCCCTTGAGGATGGACTCTTCCCCTTGTTGAAAATCCCCGGAGTGTAGTTGGGCTAACGACATCCAAAGGAAACTGAATGCATTGCTGGGGTTAAACTGTACGGCACGCTGGGCATAGTCCAGTGCAGTGGAATGGTCTCCGCGAAAGAAGTAAGCCGCAGCAATGCTCATCAAAGCCAGCGGATTTTCCGGGTTCAGGGTTTCGGCCTTGCGGCCATGTGCCATGATCTC
>OFBE01000002.1_pt1 | contig 29580 bp, 37 predicted proteins | sample 1520481 | NCBI WGS metagenome assembly OFBE01 (sample SAMEA3696448, study PRJEB22514) | metagenome | biome: water; feature: marine; material: hydrothermal vent | place: Pacific Ocean | collected 2014-08-15 | depth 1539 m
AATGATGAAGAAACATAAGTTACCTACTGATCTAGTAGCTGGTGTAAAGCATGTTGAGGTTGGACCAGCACATATCGTCAGATTACAAATGCAAGATTATAAATATCTAGCCTTATTCTTCTAAAGCGTAAGAACCTAAGGTAATTATAAAAATTAGGGAAACTAAAGTCTCCTTAATTCTACTTTATTCTTTAATTAAGTACGAAGGATAACCTGCCATTTTAGTTGCATATGTCATCGCATCAATGCCTGTAACCTGGTCGTTAAAACTAACCTGAACGATACCCTCTTCAAGCTGAGCATCAACAATTTTAACACCTGGGACATTCATAAGACTCTTTGAAACGGTGATTGGGCACATAGCGCAATTCATCGTAGGTACTGCTAAGCTGACCATTTTCAATTTTTCTAGTGCAACAGCGGACCCGCCAACCAATAGCATCATACAAAATATAGTGGAAATTTTTTTAATCATTCTCATAACTTCTCCTGTTTTATTTAAATTACTATCTCAGTTCAATTGTAGTACAAAATAATATAAGGTGCAACTATAGATAAGAACACCATAATCGCAACGATATAAAAAGAAGTTTTGTATATTCGATTAATATGTGGCTTTGCACAGAATTTATCATTTTCGCTACAATGATTGTTATTAAGAAAGATGCCTTTGTAAGCAAAAAATAAAGCAACCAACGCAACTGTAACAAAGATTGGCTGGTATGGCTCGAGTGCAACTAGATAACTGATCCAGGCGCCGCTAATACCTAGCATTAGCAAAACAAATGGCATAACACAACATAAAGTAGCAGCGGTACTTGCTAAAATCCCACTAGTTAAACTTGTTTTGACATTTACAGGCATAGGTAATTTAGTTGTATATTTTTTTTGACTATACTCTCGGGGCTACTTACTGTCAAATTAACACGAAGCATGATTCAACTACAGACATTAAATTAATAATATAGAATATTGTTCTAAATTTTATCGTTACAGGATGACAATGACTTGATATCTATGATTGGTGTGCCATCGATGGCATCTAATCCCCTAACCAGTACATTGTTGACCCCAACCTCTAAAATTTCAACACGACTAATAGCTATTGGATTCGGCCGTAAAGGGCTGCGATTGCAAAACACACCAATCATTTCTTTATTGCGATCACCATGGGGGTAGACACGTAGCACCTCACGATCTGCTTGATGTAACCAATAACAGACAACAATCTGATTGAGTTCATGCATACCTGATAATGCTAAACAATAGCTAGGGAAAATTTCCAGTGTTGCTTCTTGTAGCTTATGATTGCCGTCAGGCGGCGAATCTTGTATTGTCTTTAAACTCGAACGAATAACACCAATGGCATTTAATGAGAATTGAGTGTCAATCAACATAGATTATCTTCCTGTATATGATCATCGAATTCTACTCTTTTTCGCTTTAATAAATAGTTTAAACTTATTTTTTTAAGTATTTATTTAATCTATTTTTCATGTGTAGTTGCTTGATATTAAATAGTCTTATGAGTATAGTAACAAGCAATATTCAAAGTAAATATATTTAGGAGTAGGTCATAAAATTAATAACAACATTGCTACCTTTGTTGCTAGTAACTAGCTTAAGTATCACCACTTTTACCCATGCTGATAAGGATGTAAGTTCAATATTTAATTCTGACTTTAGTTACCTTGTTCAAACCTATTCATTAGCTAATAATGGGGATGCTAATGCTCAATACGATTTGGCAGTCATGTATGACACAGGAAGGGGTGTTGCAGAAGACGACAAAGAGGCTCTTATGTGGTACCTAAAAGCTGCCGAGCAAGGCAATGTTTATGCCCAAAATAATTTAGGTGTGATGTACGACAAAGGGATAGAAGGAGTTGCGGAGGATGACAATAAAGCACTTCAATGGTATTTAAAGGCTGCTGAGAAAGGATATGTAAATGCTCAAAATAATTTAGCAGTAATGTATGACAGAGGTGGTAAGGGTATTCTAAAAGACGATAAAGCAGCACTTAAATGGTATCGAAAAGCTGCTGATCAAGGATATGCTGATGCTCAATATACGTTGGGCTGGAGGCATGCCAAGGGTAAAGGTGTTTTAAAAGATTATGAAATCGCTATTAAATGGTTTCTTAAAGCCGCTGAGCAAGGCAATATTTATGCTCAAAATAATTTAGCAGTGATGTACAACACCGGCCAAGGTGTCGTAAAAGACAATCAAGTGGCACTTAGCTGGTATTTAAAATCTGCCGAACAAGGTAATATATATGCCCAAAATAATTTAGGGGTAATGTATGACAATGGTGTTGATGGTGTCTTAGAGAATGATATAGAGGCGCTTAAATGGTATCTAAAAGCCGCCGAACAGGGATATGCTGACGCTCAATATAATTCGGCTCTCATGTATGACCTCGGAGGTAAAGGTGTTTTAGAAGATGATAAGAAGGCAGTCAAATGGTATCGAAAATTAGCTCAGCGAGGTTACGCTAATGCACAATACAATTTAGGAGTGATGTATCAACACGGTGAGGGTGTAACGAAAGACATGGCTAAAGCCAAATATTGGATCAAGAAAGCTTACGAAAGTGACGATTCTGAAGCAAGTAGGGCTGCAGAAGATAACTGGAATAAATTTGAACTCTGGAAATATTAATTGTTTTGCTAAAAATAATCCTAAATTATTCTCACAAAGAATTAATGTGTAAAAATTATATTAATGCACATTTGTTATGATATTATTTAACAAACCTTGTCCTAAAGGTAAGGTTTAATGTGTGAAATTAATAAAAGGTTTCGTCATATAAAAAAAGATGGAGAGGTAAATTCATCATCATAATAACAATTGAGGAGAGATAAAAAAATGATTAACATTAACAAACTATACAAATCACTATTTTCGGCTATTGTGGCTTTTGGTCTTCTAACTGGTAGTGCATCTGCCATGATGGACGGCTCGAACGCAGATCATGCAAAAATTGTGGTGCAAATGAGTAGTAATGACGCTAGAGCTCAAGGCCGAACATTAAAGCGAGTGGGTTGGGTAATGGATGAGTTTAAAGATAAAGCAACGCTTGAAGTGGTTGCTATTGGTCCTGCATTTAGTATGCTGGCTAAAGATGGAAAATATGCTAAAAATATCAAGAAACTAATGAAGCGAGGTGTTGTGTTTACTGCGGATGCTAGTATTCAAAAAATGATGAAGAAACATAAGTTACCTACTGATCTAGTAGCTGGTGTAAAGCATGTTAAGGTTGGTCCGGCACACATCGTTAAATTGCAAATGCAAGATTATAAATATTTAGCGTTGTTCTTTTAAAAGATAAAAGTTTTTCCAGTGTTCTTTAAATCATAGTTATTTTAAATAACTATGATTTTTAATTTATAAGGGTGCATCAGAATTCAGAAATTTTGATTGTGATTTAATGAGAATCTGGAAATTTTTAATTTAAGGAGTACAGCATGTTATTAAAAACTTTCTCTTTCGTTTTAATTTATTCATTATTTTCATTATCAATTGCGGCTACACCAATAAAGGTAGTTATTGAGCCTAATCAAAAGCACATTCTTAAGCTTAAAGCGTCAAATCAATGTGAACGTTGTAATTTAAGTGGATCAAATCTAAGTAAAGCCAGGCTTAGCAAAGCCAACCTTAAGAAAGCAAAATTATTATTCACAAACCTTATTGAGGCCAACCTTTCAGAAGCAAACCTTATGGATGCCAATCTGACTATGGCCGATCTGAGTAATGCAGACCTCAGAAAAGCTGATCTTAGCTATGCGATTCTTATAAGAGCCAATCTCCAAAATACAAATTTTACTGAAGCAAATTTAAGTAGGGCAAAAATGACGAGAGCAGACCTTACAAATGCCAGTCTTCAGCGGGCAATGCTCAGTAAAATTTCCTTTAGATCTGCCAATCTATCAGGCGCAAACTTATCTGGATCGACTCTTATCGAGGCAGACTTTAAAGACACTAATCTTACCAAGGCGAATTTTAGCAATGCAAACCTTTTGTATGCAAACTTTACCAAAGCTAAGTTTAAAGGTGCAAACTTTTCGGGTGCCAATCTAATTTCCGCGTCTTTCGTTGGTGCTGATCTTAAAGGTGTAAATCTTAAAGGGGCTGATCTTACGGAAGCAGATCTTTCGGGAGCAGACCTAACAGGAGCAGACCTAACAGGAGCGGACCTTACAGATGCAGATATGTCAGGAGTAAAGCGATAATAGTTTGATATAGTTATTTAGAGATACAATCGTTGATCCCTTGACGTATTTCATCTTCGGGTAAATCTCGACCAATAAATACGATTCTAGTTATAGGCTGCTCACCATCAAGCCACTTACGATCAAGCTTGGCCTCAAATAGGCTGTGTATTCCTTGGAATATAGTGCGCTGATCATGATCTTTAAAGTTTAGTATGCCTTTGAATCGTAGCAAGCGTTCTTCGTAACGCATGATAAAAAAAGAGAACCAATCTAATAATAATTCTTTATGTATAGGTTCTTTAATTTCAATACTTAAACTACTAATGTTGTCCAAATGGGGTTTATGTTGATGAGTATTGATCGCAGGACTGTTTGTTGTTTGTTGTGAGGTAGGGACGCTTGTAAAGCCAGCATTAAGGCGAGACATGGAATTATTGACAATATCAAATAAAGGCGGGATGTCGATTTGACACTCACTGGCCAATTGTAATTGTGCATGGGTATTCATAGATGTGACACGTTGCTGAATTTGTTGTAATTTCTCAGCGTCAATTAGGTCAATTTTGTTAAGAATAATATAATCAGCTACACCTATTTGTTCTTGAGCTTCAGAAAATTCATCGAGCTGTGAGGCAATAAAATAAGCATCAACAACAGTAATAATTCCATTGAGGTTGACTAAAGGTTTTAGCTTGGGCGAGTGCAGGGTCTCAACGATAGGTCCGGGGCGTGCGATACCGGTAGTCTCCATGACGATATGTTTAAAGTTAATCAAGCCTTTGTTGCGATTATCAAGTAATTTTGTAATGGCCACTACCAAATCATCACGCACTTCGCAACAGACACAACCGTTGTTCATTTCCAGCATTCGGTCACCAGCTTCATCTAAGATTAGTGCACCATCAATACCGATCTCGCCAAATTCGTTGACGATAATTGCGAGTTCTTTCCCGTGCTGATCAGTCAATAGATGTTGAAGAAGGGTAGATTTTCCTGCACCTAGAAAACCGGTAATAATAGTGAAGTCAATCGCTTTTTCAATATTTTTCATGGTTGTATGTTAACCTAGACAAAGTTATTAATATCTTTAGATTTTTTGATGGGTTGATATTTGGATGGCAGTAGACAAACACACGTTAAAAACGACTGAGTTAATTCGTATTGGTGAACTAGCAGAAAGGTTAAATATCACCACAAAAACACTACGATTTTATGAAAAAATTGGTCTGATAGGGCATCCAGCTCGATCTAACTCAGGTTATCGATTTTATAATGAAGATCATGTGAAACAAGCCTTTCTAGTTGTCAGTTTACGCCGCATCGGCTTGACTATTGATGAGTTAAAGAAGCTAAAAGTGGATACAGATAAGGGTTTATTGCGCAAAAGCTTATCTTCTATATTGGATCAAAAATTATTTACAATTGATCAAGATCTTGGAGTTTTACAAGGAAAACGCGAAGATTTGGGAGCAAGGTTTCAAGCGTTGGTTACTACTCCGCGTGAACGACCACCTAATTGTATTTGTGATTTATTACTTATTAATTGTACTTGTAGTGAAATTAAATAAATATTATTTACATATATTGCTTGACCTTGACCTTGGGGCAAGGAGTAGAATCCAGCTTAACACATATAAATTGCAGGTATTTAAATGAGCGATAAAGACGAAACAGTGTTAAGTAATGAACACACACCATTGTTTGCCAATGAATCGGGACCAATCAAAGAAGTGCATGCTTTTTGGCTAGCAGGGATGAGTTGTGATGGTTGTTCTATTGCTGCAGTCGGTGCCAAAAATCCTAGCGTTGAGCAGTTAATTAATCAGCAAATTCCAGGCTTACCAAAAATTATTCTGCATCACCCGGTACTAGCTGTGGAAGCTGGCCATCGCTTTATGGAACCTTATTACAAAGCTGTCAGAGGCGAATTAGGCGCAACCTACGTTGTTTTGTATGAAGGCTCAGTGGCTGATGAAGACATCGCTAAAGAAACGGGTGGATATTTCTCAGCGATGGGCGCACAATTCCTTACGGATGAAGATGGTGAGCTACTAGGTGATGGTAGTTGGCGCCCATATCCAACGGCAGATATGCTCAAGGAACTGGCACCTGGTGCTGCAGCGGTTATTGCAGTAGGCACCTGTGCAGCCTGGGGCGGTGTACCTGCAGCAATTGGTAATGTTACTAATGCAATGGGAGTGATGGACTTCTTAGGTAAAGACTTCCGTAGTGCACTTGGCCTTCCTGTAGTTAATGTGCCAGGTTGTTCACCAATTGGTGATAATATTACCGAAACTATTACTGCGGTATTAATGTTTCTTGCAGGTGTCGGGCCACTACCTGAATTTGATGAGTTGGGCCGTCCCGCTTGGATGTTTAACGAAACTGTACACCGCGGTTGTCCACGAGCAGGATTTTATGAGGAAGGTGTCTTTGCTGATGAATACGGGCAGCAAGAATGCTTGGTTGAATTAGGCTGCTGGGGTCCAGTAGTGCAGTGTAATATTGCTAGGCGAGGCGCGCTTGGACATAATGGTGGTTGTATGAATGTTGGAGGAGTTTGTATTGGTTGTACCATGCCTGGATTCCCAGATGCATTTGCACCTTTTTATAAAGCTCCTCCGGGTAAATTTATTTCGGGAACCGCCAGTCGAATGGTTGGTAGTTTTATTCGTCCATTACGACAGATCAGTCAACGCAAAGGTAATATGACCAACCGCTGGTTAAAGACTGAATCTATTCCGAGTGGCTGGGGTCATGTCGAAGCACCAGGTGTTGTTATGAAGGCGATTCATTATTTTTATAAGAAGATTCAAACGTCTGGCACACCTTTCCATCCTAGTGGTACTAGGCAGCAGCAGAAGCTCCAATTGAAAAGTCGTGCTGTTATGGCGGCAGGTGTTAAGCGTTCTGAAGAAAGGGCAATGGAAACTGCTAAAGCAGAAGAATTACTTTAAAGTTGAAATAATATATACATAATAAATTAAGGGGAATTTCTATGACGACTGAAGACATCTACTTTTATTTTTTCGTATGGCTGATCATAGCGGTGGTTCTAGTTATTGCAGCGGCAGCACTGTTAATCACAGTGATTTGGTGTGCAAATCGTATTAGAAAACTTGCTGCTGTTGCCTTAGATGTGGTGGTAGATATTGAGAAGAACACCAAGTCTATTTGGAAACTTAATGCCACACATTCAGTTTCTTCTCAACTACTTGGCGGCGCCAAGGCGATTGAAGATAATGCGGTTGCTATTTTAGGCGCCTTGTCAAAAAACGACAAATAATGATTTAATCTATAAATATTTAGTTAATTAAACAAGGGGAGTATTAATATGGAAGGATTACTTGCTATGCTACCAACTGAGGCTGCAGCAGCTGCTGCTTTTGTTTGGACTGCAGCATTAATTATTGGGCTTGTTGTGAGTCTTGTAGTTGCATTGTTGTTGTGGCTAATTTATCGTGAGGCTGTCATCATTGATGGTGTTGCTTCTAAGATATGGGACACTGGACAAATGGTTGCTAATAACACCATTCATATCCCCACACTATATCGAATCAATGAAGATATAGATAAAATCTTAGTTCATGCGTTAACCATTAATGATGGTGCTGCAGCTATCAAAAAACATGCCGAGGGTTGTGATGGATGCCCAAGCTGCTTGTTATAACTATAGGAGATAGAACATGTTACTTATGACCATATTGACAGCCTTACTAGTGATTGTATTTTTTCTAGTCTTGGCTTATGCACTAATTAAAATTAGTAGCGCTCTTAAAGCGATCGGCGGAACCCCGACCAGTTATCTGGCAAAGCTTCGTTTGGGACTGCGCGCTATTGAATCAGAGACAGGGCACTTAACGCCTCAGGTTGTTAGGGCAAATGAAAATCTCACTAAAATTGCAGGTGGATTGGTTGCAGTTGATGACAATTTAGTTGGCGTTATTAATGCCGCTGTCGCTCAAAAGAGGTACCAATAATGGAATACATACTTACTTATATTAATGGCATTGATCCAAGCCTCAAGACTTTACCTGATGAAGTTTACTTTATTTGGCAAGCGGTCTTGATTATCGTGGTTGTTGCGATTGTGCCTCTAGCCATCTTCCTGCTGCAGCGCACTCTAAGAGCTGCACTTAATATTAAACGTTATTTCAAAGAAATGCTGTCTGCTGGTGTAGGCATTGCCGAAAATACCAGTTCAATCACGGCTTTGAATGACACGATCGAGGTGGCTACTACTATGGTGGGAGTTAGCGAAAAATTGGATGAACATTCAGCTACCATTGCTACAGTATTATCAGATCGCGCTAATGGGGGGAGTACATCATGACACAGTTACTTTTAGTAATTTCATTGATTGTAACTACAGCTGTAGTTTTGGTCGTAGTTGGTTATTTGATCGCTATTATTTATGCTTTAGTTGGCGCCTACAACAATCTTTCCAAGCTCGCAGGCGGGCTGATTGCCATTAAAGAAAATACCGACCCACTTGAGGGTCATATGAATACTATTAATGGGGGTTTGTCAGCGTTATTGGCTGGCTTACTCAAAGTTAACGCTAATCTGGCAGCCATTGTGGGTGTTGCGACGGGTACAATAAAAAAATAAAGGGGAATAAATTATGTGTTTTGAAAATCTACCAATCGAGTTTGATGAAGACGGTAATGCAACATTATTACCTGGAGTCGCTAACCCATATTCATATGAGACCCAGACTGTTGAGGAGCGTGAAGCTTTTCTAAAGGATATTGCACGTAAAAATGGACAACTGAACGATATTGATTTTGATCCAGTAACACGTGTTGCCGGCGCTCTAGCATTCCACAGTACAGTTAATTTAAAAGACCGTAAGGTAGTAGATACAGCCTCTATGGCGACGCTATTTCGTGGCTATGAAATCATTTTACGTGGTAGAGATCCACGCGATGCAGCTTTTATTAGTTCACGCGCCTGCGGTGTTTGTGGTGGTGTTCATGCGACTGCAGCAGCATTATCAATTGAAATGGCGTTAGGCATTAAACCGCCACCGTTGGGCATTGTTATCCGTAATTTAATGCTAAGTTGCGAGTATTTGTATGACAATCCATTGCATTTATTTATTCTTGCCGGTCCAGATTTTTCTGAGATTCTAGTTCGAGAGACTAATCCAGAAATTTGGGAAAAGGCTAAAGATTTCAAAACCAAGTACTCCAATATGCATGGCTATGAGACTATTGGTGAAATTATGACTGACCTGAATCCATTGACAGGTAAGCTATATTTAGAGGCATTAGAGTTGACTCGTGTGGCGCGTGAGGCTTACACGTTATTAGGTGGTAAATATCCTCACCCTGAAACTGTGATACCAGGCGGCGTAACCACTACTGTTACCACAACTACGATGATTGAGTTCTATCTTAAATTGAAAGTATATTTTGATTATTCGAAGAAGTGTGTCGGGATTTGGGATGACGTGTACGACTTTATGTATGAAGCTAACCCTTTGTATAAGGAAGTCGGCCAATTGCCAGTCAATATTGTTGACTTTGGTCAATGGGATCATGAAGATTATTACGACGCCAGCTACGAGAATTGTAACGAATGGGGTGAGAAACGCTGGTCAACTCCAGGTGCAATTATTGATGGCAAGCTGGTCACTACAAGACTAACCGACCTCAATGTAGGAACAGAAGAATTTATCGAACATTCTTACTATGAGCAGTGGGAGGATTATCCTTTTAAAACAGATCCTCTAGGCAACCCATTAAGTCCTAACCATCCTTGGAATAAAACTACAATTCCTAAACCTGGTGTTCAAAACTGGAAGGAACGTTATAGTTGGTCCACTACACCAACCTGGGATCGAAAAACTTTTGAAGCGGGTGCTTATGCCCGTGTTTATATTTCTGCTCTTGCACAGAAATTGCCGGAGAGTGATTATATAAAATCAACCGGACATAGCTTAATACTTAACGTATCTGCTGATGAATTGCCAGAAATGAAATTAGAATGGAAAGTGCCAAAGATTTGGAATGCTTTTGAGCGTAATCGAGCTCGTGCCTATGCAGTTGCCTTTAATATGATGGTTACTATGGAAAACTGGGTACGTGCCAATGATATGGTGAAACGCGGCGAAACTAAAGTGGCTACGCCATTTGAAATTCCTAAAAAAGGTCAGTTTCGTGGTGTGGGTTTCTGGGGTGCAGGCCGTGGTTATTTAGCGCATTGGTGTGTGATTGAAAATGGCGTTTTAGCAAACTATCAGATCTCTACCCCGTCAACTGTTAACGCATGCCCAAAGACCCCATGGGGAGAGAGTGGCGCGTATGAGCAGGCTGTGCTAAATACGCCAATCATTGAGACTAATTTTACCGACGAGAAGGATTTTAAAGGTATTGATATATTGCGTGCTTTACGTAGTTTCGACCCTTGTATGCCATGTACCACACACGTGATGGTTGAGGGTACTGATAGAGTGATTACTCGTGAAGTTACTACCTGTGCATGCGGAATCTCCTAACATAGTCGTTCTTAAGTTAGATTAAAGAATTATGGCTAAGATTGGAATAGGGCTGGTTGGCTATTATCAGTTCGTTCGCGGGTATCCTATTGGTCCTACTCTGAAAGAACATATTGATGCGGCAGATTGGGCTGACGATGTGGAAATTAAAGAGATGAACTGGGGGCCTATTGCGATCGTTCAAGAATTCCAGGCTGAAAAAATCAACTATGATCGTTTTTTACTAATCACAGCGGTTGATCGTGGTTTGCCTGCAGGTACAGTGACATGCCGTCGTTGGGTTGGTGGTGAAATCGATATTATGGATACTCAGGATCGAGTGTTTGAAGCGGTGACAGGAATTATTAGTATGGATAATTTACTCGTTATTGGTGAGCATTTTGAAATTTGGCCTAAAGAAGTAATAACCATAGAAGCTCAGGTAGTTGATACCGCAATGGGAGATTTGGTTATGTCTGAAATGGAGATTAACCGACAACGTGGTGAAATAAGCATTATTGGCGACAATCCTTTAACTGATGACATGGAGATATTAGTTAATAAATTATTCGAAAATATTAATCAAGCGGTTGTAGGTGGTGCTCAAGCGATGGATCTTGTGCCTTTGGGAATTGAGCAACTTAATAAATTAACAGATGTGTGTCATTACCAAATAGATGATACAATTAAATGATATATAATTGAATTGAATATATACAAAGATTGTACGAAATAGCTAAATAAAAGGAGTTTCTCATGGGTTCAAGTTTAAATAGAAATCAACAAACTAATGAACTTGATCGATTGGTCAATCGTGAAGAGGTATTAGAAATTTGTTATTGGTATCAAGGTGAAGGCTTTGGTGATGTCTATAACTCTCTTTCAATGAATACATTTCTGAAATGTGATAACGATGCGATTGATGATGCCTTTTTAGAATTATCTGAGCAAGGTTTTTTGGAGGCAATTGAACTTGGTTCGACCTTATCCTACAAATTTACTGCTACTGGAAAGAAGGAGGGTGGTCGTTTATTTAATGCCAGCTTTGCAGACCTTCAGAAGTCATCACATGGTGAATGCGCTGCTGGCTGTTGTGATGGAGATGATCATTCTGCATGTGGAGATGGTTGTTCTCTTTAGGTTCATAGTCCCTACTAATATATAAATGATCTTTTATTTTTCGAGTAATTTAAAAGGAGTATTGCTGTGTCAGTAATATCTGTTCTATTTATTAGGCCTGGAGCTCATTAAAAATGGCTGCTAATAACGAGCAAGAGCGTATTGGCTATATGACCTCTTCTGGATGGGAGAAGTTACTTCAACAAGTTAATGCACAAATTGAAGAATTAGAACAAATTTCAGATTCCGAAGTAAAAGATAAGGTCTTTACATTGCTGGCAGGTATTGATGCTATTCATCGCGAGTCTCTGGGGAGGTTGGTCAGTTTATTTAAGGAAGGCGTCCTTGAGCAAGTGATCAACGACCCACCGATTCATACTTTAATGGAGCTATATGATTTACTACCAGCTATGGAGGAACATCAAGAGCAACAGTATGATAAAAATGGCTTCCCTGTAATTCCATTAGATGTCATAACCGGATCAAAAGGTGCTGCTCCAGTCAAGTCTATAATTCCTCACTGGGTTCCTGTACCAGACGCGCAATCAACGTTAGAACCGAATTCAATCCATTCGGTTAATATCGATGGCCATCATATTATTCTGTGTCGCGTTGATGATGAATATTTTGCAGTTTCTGCGTCTTGCGCACAAGATGGCTCCTCGCTTGAGACGGCGACTCTTAATAAATACACATTAACCTGCCACAACCATCAGGGTTGTCATTACGATATACGACAAGGTACCCGTATCGCCGCTCGCGGAGATAGTATTGATTGCTACCCGGTAGAGGCGGATGAAAAACGTATTATGATCGGTATAGATATGGATTTTGTTCCAAATCTTCCAGTCTTTTAACTGGTAAATATGAGTGATCAGGACTATAGATTGCTCGTTGTTGGTGTGGGTAACGTATTGCAAGGTGATGATGGTTTCGGAGTGGAGCTGGCAAACCGTCTGATGTTAAGAACTGATATTCCAGACAATATAAAGTTAATGGAAACCGGCATCGGTGGAATGAGTTTAATTCAAGAGCTTATGTATGGCTATGACGCATTATTAATTCTTGATGCTTATCAAAATGGTGGTGAGCCTGGACAACTGTATTTATTAGAACCAATACTGCCAGATTTATCAGGGCTTAAGCCTCATGAGCTTCGTGATTATTTTGCTGATACCCATTATGCAACCCCTATGCGTGCATTGAATTTTCTATCACGTGTAGGTCAGTTGCCAAAAGTAGTCAATATTGTCGGTTGCGAGCCCGAAGAAATAGATGACATGACACTTGGCTTAAGTAAAGTTGTTACAGATGCCATCCCGAAAGCAGAAAAAATGACAATAGACTGGATCAGCAGGCATTTAAAGTCTGAAGCTTACCTGTAATTATCGATATGAGTATTAAGCAAATACAACCACTGTATTTAATTGTTGGCGACCAACAGGTTTCCCCTTGTGATTATGAAACCTATAGATGTTTTAAGCTATCAACACACGCTAGAATTATAAGGACCTAATTATGAACAATTATACAAAAACATTAGCAGATGGATTGAGCGCATATGAGCAACGAAATTATAAGCAAGCGGCAGAAATATGGGCAGTTCTTGCCAATCAAGGGGATGCCGAAGCGCAGTTCAGCTTGGGGGTCATGTTTAAAAATGGTATCGGCGTACCACAAAATGATACTGAGGCAATGGGCTGGCTACGAAAATCAGCAGATCAGAATCATGAACACGCTAAATTGATTGTAGATGTTATTGACAGAGAGTCAGAGGATAACATTCCAGTTCCACCTCAGTCGTGATTATTATTTCCTAGTGGAATATCTGAACATTCCCTGAGTCTCATACAGTTGTTTATACACTCGTAACCAGGCTCTAATCATATACGGTGCATACAATGGACTGCGTAATTTATTTCGTGTCGTAACTGCAAACATAATTATCAATATTGATTAGGTGTTCTTTTCTCATGAGTCTAGATTGTCTGTGAGTATTTGTTCAGGTTTTATAGTGCCATGATAAAGATCACAATGGAAATTATCCAGCAATGGCTGTTGTAGGATCTTATTAGCCAGATCTTGTTTTAGACGGGAAAAATCCTGTTGATCATCGCTTTGTTCATTGGTGGTGCCTAATCGATCTAGTAATTCATTAAACAGCTCGGGAATAAAATTTTGTCGCAAACTAATAAAAGCGGTGTGAGTATTATTGCTCACCCACCAGGCAAATCGCATATTGCTATTGCAAGAATTAGAGTCCGTACATTCTGCTGTTAAGCTAAATTTATGATTACTAATGCAATGCGTTATGCGTTCAATTGCATCTTTAACACCAGGTCCAGGGTGTGCGGACACAATGGTTAATTGGTCGCGATTCCAAATTAAATTAGCCTTTTTAAATGTATTTTCTGCTAGCTCCAACGCACGAAAAGCAATAGACAAGCCAAACCATGCATTACCAGTATGATATTTTAGTACCTCATTGAAACTGATTGATACGACTTTGCCATTGTCTATAATGCTAATATTGATGTTTTCAGAAACTAAATCCATTAATAAACTCTAGATGGGTTTAATTAATTATTGTATTGACAACATGCACACAACTCAAACCAAAATGAGAGTTGTGAGTATCAAATAGTTATAATTATTTTTTTGTACACGCCTCTTTTTTAGCATCAGAAAAACCTCTAGCGTATGCATTTGCCTTGTCTGGAAGTGGCTGTAGTGACCTTTTTTCTATATCCAATTCTGCAAGTTTCAAAGCGATTTCATAAATTGCTTTAGTTCCAGCACATTTTGGATCAAAGTCAATAGGCGCTTGAGCCTGGCGTTCAGCCTCTATGAATTGCTCCTCTAGAGGCACATAACCAATGATTGATAACTCATGTTGTTCGCAAAATTGATCGATTGCAACTCTATCTGCTTCGGTTTTAACCTTGTTGGCAACAACAAAAATATTAGGAATTTCTAGTTCTGCTGATAGTGAGGCTGTGCGTGCACCTGCTTCAAGTGATCTATAGTAGGGCTCAACAACGACTAGCATAGTATCAACATTTGCCGCTGTACCTCGCTTAAGGTGTTCAAGGCCAGCTTCCATATCAGTTACGGTGAATTCACCATAGGCGCTCATCTCAGTAATAACGCCACGTACGGCACGATGTGAGGCACACATGCAACCACTACCAGCGCTACCATCAGCAGGCTTACCCATAACGATAAGGTCAATGTTTTCAGGTGCAGAGGCCGAATAATTCTTGATTAATTCTTCCTCCGTACATGTCATCTTTAATTTAAGATTACCATCAGCATCTTTCTTCATTTCCATGATGCTTGGCGGTATGTAATTGATATTGTCTGCATCATCCCGTGCCATACCTAAGGTTAGAGCGAGATTTGGATTAGGATCGCCGTCAATGGCTAAAACTTTATGACCATCACCAGCCAACAATCTAGCTAGAGTGCCTGCGATAGTGGTCTTACCTGAGCCACCTTTACCTACTGTTGCGATTTTCATGAGAATGTACTCCTTTTATAAATTAATCTAACGATGTATAAGTTTTATTCTAGTTTGAGTTTTGTTTGTTTGCAAGTTTTTATTTCTGATCATTACGTAACATGGCGTCCATCTGCATCTGGGCCTCTCCGAGTTCACGGAGTAATTCTAGTGTTTTATGAGCTTCGGCTTCATCAATACGACTCATAGCAAAACCAAGGTTAATCAATGCCCATTCCCCGACACAGGATTCCACTGGATGATCTGCATCGACAAGAAAGGCAATGTTAATTTCATGTTTTTTACCATTCACCTCAATCATCGCTAAATTGGTTTCTGGATTGCTTATTTCAACGATTTTTCTTGGAATACCTACACACATAATTTACCTTAAACATAATGACGTCATCATAGATTACGATGAAATAATTTACTACAAAATACAGAAGAGGTTTTTTTGTAAGTGTACCAACACAATAATCTGTACCAATCTATTGTGATTATATCATTTCATTTTGTATATTAGTTTGTTGTTGGACTAAGGATGGATGTTTAGCGTATAGTTAAGCGTTCAAAAGGAGACTGCATGCCAATAGAGGGAGAAATAAAAATTACTGTTGCTGGCAACTCTGGAATGGTTGAGACAGTCTCTATAACATCTACTCGCCCCCTGCACATTACCCAGCTATTTAAAGACAAGTCAATTGAGACTGTTGCTGATTTAATTAACACACTCTATCACCTATGTAATACTGCCCATCGGTTTTCTTATTTTCGGCTGTTAGATAATAGTGGTGTCATTAGCTTAAGTAAAAATGAAATATCAGCCTATCAGCTATTGTTAGACCTGGAAACCATAAGAGAGCATTGCTTTAGTATTTCCACCAAATGGAGACATGGCGCAGATAATACTATTGATTCTAATATTGTTAAATTATTAACCATACTTAAAGAAATTAATACTACTTTGTTTACTGGATCTGATCCATTGTCTTTGATGGATAAAGAGTTGCAGGCTTTTAGTAGTATTGATAAATTGATAGTAAAACTTGAAAATCAAATAGAGTTATTATTAATTGGCGACCAGTCAGAAGACGTATATCCGTTTTTGGATTACGATAGCTTGAATAACTGGTTACAAAAATCTGATAGTCAAAGTGCCATCTTTTTGAATTCCTTAAAAGAAAATAATTTAGGCGATGTTGAAGCGTTCCATTTGCCAGATTTAGACCTTAAGAGTGTTGGTAAATTGATGCAAAATACCGGTTTTATTAAGCAGCCTACATATCAAAATACTATTTATGAATCGACACCTTATTCTAGGCAGTCTAATCACAAGTTAATTAAACAATTGTTTAGTATTTATGGCAATGGGTTATTTACTCGAGCTGTCGCACAATTGCTTGAGGTTTTTGAATTATTGAATAATATTAAGAGTAGCTATACTGACATTGAATTTGAGAAAATTAGCTATGATATACAGCCCTTTAGCGCAGAATCAAAATCATTGGTGCAGTTAGAGGCTGCACGAGGCAGACTGTTTCATCAGATATTTGCAGAAGATGGTAAGATTAAGTCTTATCAAATTCTTGCACCTACGGAGTGGAATTTTCACCCCCAAGGCGTACTGAGCAGGATGATTGAAGCAGTTACCTATAAGAACGAACAAGATCTAGTTAATCAAATAAAATTACTGGTAGATGTGGTTGATCCTTGTGTTGGTTATAGTATCGAGATAGATCGTATATAAAATTAGCATAAACGATATCATGCATGAGTTGGAAAAATCCAATAATTATAATGGTATAGTGTTAGTGAGACTTTAAACGAATAATAAGACTTATTTACATGGGCTTATTAGATAAAGAAAATGGAGAATAAGAAATATGTGTCTAGGTATTCCTGCACAAATCAAAGAGATTGTTGACGTTGACAATCAAATCGCAATGGTAGATCTATCTGGTGTATCGCGAGAGGTTAATATCGCCTGTGTATTGGACGACACATATCAATCAGAGGATTTAATCAATAAATGGGTGTTAGTGCATGTGGGTTTTGCACTGAGTGTTGTTGATGAAGATGAAGCTCATAAAACTTTAAAAATCTTAGACGAAATAGGTGAATTATCTGCAACTATGGACGACCTTGATCAGGGGAGTAAATAATGAAATATGTTGATGAATTCAGAGATCCAGATAAAGCCAAAAAATTACTTAAAGAAATAGATAAATTATGTTCTGAAATCACTCTTCCGGAAGATAGACCGATTCAAATTATGGAAGTTTGTGGAGGGCATACGCATTCCATTTTTCGTTATGGCCTAAAACAATTACTGCCGGATAATTTAGAATTTGTTCACGGACCTGGTTGTCCGGTCTGCGTATTGCCACGCTCTGTGGTTGATAATTGTATACGTATTGCCGAACATGATGATGTGATCTTCACCACCTTTGGTGATGCGATGCGTGTGCCAGGAAGCACTAAAAGTTTGCTTGATGTAAAAGCAGAAGGTGGTGATATCCGTATGGTTTACTCACCCTTAGATGCACTCACTATTGCCCAGAAGAATCCTGACAAAAGAGTGGTATTTTTTGGATTGGGTTTTGAGACGACAATGCCATCAACTGCGTTGTCTATCATGCAAGCTAAGAAACAAGGGATTGATAATTTTTATCTATTCTGTAATCATATCACTATCATTCCAACGATAAAAGCAGTTCTAGACTCTCCTGGAATGCGTATAGATGGATTTTTAGGGCCTGGCCATGTAAGTCTAATCATTGGTACCCAGCCCTATAGATTTATTGCTGATGACTATCACAAGCCTTTGGTTGCAGCTGGTTTCGAGCCATTAGATATCTTACAATCAGTCTGGATGGTCTTAAAACAATTAAAAAATGGCGAGGCAAAGATTGAAAATCAATATAGCAGGTTGGTACATGAAGAAGGCAATGCAAGTGCCTTAAGCCCGATCCAAGAAGTATTCGAATTACGAGAATTTTTTGAATGGCGTGGTCTCGGATCGATTAACCATTCTGGGGTTAAGGTCAATGATAAATATAGGGCATTTGATGCAGAAGTAGAATTTGATCTAAAGGAAGTAACCGTTACTGATCCGGATGTCTGCCAGTGTGGTGAGGTGTTAAAAGGTGTTCTAAAGCCGTGGCAATGTAAAGTATTCGGCAAAGAATGTACACCAGAAAACCCTTTAGGCGCACTCATGGTTTCAACAGAAGGTGCGTGTTCTGCACAATATTCTTATGGTCAAAATATTGATTTAATTAACAAAAAATAATGAATAAAAAATATAAAGATAAGAAAATAACTATGGCACATGGTAGTGGTGGCAAGGCTAGCAGTGATTTAATAAAAGATATTTTTGTCGACACCTTTAATAATGATTACCTCGCAACAATGGAAGATCAGGCTCGGTTTGATATGCCATCAGGTCAGCTTGCATTAACAACAGATAGTTATGTTGTTAGTCCTCTATTTTTTAAGGTGGCAATATTGGCAAATTAGCCATTACTGGCACGGTTAATGATTTAGCAATGAGTGGCGCTAAACCTCTGTATCTAACCTGTGGACTGATTTTAGAAGAGGGTCTTCCTATTTCGACCTTGGATGAAATTATAAAATCTATGCAAAAGACTGCTGAAGAGGCTGGCGTTAAAGTCGTGTGTGGCGATACAAAAGTGGTAGAAAGGGGTAGTGCTGATCAAATATTTATCAATACAGCTGGTGTTGGTGTTATTCCACAAGGTGTTGAAATTCACTCTTATAGTGCACAAGCTGGCGATAAAATTATTGTAAATGGTTTTATTGGCGACCATGGTGCAACCATTATGCAATCACGAGCAGAATTGGCGATTTCTGCAGATATTGACAGTGACTGCCAGGTACTTAATCACCTAGTGGAAACCATGCTTAGTGTTTCAAGCAATATCCATTCATTGCGCGATGCAACTCGCGGCGGTGTTGCAACGGTGCTTAATGAAATTGCCCAAGATTCTAAAGTTTGCATACAAATTAAAGAAAATTCTGTACCTGTTAGGGTGCCAACTCGCGGTGTTTGTGAAATACTTGGATTGGACCCGCTTTACTTGGCTAATGAAGGTACATTAGTTTGTGTGGTAGCAGCAGAAGATGCGGATTTGGTACTTAAAACCATGAAACAGACTAAAGAAGGTGAAAATGCTTGTATTATTGGCGAAGTGACGGACGGGCCAGAAGGTATTGTGGCATTAACTACTTTGTTCGGTGGCACTAAGATTATCGATAAATTAATAGGAGATCAGCTACCTAGAATTTGTTAATTATGGAAGAAGCCAGTCAAAAGTTTGATGATGTTGTATGGACCGAAGTTATGGCACAAATAAAAACACATTACGCTTTATTATGTAAACCCGTCTTTTGCCATGTTTGGCTTTTCAATTTCAAACGTCGTTAGAATTCCAGTTTTGCTCATGTCAGCATCAATATAAATATTATATCCACCAAAGCCATTATCTTCAAGCTCGCCATATTCCCAGCGAACTAATTTGTTATATACTTCTTCTAAGCCATTTGCATCATCAGTTAAGGTGTTGTAGGATTTTAGAATTTCTCTAAACTTCTTTTCGGCCACCTCTTTATTATCTGTATTGCGATCTGGATGCCATTGCATGGCTAAACGTTTGTAAGCCTGTTTGATTTGTTTTTTATCTGCACTCCTGTCTACGCCAATAACTTCGTAATCATGATCACTGATTACGATCCAACTCCCTAGACTATTATCTTTGTGTTGGTTAATAAAATCTAGTGCTATCTCTTCTTTTCTATTCATGTTATCTTGTTGATTTTTTTGTTAATTCTGAGGGTTTTTACTGACTTACATTCGGCTTAGTCAAGACTATTTAGAATGATCATTTAGCATTTTAACTTAATAGGAAGTTTGATATTGTTTAGGTTTATCAGGCTACCATAACTATACACATTTGATAAATGTAAAAGGAATATATGCGCTCTGAAAATATAGCATTATATTTTATACATCATGCATAAGCATCAAAACTTTCAATCGTTCTAACTTCTCGTATACAATTTACGCCATGAGATTATTGTTGTTATTTTTATTATTGTTCAGTAATGCTATATTGGCGAACGCTGAGCTTTATGAGCGTGGTAAAGCGTACTATTATGGCGATGGTGTTGAGCAAAATTATATTAAAGCTTTTGGTGCCTTTTTATATGCTGCCAAGGCTGGTAATTTAAATGCGCAAACTGCTCTAGGCCTTATGCATATCGAAGGTAAAGGTATAGAGCAAAATGACAAGAAGGGTATAGACCTATTAAAAAAATCTGCTGATAAAAACAACGCTAAAGCACAGTATTATCTAGGCAGTATGTATTACCTGGGTATTGGGGTGGAGCGTAATCTAAAAACTGCCCATCAGTGGATTAAGAAATCTGCCAGTCAAGGTTATGCCGATGCTCAACAAAATTTAGCTTTAATGTATGAGCAGGGTAACGGGGTAAAGAAAAATTCTATTCTTGCCTCTAAGTGGCATTTAGAATCAGCTAAATCTGGCAATGATGATGAACAGTATCGCCTAGCAAAGGCTTATTTGGATTCCGAAGATTATAATCAAGCCTTCATTTGGTTGTTAAAAGCTGCCAAACAAGATAATGCGCAAGCGCAATACCAGCTTGGTCATTTGTTTGCAAGAGGCCAGGGTGTGCCGCGTGATCATGACCAAGCTTTTGATTGGTATCAACAAGCCATGAAAAACGGCAACGATAAGGTGGTTTATACTTTAGCCGGGCTTTATGACCGAGGCTTAGGTGTTAAGCAAGATTATCAACAATCACACCGGCTTTATCAAAAATCTTTAAAGCAAGGTAATTTAGCTGCTTATCAAGACATTGCTCGGCATTATGAAAAAGGTCAGGGTGTTAAAAAGGATTTAAATAAGGCTTATAACTTTACGATTGCTGCTGCAAGAAAAGGCTACAGCGATTCTCAACGTAGAGTGGTGCAAATGTATGAGCAAGGCATAGGAGTAAAAAAGTCAATAAAAAAGGCTGAATATTGGTTAAAAAAACTGGCCAAAAAAGGGGACAAACAAGCCAAACAAGACCATAAAATATTACATAAAAGGTAAGAATCTCCCTGTCTTACTTCTATAGTTTTGATAGGCACTAAAACGCTCAGTAAGGAGTTTTTCCTCCACATTAGACTTGAGTATTAAGTCAACAAACAAGATTAACATAACAAGCTGAGATAGGCTGTGCGCATTAGTCAATGTGAGTGCTGAACATAATAGCAATACACTGGTATACATTGGGTGTCGGATAAAGTGATAAATACCATGAGTAACTAATTGATGTTTATCTTTTAGTGTTGGCACGATATTAAGATTGTCGAGTCTCATGTTTACAACTGCCATTAAACCAACAATCAGTGAAAGTATGATTAGTAATGCGCTGAATGATTCTACAAGGTCGAATCTTGCATTAATAATCAAATAAATAATACAGCCAAATTGAATTACAACGTAAATCATGGGAAGCCCCTAAGCTTGGATAGTTATAATAGGCTTATTATCTCAAATTTTTTGTAATTAAATATGCAAACTGCGTACGATATAGTCATTATTGGTGGTGGTCCAGCAGGGCTTAGCTTTGCCTGTTCGATGATAGGGGCTGACGTAAAGGTTTTAGTGGTGGAAAAATCCAATATTGATGCCATCGCCAACCCTCAAGCCGACGGCAGGGAAATAGCGCTGACACATTTGTCGCTTAAAATCTTAAAAAAACTCGGTGTTTGGGATTTGATCAATCAGGCAGAGGTTGCACCTTTAAAAGAGGCAAAAGTTTTTGATGGTGACTCACCTTCGTTATTAAATTTTAAAAGTGATGATTCTTCAATCGAGGCATTGGGTTATTTAGTGCCAAATTACCAGGTTCGACAAGCTTTATATCAACGTGTTCAGCAGGCTGATAATATCACCTTAATGACAGAAGCAATGGTGGACAATGTGGAATATCTTGAAGATCATTCTGCCGTACTATTTGCTGATGGCACTACAATTAATGCCAAGTTGGTGATTGCAGCTGATAGTCGTTTTTCAAGCATTCGTCGTAAAATGGGCATACCTGCACTGATGAAAGATTTCTCTAAAGTGATGATCGTAACCAAAATGGAGCACGAGAACACACACAACAACATTGCCTTAGAATGCTTTGATTATGGACAAACTCTGGCTTTATTGCCAATGGTGGGCAATGCCTCTTCTGTTGTTTTAACTGTCACTACAGATAAGTCTCAAGCCATGTTAGATATGTCTGAGACAGATTTTAACGCCAAAATAACAAAAGATTTTAGAGGTGAATTGGGACAAATGACACAATCGGGCGAACGCCATTCTTACCCTTTGGTAGCTGTACATGCACAAACCTTTATTGCTAATCGTTTTGCATTGATCGGTGATGCGGCAGTGGGTATGCACCCGGTGACTGCGCATGGGTTTAATCTAGGTTTAAGAGGGCAAGATATCTTAGCAACATTAATTAAAGAGGCCTGTGCTCATGGGCAAGATATTGGCTCAGCATCATTGCTTAAATTGTTTGAGAAAAAGCACATTAATTTAACCCGATTGATGTTTTTTGGTACCAATGGTATTGTGGCTTTATTTACCAATGATGCACCAGTGATTAAACAAGTGAGACGATTTGTACTTAAGTTTGCAGAGCATTTTCCACCGATTAAGTATTTGATTTCAAATCATTTAACCGAAGCTAAGAAAAACAAGTTCCTCCCCTTTTAAAGCATGAGTGTTGATCTGATAAAGTTAAGACGTGAATTTACTAGTAATGGTCTAACGCGTGCTGAGCTTAATAGCAATCCATTTGTGCAATTTGAAGCCTGGATAGAGCAAGCAACTCAAGCAGAGTTGACTATACCAAATGCCATGAGCCTTGCTACCGCAGACAGTGATGAAATTGGTATTAGGACTGTATTATTAAAATCATTTGATGAGCAAGGGTTTGTATTTTTTACTAATTATAATTCTAAGAAATCAAAACAAATTACAGGTAACCCAAAAGCGGCGTTATTGTTTCCTTGGTTAGACCTGGAAAGACAAGTAAAGATTTCTGGCGTGGTTGAAAAAATATCAACGTTTGATTCTATTAAGTATTTTTCTTCACGTCCAAAAGATTCTCAGCTTGGTGCTTGGGCATCTAATCAATCCTCACAATTGTCATCTAGACAAGTATTGTTAACTCAGTTTGAATCTATGAAAGCCAAGTTTAACAAAGGTGAAGTACCCTTGCCGGATTTTTGGGGTGGTTATCGTGTGGTGCCACACACCATTGAATTTTGGCAGGGTAGAGAAAATCGATTACACGATCGGTTTGTTTATAAAAAAGAAGCTGATAATTGGGTAATAGAGCGTTTAGCGCCGTAGATTTTTAATAACTTCTTGGGTGTTGGGTTGTTTACCGGTCCAAAATTCAAAAGCCGTTGCTGCTTGTTCGACTAGCATACCTAACCCATCGACAATCATTTTGGCATTATTGACTTTTGCCCAATCCATAAACGGTGTTTGCATGCCATACATCAAATCATAACAAATGGCACCATTAGCCACGCCATTGGCAATGGTTGGCATTTGCCCATCTAGTGAGGCGCTGGTAGCATTAATAATAATATCAACTGGTGCGTCTTTAATTTTGTCTAAACCAAAACCGCAAGTTTTTCCATAACTAGAAAAATCAAGTGCCAATTGTCTGGCTTTAGATGCCGTTCGATTGGCAATCATGAGGCGTTTAGGTTGTTGCTTTAGTATTGGTAATAAGATACCTCGCGTAGCACCACCTGCACCAAGAATTAGTACAGTTTTGTTATTAAGATCAATGTTCAGGTTTTTGGTTAAGTCATTAACCAGACCGATGCCATCTGTATTCTCACCAATAAGTTTATTGCCGTCGACTTTGATAGTGTTTACTGCACCTGCAGTTTGAGCATTAAGGCTAAGTTCAGTTGCCAGATTAAAGGCTTCTATTTTAAAAGGTACAGTAATATTAAAACCTTTAGCGCCTTGATCGATGAAAGACTTTGCGCTGTGTGCAAAGTCATCTATGGGCGCTAGAATCTTATCGTATTGAATGTTTAACCCGGTTTGTTTGGCAAACTGGGTATGAATGATGGGTGATAAACTGTGCTCTATTGGATTACCAAAAACACCATAACGATCCATCATTATGCTGCATTTTCAGTCTTAGGTTTTTCCTGAGACTTGGGTTTTGCTTCAGACTTTGGCTTTTGTTGAGCTTTATTTTGTGGGTTTGACTTAGCTTTTTCTGCTGCTTTCTCCTGAGGCTTGTTTTGCGGCTTTTTATTTTTATTTTGAGGCTTGTTTTGCGGCTTTTGATTTTTATTTTGAGGCTTGTTTTGTCCTTTGTTTTCGCTGTTATCCTGCCCTTTGTTTTGGTTTTTATTGCGATTCCTATTACGATTCCTATTACGATTCCTATTACGATTTTGATTATTTTGACTAGGGCGTTTTTTATTAGGCTTCTTTTTCTTGGCACCAAACAGTGCCTTTTTAATCTTCTCAAGTAATGAGAGTTGTTTCTTTTCAGGAACACGCGTCGCTGGGCGATTCATATCGATGGCCGGATCTTCAGTTGTATTGGTTAAACCATTTTCAGATAAATTATATTGAGGCTTAGAGATGCCTTGGTAACTCTTGTGTTGTTGTTTTTTATCACCTTTTTGTTTAGTGATATTAAAGTTAGGGAATTGCATATAAGGATTAGGTAATAGCGTGATTTTAATTTCATGCTTGTTTTCTAATCGGGTAATATCACTACGCTTTTCATTAAGTAGATAAGTGATAACATCAACACTGGATTGAATGGTGATACGCTGTGTTTGGCTGGAAGCGTTGCAACCATCTTCCAATTGTCTTAGTACGGTTAATGCCAAGCTTGGTACTGTTGGCGTGGAGCCGCTACCATGACACTGAGGGCAAGATTTTTCGACTGATTCAGTGACTGAGCTCATTAAGCGCTGTCTTGACATTTCGAGCAAACCAAATTGTGAAATTGTGCCAATTTGGATGCGTGCACGATCTGAATTTGTGGCATTTTCCATGGCTTTTTCAATTGATTTTCGATGCTCTTCAGTTGACATATCAATAAAGTCAATAACCACTAGGCCACCAATATCACGTAGTTGTAATTGGATAGCAATTTCTTTAGCAGCTTCTAGATTGGTGTTGTAAGCGGTTTCTTCAATATCAGAACCTTTAGTCGCACGAGCAGAGTTGATGTCAACTGCTGTCAGCGCTTCGGTTGTATCAAAAACAATGGTTGCACCTGTACGTAAGGATACTTCACGATTAAACACGCTTCTGACTTGGTTTTCAACACCCATGTGATTAAACAAAGAATGCTCAGAAACATCAAAGAATTTAATGCGATCTAGATAATGAGGTAAAACAAAACTAACAAATTCTTTGGCATTTTGAAAAGTCTCTAAGTCATCGATAACGACACTATCCGTGTCTTCACGTAAGTAGTCTCTCAGGGTGCGAATTACAATGTCACTTTCTTGGTAAATTAAGAAGGGTGCTGAGCGTTTTTCTCCAGCATTATTAATTGAACTCCATAACTCTGATAAGTAATCAACCTCCCATTGTAACTCTTCTAAACTTTTGCCAGATCCAGCCGTGCGAATGATCAAACCAGAGTTTTCTGGCATGGTAATTTTTTGAATAACTTCTTTTAACGATTGTCTTTCTGTTGAAGTGATTTGTCTTGAAATGCCATGGCTTTTAGGATTATTTGGCGTTAGGATCATGTAAGCGCCAGCCAGGTTGATGTAAGTACTTAGAGCAGCACCTTTGTTGCCACGTTCTTCTTTTTCAACTTGGACAATAATCTCTTGTCCTTCTTTAAGAACATCGGAAATAGTGAGTTTGTCACCTTTGGCTTTAGCACCGTTATAGAGACTTTCTGCAACTTCTTTAAAGGGTAGGAAGCCTTGTCTTTCTTTGCCATAATCAACAAAAGCAGCTTCTAAAGATTGCTCGACTCGGGAGATTTTCCCTTTGTAAATATTGCCTTTATTTTTTTGATTAAGGCTGGTTTCTATATTGAGATCAGTGAGTTTTTTGTTCTTGACAATGCCAACTCGGATCTCCTCTTTGTGAGTTGCATTGATTAAAATATGGTTCATGGTTTAGTCCTGTTGATGGACTTTTTTCCACGTATAGAGGCTCAACACACACGTGCTGAATTGACATTAAAATGTGATTTATTTGATTCATAAATGATTCAAAAACCTATTCCTTAAAGGGTTTATACCCTATTTCTCTTTATTACCGATAATGGATAATAAATGATTGTGTTACTCTATATGTGGCAAAAAAAAGCCCTAAATATTTATCGTAGTTTTTGTGGTATTTCTTTTAGTACAAAAACGTTTAAAAAAATTCTTGTTGCTGATGCACTTAAACATCAAGCCGCTTAATTATATCACAAAAATGTTTCTTTGCGCATTTACTGATTTAATGTTCGACCACCATCAACACTGATAATTTGTCCGGTGATGTAGGGAGAGTTAGCTAGGAATAAAACGGTATTAGCAATGTCAGTCGCACTCCCTTGTTTACCCAAGGCAATTTTGTTTAGCATTTTATTTTTTTGCTCATCGGTTAATGAGGCTTCATTTTCTGGCCAAAGAATCGAGCCAGGAGAGACGCCACAAACCCGTATTTCAGGCGCCAGTTCTTTGGCTAAGGATTTGGTCATCATTGCAATGCCAGCCTTAGAAATATTATAAATTGCATGATTTTTGAGTGGACGCTCACCATGGATGTCAATGATATTGATAATACAGCCTGAAGTTTTTCTTAAAGTGTTTGTTAGTGATTGCGATAGGAAAAAAGGCGCCATCACATTGGTGTCCATAATGTTATGCCAAGTGTCTTGATCAGCATCCTCAACCGGTGTTGGGTAAAAAACTGAGGCATTGTTAACCAAAACATCTAATTGATCGATGCTCTGGCTTAGCGCTTGAATATCTTTAAGGCTAGACAATTCTGCTTGAATAATCTCGGCTGAATCACTTCGCTGAGCGTTGAGGGCTTGAGCCAGCGCTTCAGCGGCTTGTTTTGAGTGTCGATAGTGGATAATGATATTGAAACCATTGTCATGTAGTGTTTGTGCGATCTGTGCGCCAATACGTTGTGCACCGCCGGTGATTAATGCTGTTTTCATATAAAATACGGATTCAATGAATCTTGAAGAAATAATCAAAAACACCATTATACAAAAAGCTGGGCCTATAGGTTTCGATGAATTTATGGATTTAGCTTTGTATTATCCAGCACAAGGTTATTATAGTGGTGGTGCACAGAAGTTTGGTGAGCAAGGAGATTTTATTACCGCCCCTGAAACTTCAGACTTATTTGGTTTTTGTTTAGCGCGTCAATGTATGCAGGTGCTAGATGGTAATAACAGTATTTTAGAATTTGGTGCGGGTAGTGGCATATTGGCTACTCAAATTTTATTTGAGTTAGGCCGACTTAATAATTTGCCAGAAAAATATTATATTCTTGAGCTCAGCGCTGAACTCAAACAGCGACAAAAAGAAACCATTAATAAAATTCTGCCAGAATTACTCGATAGAGTCGTGTGGCTAACTACTTTTCCTGAGCATTTTTCAGGTGTGGTGATTGCTAATGAAGTCTTGGATGCGATGCCAGCTAAACGCTTAATTAAAAAACAAACAAGCTTTGTTGAGTTGGGTGTGGATTGCAAGGATAATCAATTACAGTGGCAGATATTTGACCAGCCTTATATTGATGATAAGGCCTTATTGCCTAATGAAGTTGAGCAAGGCTATACCACCGAGATAAACCTAAGAGCAATGGCTTGGATAGAATCGTTGAGTGATATTGTTGAGCAAGGCTTAGTACTGCTAATTGATTACGGCATGGGTCGAGATGAATATTTCCATCCACAACGTGGTGAAGGCACACTTAGATGTTATTATCAGCATAAAGCCAGTGATGATCCTTTTGTGCATGTGGGTGAACAGGACATTACCACGTCGGTTAATTTTTCAGATATGGCCGATCAAGCCCAAAACAGCGGATTTGACATTGCTGGTTACGCCACGCAAGCACTATTTTTAATTTCACTGGGGATTGACGAGTATTTATTAGCTGAAACTGATGAGGATAGACGCATTACTTTGGCGCAGCAGGTTAAGCAGTTGGTATTGCCCAGTGCTATGGGGGAGAGTTTCAAGGTGTTGGCATTGACGAAAAAACTATCGGTAAAATTAAAAGGATTTACCGAACAAGATTTAACGCATAAATTATAAACCGATAAAAATAGCATGGATTTTTTTCAGACAATTACATTAGCACTTGTTCAGGGGTTGAGTGAGTTCCTGCCAATCTCGTCGTCAGCGCATTTAATCTTAGTGCCAAAGATAACCGATTGGCCTGATCAAGGTTTAGCGTTTGATGTGGTGGTGCATTTGGGTACACTCAGCGCTATTGTGTTTTATTATCGATTGATTATAAAAACTTTAATCGCTGATTTTTTTCATTCCGTTGTTAAAGTGCAAACAGTTGGTGAATCTAAATTAGCATGGGGCATACTGCTAGGCACGATCCCGGTAGGATTGGTAGGTTTGGCGTTTAAAGACACTATTGAGTTAACTCTGCGCTCAACTGAAGTCATTGCCTATGCGACATTAGTATTTGGTTTGTTGCTAGGATTAGGCATTTTGGTGAATGTAAAAAGAGCTTCCGTTAGGAAAACAATTGACTGGCTAGATGTTGGTTTTATTGGAAGCATGCAAGCATTGGCATTGATTCCAGGCACATCGCGTTCTGGTATTACCATTACTGCGGGATTGTTAATAGGCTTGTCTAGACAGATGTCCACTCAATTTGCATTTTTATTATCCATTCCTGTTATTACGCTTTCAGCCATGTTGATGATTTTTGATTTATATCAACAACCACAATCGGTTGATTGGCTTATGTTAATGTTAGGTTTTTTAATTGCAGCCGTTAGTGCTTATTTTACCGTTGTATTTTTTATTAAATTATTAGACAGTATTGGATTGATGCCTTTTGTTGTCTATCGTTTAATTTTAGGAGTTGTGTTATTAATACTGTAGAGCCCCAGGCAATTTATCGAAAGGATTATCAGCCGAGTGCGTATTTAATCCGTACTACAGAGCTGAGCTTTGACC
>OFBE01000008.1_pt1 | contig 21204 bp, 16 predicted proteins | sample 1520481 | NCBI WGS metagenome assembly OFBE01 (sample SAMEA3696448, study PRJEB22514) | metagenome | biome: water; feature: marine; material: hydrothermal vent | place: Pacific Ocean | collected 2014-08-15 | depth 1539 m
AGTACTGAAAAACATTTTTCCGCTTATCGGAGATGTACGCGGGGATGGATTTTTTCTGGGAGTTGAGCTTGTTCTTGATCCTGAAACAAGAGAACCGGCACCCCTTAATGCTTCTTATATCGTCGAAAGGCTGAAATCACGCAAGATTCTGCTCAGTACTGAGGGGCCGGGACACAACGTCCTGAAATTCAAACCACCCATGGTTTTCAACCATAGTGATGCACAGCATCTGCTTGTAGAGCTGCAACAGGTGTTGCGCGAAAGCCCGATGCAGAAAAATCTTAAAGCATAAATGGCCAAACGAAAACGCATTGCTATTGGAGGGATTAGTACTGAATGCAGTACATATTCTCCCCTGTTTCAAACAGCAGCAGATTTTGAGAAAGTTCAGGGTTCACTGCTTGTCGATCTGGTGGATTTTCAGTTTGATTTAATTAGAGTTTGAATCGCAAAGAGAAAGTATATGGAGGTGATTTTAGATGTTATTTTTGAAATGGGTTCGATTCTCCTTATGGGAATTGTATTTTTTGTTCTGTATGTCTATGGAAAATTGATTCTCATTAAAATTGGTTTAATTGACGCTGAACAAGTCGATGAATCCCAAAAGGGAGATGAACCGGATTGAAGTATGTGAATTGAATAATTTAAGGAATTAATAGGACACGACACTTAATTCTAAAAAGCGACAAATTAGTTTCCTCATAATTCATGCGGGTGGAGCGAATATTCATGCTGGTAAATATGCTGGTAAATAATTCAGTACTTAGAAACTCGTTTAATGCCAGCCTGAGGTTTCACCTGTACCGCAGATAGACCTGCCGAATTATCTTGAATTCAGATTACACTGTCCATTTCATGAGATAGAGGTTAAGTTAAATATCATTATGAATAATCAACTCATCACCACAAAAAGGAGAAAACTATGCAACCAATGATCGTGATTATGAATTTCAGCTATGCCATTGGCGGAGGACTTATCACCCTTGTCTTCATGTACTTTGGCTACAAGTGGCTCGATTATTTGACTCCCTTCGATACAGGAGAGGAACTGAAAAAGGGCAACCGTGCAGTGGGCCAGGTGGTCGGCAGCATCTTCATCGGTATTGGAGTTGCAATCGGCCTGGTTATCGGGCTGGGACTGAACTAAGGATGAGGAAGACCGTACTGCTCATAGCAGCCGTTGTGATTCCCATAATGCTGGAGGCCGCCGATATACCTGAGGTAACTGACCGCCACTGGACAAGGAAGTACGATCAGTACTTTCGAAAGTACTCGAAACGTTTTTTCGGACCTGCAATTGACTGGCGCTGGTTCAAGGCTCAGGGTATTGCTGAATCAGGACTGCGCAGAAATGCACACAGCTGGGTCAATGCGAAGGGGATCATGCAGTTGATGCCGCGTACCTTTGCAGAACTGAAAAAAAAGAATCCTGAACTGAGAAATGTTCTGGATCCCCGCTGGAACATTGCTGCCGGAATCTCCTATGACTCATCAATGTATAAGAAATGGCGGGAGGATCGTCCGTTTCTGGATCGAATGCGTTTCATGCTGGGCAGTTACAATGCCGGGTTTCGCACCATTCTGAGAGCACAGAAGCTCAGCAGAAAATATGGATTCAGTGGTAGAGACTGGGAAAGCATTAAATCGGTTGCGCCCAAGGTTTCTAAATGGCGGGAAAAGGAAACACTCGGTTATGTCCGTAAAATTGAAAAACTTATGGGCGATCCCAAGGAGTCAGGCTTAGCGGCATTCGTTAAGAAATACTGGTAAAAATATACTGGTAAAAAATGTTGGACAAAGTATTATCTGATGCAGTCGTAATAAGCCCTGAAACCGTGTCATTTCGAGTGAAACGAGAAAACTTGTATAAGCGGCCACACATAAAATCATTAAGATTTTTCCCTACAGTCGTAATGAACCCGCACCCAAACATCCTCTGGAATATTCTTTTTTCATTTCCAGATTACTGATTTAGATGCGGGGTAGATTTCAGACTTTTTAAGAGATAGTCAATATCTCCAAAAACAATAAACAATAAACTGAAGAGAAAAGATGAAATCAGAAGCTAAAATCGCCATCGTCACAGGAGCCGGAACCGGTATCGGCCGCAGTACTACCATCTCGTTATTGCGCGAGGGCTATTCCGTGGTTCTCGCTGGTCGCCGTAAAGAAGCCCTTGAATCCACGGTCAAAGAATCTGGAGACGATGGTTCGCGGACTTTGGTTTGCCCCACGGACGTGGGCAATCTGGATTCCGTACTGGCACTGTTTGCACAAACAAGGACAACTTTCGGACGGCTGGACCTGCTCTTTAACAATGCCGGAATCAGCGCACCCTCGGTACCGCTGGAAGAACTCACCTATGAGCAATGGAAAGCAGTTGTTGACGTAAATCTGACCGGAGCCTTTCTCTGCATTCAGGAGGCATTTAAGATTATGAAGGATCAAATCCCCAGAGGCGGACGTATCATAAATAACGGATCAATCTCAGCGCATGTTCCTCGTCCATTTTCGTCTCCCTACACGGCAACAAAACACGCAATGACAGGACTTACTCGTTCTACAGCACTGGAAGGACGAGCCTTTGATATTGCCTGCGGGCAGATCGATATTGGAAACGCTGCCACTGAAATGACCACTCGTATGCGGGACGGTATCCTTCAGCCCAATGGAGAAACTGCCGTCGAACCAACAATGGATGTGGAAAACGCTGGGAATGCCGTTGTTCACATGGCGGGACTTCCGCTGGACGCGAACGTGCTCTTCATGACTGTAATGGCAACCAAAATGCCTTTCGTCGGGCGCGGATGACTTGGTGACTTAATTATTCCGGAAGCAGTGTATTTACATGCTGGTAAAATTACTGGTATATTATTTTGGCCTGCTGAGTAATGTTGTAAGGATATCATCCAAAAAAACATTCAGGTACTTTATGAGAAACGTACTCGTATTCATTTTTCTTTCCCTCCTTATTTTTAATCCCTCTATTTCTGCTCAGTCAGGTGATACTGGAGCTTTGTCTTACCGTAAAGAGAATGCGAGATGGGCGTGGTATGATTACGGAGATAAGGAAGTGGATGGAAAATACGTTGGAGAGATTAAAAATTTGAAACCAGACGGTTCAGGTACTTACACCTATGGAAAAGGGAAATGTGAAGGTGACAAGTACGAAGGGATGTGGAAGAGAGGCGAATTTCAAGGACACGGTACTTATACACGTTCTGATGGGCACAAGTTTGTGGGTGAATGGAAAAATAATGTTCTAAATGATTTTACGGAATATGACAAATACGGAATCATTGTTAGAAAGTACGTGAATGGAGTGAAAGTGGTGCTTGGGCAGAAAACTCCGTTAAATAAAAAAAGAGAAAGAGGAATTCTTTTCAGGGATGGGCCACGTATAAAGTGGGAAGAAGGCGGCAAAAAATGGTTTACTACCGGTGATGAGAAGACACAGGGAAAATACGAGGGTGAAATACTGGAGGGTATTCCGCATGGTCAGGGTACGTACTACTGGTTTAATGTCAACAGGTATGAAGGCGGATGGGAGTACGGTTTGTTCGATGGACAGGGAACCTACTACTCGTATCCCAGTGGAGTTAAAGTGGTAGGGGAGTTCAGGAGAGACAAAGAATGGAACACATTGCGCTATGACAAAGACGGAAATATCATTGAAAAGATTGTAAGAGGAAAATTGAAAAAAGACTGATCTGCGGTGTTTTGAAATTAATTACAACTTACCGCTTGCAGAGGTTTTTCGGTGCTGGTAAAATTGCTGGTATAAATATTGCTACATTTTATTATTACAATTTACCAGCAACAGGAAAAAACATGAAACAGGACAAACTAACAGAGTCAGCGATAAAAGAGGCGAAACCCGGAGCAAAACAATTCAAACTGTCGGACGGCGGAGGTTTATATCTGCTGGTTCATTCAAATGGCTCAAAATATTGGAGGTTTGACTTTCGATTTGAAGGTAAACAGAAATCATCTTCTTTAGGTGTCTGGCCCGAAGTATCATTGGTGGAAGCCAGATCCAGGCGGAATGAAGCCAAATTGAAAATCAGGGAAGGCATAAATCCCATTCAGGAAAAAAAGAAGAAATCAGCGCAGCAGCATGAACAGGTCTGGAAAAAAGAAAATTCCGAAGAGCGTAGCGGCCCTGAATTACAACAAGTAGTTCAAAAACCCGCGCAGAAACAAACTCCTCAATCGACAGGAAAACCGACCCGGGATGCAGTCAATTTGCTTAAATCTAATATTTATCCTGAACTTGGAGAAAAGCCTGTTTCGGAGATCAACAGACAGGATATGACGGCAATCCTAAAGAATGTTTACGGTAGCAGGAAAGAAGTAATTCAGATTATCTGGAATATTTATCCTAATTACCCTGTCGTACAACTTGCGGTTCTGTTTATTTTGTTATTTGTGACAATTGATTTCTTGCCGGCACTGGTTACAACGAGCCTGTATTTCATCATTACAGTTTGTGTTACAGTTGGCAGGGACTTATGGATTGAGAACAAACAGCAATATTAAACGGCTCATAACTCTCCTTCAAATCCTCCGGAAAACACGTAAATCAATGTTATTGAATTGAATTTCCGTAACCACCCGCTCAGCAGAAATCAGTCTGGTAGCAGCCTTCTTCGAAACGGTTGAAATACTGTTCTACAAGAGGGTGCAGGACAGGTTGGGGAGAAGGTTCTTCTTCAAGGTTTTGTTCTGCCACATAAGTTGTGGTGTTCGACTGATCGACCAGCACATGATACCAGGGTTTGTCACGCGGAGGTTTGCTTTTTGCCATTTCACGGTACCATTCTTCTGATCCCTGAAAGTCGGCATCAACATCGACGATTACCCCCCTGTAATCAAAACGGAGATGGTGGATGATTTGTCCAATACTGAATTTGCAGATGGTGTCCATTTGATTTGTCTTAAAGAAATATCTTCAAATTTAAAATATTAAAATGGTGGCTCTCTGAAAATTATTTTTTACAGGAAATTGAATTCAGAAACGTCTTTGCTTCAGTCCAGTTGAATCAACTGCACCATCGCCTCATAAGGCTGTGCTCCTACGAGTCCCCGGTTTCCAGAAACGAAAGTCGGGACTCCGGTGACACCAAGCTCGTGAGCACGTTTCCAATCGGCGTCCACCGCATCCCGGAAACTACGTTGCCTGATCACCTCCTCAGCGGTTTCAAGCGGAAGCCCGGCAACTTCAGCAACATCCAGCAACACCTCCGGTTCTGCGAGATTGCGGCCCTCTGCGAAATATGCCTCAAAGAGTTTCAGGTTCAGTGCCTCTCCTTCCGGAAACGATTCTCCCCACTTCGCGAGTTCCTGTGCGAGTCGGCTGTTATAGGTGTGGGAACGGTTTCCGTAAGCTAAGTTTTCCTCGGTCATCAAAGCAGACATGCGCTGCTTCATTGCCTCGATGTCGTAACCCCGCTCCCGGAACAGTTCCTCCAGCAAAATCCCAGAATCCGGAGTATCCGGATGCAGCGGAAAGTGTGTCCAGTGCACTGTCAGTCCGTATTTCTTTTTCAAACGATCGACACGCCCGGTGACGAGGTAGCACCATGGTCAGACGAAATCACTAAATATTTCAAAAACTTGAGTGGTTTCCATTGACATAATAATTAAAGGGACACGATACTTAATTCAAAAAAATGACACACTTCTTGTCCCGGTATTCTTCAAATCAGCAATAGCGTTCGATTCCCACAATCTGCTCATCCGAGTAGCGGTCTCCATGCGCAAATCCGACTGGTAAAATCCGTTCAATTTCTGTCCGGTCTTCATCAGTAAGTTTAATTTCAGCTGCTCCCGCCCACTCTTTTAGATGTGCCGCGCTTCGTGTTCCTGGAATCGGTATCAGATTCTCTTCCTGGTCTAGAATCCAAGCCAGTGCGGCTTCTGTTGTGCCCCATCCACGGGATCGGGCAAAGTTCCGGAAACCGGAAATCATTTTGCAGTTGGCTGAGAAATTTGGTTCCAGAAAACGAGGCATGTTTTTGCGGAAATCTGTATCAGGGAAACCGGTAGGATCCGGGAAAGTATCCGTTAGCATTGCCCTTGCCAGAGGCGAGAAAGGTACAAAAGCAACACCCAGTTCAGCGCAGGTCTGCAGCATTCCAAGTTCCGGATAACGGGTCCAGAGCGAATATTCATTCTGCACGGCCGTTACCGGATGTACCGCATGCGCCCTGCGCAGTGAAGATGGCGCAATTTCCGAAAATCCGAAACCCCCGATTTTACCCTCGTTTTTGAATTCTGTCAGCGTTTCCGCAACGTCTTCAATCTCAATCGACCAGTCCCGGCGGTGAATGTAGTAAAGCTCCACATGTTCAACTTTGAGGCGTTTCAGTGAACCTTCCAGTGCCTTACGCAATGCAGATTCAGAATTGTCATTTTCTCCCCGCTTCCCTCCGACAATAATTCCGCCCTTGGTTGCAATACTGAAGCGGTGTCCCCGTGCCTGCTGGTATTCCCCAATCAATTCTTCAGAATAGCCTTTCCCATATAATTCGGCTGTGTCCAGAAAAGTTATGCCCTGGTCGCGTGCAGCGTCGAGGCATTCGAAGCTTTCTGCTTTATCTGTGGTTCCGAAAAATCCTGCAAAGCTCATGCAGCCGAGGCCAATGGCCGAAACGTCCGGTCCGTCAAGGCCCAGTTTTCGTGTTTTCATTATTAATCCTTCTAATTTTATTGATCAAAAAGGCTGTTAATTATTTCTGATACCTATCTTTCCACTCTCCGTAGGTCATACCATAGACGATTTCTTTGGCAGAATCAACAGTGATCTCCTCTCCGCGGTCCACCGCCTCGGCCGAATACCACTTTGCCAGACAGTTGCGGCAAAAGCCGGAAAGATTCATCAGGTCAAGGTTCTGTACATCCTTGCGTGAATCAAGGTGACTCACCAGCCTGCGGAAAACGGCGGCTTCGATTTCTGTACGTGTTTCTGTTTTCATTTTTTACTTTCTGGTTAAGGGGTTTAATTTGGTTTCGAATTAATTAATAGGACACGTTACTTAATTTTATTAATAGAATTAGCTTCATGTCACAATATCTAGTCATCCCGGATATGATCCTGAATGCAGCATACTCGTCCTTTTTGTAAGCGAAATATTAAGCCACACCCCTGGATTCCGGGTCTTTGCTTCGCTGCCTGGAATGACAATGAAACTGGAATATGGGGTGTCTTCACTTACCGTTAAATTCTTCAATCAACTCATCAATTTTCGGGGCGAGCGAAAAAATGCTGTTCCAGTAAGAATCGTGATCGTACCATTGTGAATTCAATTCATCCAGTTCACGTCCCTGTTGCTCTATCCAGGTGAAATATTTGAGATTGTGGATTCTTTTCTTTTCATAATGTGTCAATTCCAGCACATTATCAATTCCAGAATCCATTATCAACTGCATATCTTTGTGTGCATCAATGCCGGTGTATGCACCCCGTTCTGCTGTCAGTTCTTCAATACGCGAACCGTAAAGTTCCATTGAATCTGTCAAAATTGTAATCACGTAATCGTCTTCGGTCAACTCATAATATTTTGCAAATTTGACAGCCGCAAGGACGTTTCCAATTCCGGAAATACCCAACAGGTCCAACTGCTTCGCAAATTCCGGATCCACACCGTAGTGCGCAAGTGTTTCCCGCCCGGTGGCCTCATTGAAAAGACGCAGCAGACGAACCGCAGCCTCATCATCAACTCCAATCACCATATCCGTGTTTTTGCAGTCTTGAATCCACGGTACATGTTTGTCGCCAATACCTTCGATACGGTGATCTCCAAAACCGTTGTTCAACAGAGTGGGACACTGCAGGGCCTCCGCAACAGCCAATTTTGAACCGGGAAATTTTTCTTTCAGAAAATATCCAAAGGCCATTGAACCTGCAGATCCGGAAGAGGAAATGGCACCGGCAAATCTACTGTTTGCACCCATTTCCTGTTTTAAAGCTTCTTCAGCAGCTTTGCCTGTTACCATATAATGCCAAAGCGGATTTCCAAATTCTTCGAACTGATTGAAGATCTGGATATCGTTCCGCGTGTTTTTCAGTTCCCAGCATTTGTCAAATATTTCCTTCACATTGCTTTCACAACCCGGAGTTGCAATCACTTCTCCGGCCACTTTCTCCAACCATTCAAAACGTTCGCGCGACATATTTTCCGGTAAAATCGCAATTGAATCACAGCCCAGCAGCGAAGACACATAAGCCCCGCCTCTGCAGTAGTTTCCGGTGGATGGCCAGACTGCCTTAGTTTCTCCCGGACAAAATTGTCCGGTGGTTAAAGCCGGAGCCAGGCAGCCGTATGTCGCCCCAACTTTGTGCGCACCGGTTGGAAACCACTTGCCGACCAGTGCTATTATTTTTGCTTTGACACCGGAAAGTTCCGGAGGAATAACGATGTAATTCACACCGCCGAAACCACCGCCCTCTGAGACAGGTTCATTTTTCCAGGAGATCCGAAACAAATTGGCCGGATGTGTTTCCCACAAACCAACGTTTTTCAGTTCATCTTTGATTTCTTCCGGAATCGTTTCCGGATTCTGCATCTGTCCAAAGGTGGGAAGTTTGATTTTTCGTTCCCGGCAGTGTTTTGCGTTTTGCTGAATTTTTGCTTCGTTTTTTGATAAATCAATCATATTTATTTAGATTAGAAATTTAGTAGTTTCAGTTTTATGAAATTTCATCAAGCGAGTTGATGGCCTTTTCAGGCAGGATAATATTTTTTGCTGCAGAATTAGTGTCTTTCAGTCCGTTTCCGGTCAGCAGAACAACACAAGTTTCACCTGAATCCAAAGATGATTTCTGTTTCAAAAACCCTGCGTAAGCCGTAGCTGCCGCCGGTTCAGAAAAAAGTCCGCAGGCGGAAGAAAGCTCTTTTTGTGCAGACAAAATTTCATCATCCGAAACAGTAATACATTTGCCGTCGTAGGCTTTTAGATTTTTCACAGCAAGATGTCCGTTGCTCGGAACATCGACTGAAATTGAATCCGCAACGGTTTTTGCCGGATGTCCGTCAAAAACTCCGGTTTCCAGTGCACGGTAAATCGCAGCGCTTCCGGAAGCCTGTACTGCATGAACGGTGGGAATTTTGGCAATCCTGCCAAGCTGCAGCAGATCCCGGAATCCTTTGTAAATACCCGACAAAATTACTCCGTCTCCAACTCCAACAAAAACATGATCCGGCGCTTTTCCATCCGGAACGTCCGGTGCGAGTTGATTAAATATTTCGAGGGAGACAGTTTTCTTCCCCTCAACAGTCATTGGATTGTAAGCCGTGTTGCGGTTCATTCCACCACGGGTTCGGGAATATTCCAATGAAAGTGCAAAGGCCTGATCGTAGTTTTTTTCCGCCAAAACCACATCCGCTCCATATTGCAGGGCCTGGATCATCTTTGCAGGAGGTGCAGTTTTTGGTAAAAATAATTTGATTTTCAATCCTGCTGCCGCACCGACTCCTTCCATGGATGAGCCCGCGTTTCCGGTAGAGGCGACAACAACTTCACGGATCCCGTGTTTTCGGGCAAAAGCTGCCACCAAAAAAGAAGCCCTGTCTTTTAATGAACCAGTGGGATTTACTCCATCATCCTTCAAATACAAGTGCGGAAAAGCATATTTTTCCACAAGATTTTGCGGATGCCACAAAGGAGTATTTCCAACAGGAATTGCAGGAAAAAACTCGCGCTCCACCGGCAAAAAATCCAATGGGTCGTGACTGGATATACTCCCTTTAAGTTCCACTTCCAGCACGCCGTTCAGAGGTTGTCCGGATCGTTGCGTGGCAGAGCAGACGGGACACAACATCAGCTCCGGATCAATTTCATAAACTGCATCGCACTGACTGCATTTGTAGTTGAAGCTTAACAATAGTAACTCTTTCTATTCTAAAGTTGCTGTCGCATAATTCCGGATTAAGCAACAATTTGTCTTTTGTCATCCCGGACCTGTTCAGGGATCCAGTTCACTGAACGGGTTGAATACAAGAATTGAAGTGATTCAATGGATTCCTGGTCTCCGCTGCACTGCCCGGAATGACAATTCTAAATTCCGGTATTTTCACTGCCACAAGCTTACTGGAATGTGTGACATAAAACGAGTAATAATTACTCTATAATTAGCGGAAGTTTTTAAGAGATGGGTAACCAAATTCCAGCGTCTGGTGAGGGAGAATTTCCTCCAGTTCTTCAATCAGCGTTGAAGTAATGTTGATCCGCTCTTCGGGGGTAATGGTTACAGAAACGGCTTCAGGTGTTTGAACTGAAAATGTGAAAGGCTTGTCACCAGAATATTTTTGCAGAGTCTTCCGCAGTAAACTGACAGATTCCTGATTCAGGGATTCAGCACCTATTTTTATCAACATGCTTTTTGCCTCAGTTTCCCTGAGTTCACTCAGCCTGTGTACATTGTCCACAAACATTCCCACCTCTTCATCCCGATAATTCACACGACCGGAAATCAAAAGTGGATCGTCGCTTTCCAGCAATTCTCCCACCTTCTCATAAACCGAGGCAAAGACAGGAAACTCAATGGTTCCCCGTGTATCTTCAAGTGTGACAATGGCAAACTTTTCGTTGCTTTGGTTTAGACGGACAGTATTATTGACAACGATTCCAACCAAAGAAACCTTATCTTTTTCTGCATGCAGACCCTCTTTCATTTTAGCAGTGGTGGTAGCCAGGATTTTAATTTCTGAGACATAACTGTCCAGCGGATGTCCTGAAACATAAAAACCCAATGCCGTCTTTTCCTGATTTAAACGTTCCCGTTTGGGCCAGTTCCTGACTTCATGAAATACAAGCTGAGTTTCGGTAGCTTCTGCATCACCTGCATCCATCAATTCAAACAGGGAATCCTGCGAAGGCTCTTCAGCACGCTGAAATTCCTGTGCTAAATGAAAGGCACTGTCGATTGCAGCAAACAATTGCGAACGGTTTTCATGCAGTGAATCGAAGGCACCGCACTTGACCAGTGTTTCAATCATTCGTTTATTGACTTCCTTCAAATCCACTTTTTTCATGAATTCCATAAAATCAGTCAATTGTCCATGTTCGTTACGTACCTTCAAAATTGCATCAACTGCTTTTGAGCCCACGTTTTTAACAGCATTCAAACCAAAACGAATGACTTCAATCCGGGCTTCCCGGCGCAGCCAAGCAGAAAATGGTGACTTCAAATCAAAGATTGCAATATTGACTTTAGAGTTCAGTGTATTTAATTCCCCGCTTGAAGATTCAGTGGTTTGAGCAAAAAATTCCAGAAATTCAGCTTCTTCTTTGAAATCGCGATTTTTAAGTATTTTCATGGAATTCCGGAGCGGCTCAATCCATTCTTCAGGAACTGTTTCTTTTGCCGGACTGGTACCGCAGAAGTCACGTTCAAAGTGCGAGATTGTTCTGACTGAGATTCTGAAACCGGTTGGTGCAACCGTAAAAGTTTTTGCGCTGTGATTCACATCCGGAGGCAAAACATTGACACCCATTGCCTTGCATTCACTAATGTAACTGATGACGTTGTCCTGGTTGTTGATTGAACCATTGAACAATGCAGCCATCAGCTGAACGGGATAATGTGCCTTGAGAAATGCAGTTTGATATGAAATCAAACCATAGGCAACACTGTGGGATTTGTTAAAACCGTAACCTGAAAAATAATTGATTGTGTCAAATATTTCATTGGCTTTTTCTTCCGGAGTACTGGATTTAGGACATTTCTCAACAAACTCCGGGTTTTTCAGGCAGCCTTCAACGAATTGTAGACGCTGTTCAGCCAGGACTTCCGGAGTCTTTTTTCCAATCGCACGACGTAACAAATCTGCCTGTCCCAGAGAAAATCCGGCAAGGACCTGCACGCCCTGAATGATTTGTTCCTGATAGACAAGCACACCGTATGTTTCCCGTAAAATATCCGCCATAAGTGGATGCGGATAAATAACTCTCTTTCGTCCATGTTTGCACTGCACATAATCCTCAACCATTCCGGAACCAAGAGGGCCCGGGCGGTAAAGTGCCAGAATCGCAACAATATCTCCAAAAACTGAGGGCTGCATGTTAGATACCAGGCGTTTCATACCTGACGATTCCAGCTGGAAAACTCCGATTGTATCTGCACGGCAGAATAAATCGAAAGTTAAGGAATCGTCCATGGGTATACTGGAGATGTCGATTGAGGCTGAATCCGGACGGCTTGTTTTGATCAGGTCAAGAGTATTGTCAATGGTGGAAAGGTTTTGCAAACCGAGGAAATCAAACTTGACCGCACCCTGGTCCTCTGCATATTTCATTGGATACATCGTCTGCAGTGTACCTTCTTTTCCAGTACAGACCGGCATCACTTCACGGATATCCTGATCCATGATAATCACTCCAGCAGCGTGGGTTCCCATATGAGTGTTCAGGTCTTCCAGCTGCCGGCTGAACTTAATCAAACGCTGTTCATTTTCACTGCCTTCTGCAGCAAGCAGCGCCAGTTCAGGCACTTTAGCCAGCGCCTGATCAAGCGTGATATTCAAATCATTTGGAACAAGTTTTGCGATTTTATCTGCTTCAGAATATGGAAAATCCAGCACCCGCGCTACACCGCGCACGACCGCTTTTGCTTTGAGTGAACCAAAAGTGGATATTTGGCATACATTTTTGTCTCCGTATTTTTCACGAACGTGCTCTATTACTTTTTCTCTGCCCTCTACATCAAAATCAATATCGAAATCCGGCAGGTTTACACGATATGGATTAAGGAACCTCTCAAAAAGCAGCCCGTAATGCAGGGGATCAATATCCGTGATGAGTAAGGCGTAAGCGACCAGCGAACCTGCTCCGGACCCCCTTCCGGGGCCAACCGAAACGCCGTTATCTTTTGCCCATTTTATAAGTTCAGAAACAATCAAAAAGTAACCTGGAAATTCCATTTGAATGATCACCTCCAGTTCAAAACTTAAACGCTCAGAGTAAGGTTCCCGAAATTCCTCAAACGGAACCTCCGGAGCATAAAGTTCATAAAGTTTTACCAATCGGTTTTTCAATCCTTTTTCGGCATCTTCCCGGAGTTTTGAATCAAGAGTTTCAGATTCTCTTGTGGCAATTTGCGGCAGAAATGTTTTTTTATTTTCCAGAGAGACATCGCATTGCTCTGCAATTATACTGGTATTATTCAATGCAGTCGGTGGAAGTTCCGCAAATGCCGAGAGCATTTCTTCCGGACTTTTCAGGTAACGCTGACTTCCAAGTTGTTGAGGAACACCTTCATCTGTCACTCTGCGCTGCAGGCCCATCAGCCAGAGAATATACTGTGCCTCAGCTTCTTCCGGAGTGAGATAAAGGCAGTCGTTTGTGCCGACGAGAGGAATATCGAGTTCATGTCCTAAACGTATTAACTGTTGGTTCAATTCCTGTTGTTCCGGAAGTCCTGTATTCTGCAGTTCAATATAATAACGGTTGCTAAAAACATCTCTGTACCAAAGCGCAACTCGACGTGCGTCATCCGGACGTCCGTCAAGAAAATGTTTGTTGATCTGTCCTTTAATTCCGCCGCTGAGGGCAATCAAACCCTCGTTATATTTTTCCAGCAGATGATGATTGATGCAGGGGGCTCCCTTGACTTTACCTTCGGTGTAGCTGAGGCTCGCCAGAAAACCCAGATTGTGATAACCCAGCCGATTCTGACAAAGAAATTGAGTCTGTCCAATGGAAGATTTTGCAGGTCCGGATTCGGTTAAAACCTCCTCAGGGTCATCTTCAATAACAGATGCACCCATTCCGATAATCGGCTTTAAGCCTTCTTCCTTCAAAGTGTGGAAAAATTCAACGGCACCAAACATGTTTCCATGATCGGTAACAGCACAGGACTCAAAACCATTTTTTTTGAGTGCAGTAACCAAATCTTTAATTCGGATTGCTCCCTCAAGCAGAGAATATTGCGTGTGAAGATGAAGGTGGGTGAACATTACTGTCTGAATTGTTTTTTGGAAGAGTGACCAGTATGCATCTTACATGAAATTAATTTTGCGGGCAAGATTCTTATGAGTATGTTGATTGGAATTTTGTTCCGAAACAGGCTGTATTCATGTCATCAGATTTACGATTAATACCGGCAATCTGGCTCATCTTTGATGTTTTAGAGTTGTCAACTCAGCCTGTTTGATGTACCCTGTTGCACAGACTAGAACTGAATTTAAATCTAAAAAATTAAGATTTTTCATATTTTTTGAAAAGACATAATTGCTGATGTTAGAGTATTTACGACCGGACAATCTTGAAGACGCACTTTTGACGTTAACTGAACAACCCTATACTTTGCTGGCGGGTGGAACGGATTTTTATCCGGCCAACAAAAAAACATGACAACAGATAACAATCTCCAGCATTTTGCTGAAGACATGCCCCTGAGTAAAACTGCACTTGATTTGAGCTCAAACGGACAGGGATTCGGTTTGATCATTGTCGACGAGGTCAACGGTTTTGCCACCGTCGGCGCCGGAAATCTTGCTCCTCAAGTTCCCAATGAACAGGTATCAGTGATAGTTTCCGAAACTAATCGTCTTGCGCATTCTTTCACTCAACAAGCTATGCCTGTGCTGGCATTTCTAGATACACACGATTCTGGTAAACAGGAACCGCCTTATCCACCGCATTGCGAACGCGGTACAGGTGAGGAGGATTTGGTTCCTGAACTGAAGTGGCTTGAAAAAGAACCACAGGCAACTTTAGTACGTAAGGACTGCTTTAACGGTTTCATTGGTGCGTTTCAGCAGGATGGATCCAATGCAGTTATTGACTGGGTCAAGGATAATAATGTGGCTAATGTCCTGGTAGTTGGAATATGTACCGACATTTGTGTAATGGATTTTGTTCTTACACTGCTCTCAGCCCGCAATCACGGGATGCTTCCAAGTTTGAAAGAAGTGGTGGTTTATGACAAAGGCTGCTCTACCTATGACCTGCCCAGAAATGTTGTTGAGGAAATTGGACTACCACCCAGTGCCAGCCACCCTCAAGACGTAACTCATTACATGGGACTCTACTTTATGGCTTCACGAGGTGCGCAACTGGTTGAAAGTGTCCAAGTATGAAATTTTCTGCAGCTCAAGCAATTTAGCTGCAACTTGAATATTTTTTGAAAAATTGACTCTCTACATCCGTACCCGTTTGCTCTTCGGATCATAAAACGCACGCAAAGAAGGTCTTGCACTATAACGTTCTCCGGCCACTTCAATTTCAAATACACTTGATTCTAGAAATTCTTTGCTCACTCCATCCTCGTGTGATACATAACCCATTCCAAGACAAGTTCCAATGGTGTGACCGTACATTCCGGAAGTCAGATCACCAACGATTTTGTTATTACACCAAATCGGTTCATTGTGATAAAGCATTGGTTCCGGATTTTCCAGAGCAAACTGCACCAGACGTTTTTTCAAAACTCCGCTTTTTGTTTTGGACAATTCGTCTTTTTGACGCAGCAAGGCCTCCCGACCTATGAAACCTCCGGGTTTGTCAAACTTGACCGCAAAACCAAGTCCGGCTTCCAGTGGCGTGTCTTCGTCCACAATATCGTGTCCCCAGTGCCGAAATGCTTTTTCCAAACGCAGGGAGTTGAGGGCATGCATTCCCGCCAGTTTCAAACCATGTTCGGTTCCAGCTGCAAGGATTTTATCGTAGATGTCCTGAGCAAATTCGGTTGGTGCATAAATTTCCCAGCCCAATTCACCAACGTAAGTCATACGTAAGGCCAGTGCTCTGGCGTAGCCGATTTCAATTTCCTGTGCATTGCCGAAAGGAAATGCCTCATTTGATAAATCGTCTGGAGTGAGTTTTGAAAGTAAATTTCGGGATTCCGGTCCCATCACGCTCAACACAGCATATCCGGAAGTTACATCCGTGACTGTCACATGTGCGTCATCCGGAATATTTTTGTGCAGCCAGGCCAGATCACGGATTTGACTAGCCCCAGCCGTAACAACCAAAAAAACATTTTCCTGCAAACGGGTTACCGTCAAGTCGGACTCGATACCGCCTCGTTCATTGAGCCAAGATGTATAAACCGCTTTTCCGGCTGGAACAGCGACATCATTGGCACAAATCCGGTTGAGCACTTTTTCAGCATCACGCCCTTGCACCACGAATTTCGCGAAGGACGACATGTCGAACAGCGCCACTTTTTCCCGTGCCGCCTGATGCTCAGCGGCAGAGGCTTCAAACCAGTTTTGACGTGCGTAGCTGTATTCGTATCGTGCTTCTGTTCTTTGTGGCGCAAACCAGTTGGCGCGCTCCCATCCGCTCATCTCACCAAAACATGCACCAGTTTTTTCCAGACGATCATGTAGCACAGATTTGCGTACGCCCCGGCTGGTTTCCGGCTGTCGGAAAGGCCAGTGCATGGCGTAAAGCAGGCCTAATGACTCTTCGGTGCGCTCCTTCAAATATCGTGAATTGCCCTGAAACGAATGAAAACGGCGGATGTCTACATCCCATAAATCTATTGGCGGATATCCGTTTACGATCCATTCGGAAAGCACTTTGCCTGCACCACCCGCAGATTGAATTCCGATTGAGTTGAGTCCGGCGGCAACATAGAAGTTTTTAAGTTCCGGAGCCTCACCTAAGATATAGCGGTCGTCTGGAGTGAAACTTTCTGGACCGTTGAAAAAAGTGTGGATTCCTGCATCTTCCAGTTTTGGAATGCGATGCATTGCATTCAGCATCGCCGGTTCAAAATGCTCCCAATCTTCCTCAAACTGACCAAATGAAAAATCCTCCGGAATCGTGTTTAGTGGGCGCGGTTTTGATTTAGGTTCAAAGCAGCCAACCAGCATTTTTCCAGCATCTTCTTTTGCATAAATCCAGCTGCTTGGATCACGTAAAACCGGAAGAGTTGACGGCAGACCAATGTTTTCTGTGACAATATATGAATGTTCTGCAGCATGCAGCGGTACATTTACGCCTGCCATTTTCCCAACCTGATGCCCCCATAGTCCGGCACAGTTAACAACAATTTCGGCAGAGATAGTTTTGAGTTCACTTGCTTCTCCACTACCGAGAGACGGAACCTCCACTTTGACTCCGGAAACCTGTCTCGCACCGGACGTTCCGGCGTTTTTGGTTTCGATTCCGCAAACGCGCATGTTTTCAAATATTTTTGCTCCACCCATTTTTGCGCCTTTTGCCAGCGCCTGAGTCACATCAATTGGATTTGTCTGTCCGTCTTTGGGCAAAAAAACAGCGCCGACCAGGTCATCAATATTTAAAAGCGGATACAATTCACGTGCTTCTCTAGGAGAAATCACCTCCACTTCAAGTCCAAAACATTTGGCCATCGAGGCACCCCTTTTGAGTTCTTCAAAACGTCCGGCATCCGGAGCCACGCTGATTGAACCGTTTTGTTTAAAACCGGTGGCCTGTCCTGTTTCTTCTTCCAGAGTGGCATAAAGTTCGCTGGTATATTGCGCAAGTTTGGTCATGTTTTTCGTGGCCCGCAATTGACCCACGAGCCCGGCGGCATGCCAGGTTGTACCGCAGGTCAACTCCTTTCGCTCCAGCAAAACCACATCCTTCCAGCCCAGTCTTGTTAAATGATAAGCCACACTACAGCCAATTACTCCGCCGCCGATGATGACAACTTGTGCCTGCTTTGGTATAGATTTCATTTAGAGATTCCTAATAATATTTTTAAACAATGTAACAAATACAAATAAAGATGAATAAGTTTTACAGCTTCCTGCATGCATGGTCAACCACAAATTTGGTGTAACCAAATAAGTTTTTTCACCATACTAATTCAGTTTGATTTCAAAATAAATTCCGTCTTGTTGCTCCAAATAATTCCTGCCATAATGATCACAAAATAAACATCAAAAATCAGCTTAATTTCCTGTCCAGAATATCCTCAGTCCTTTTTCATGTCCCAAGAAAAAGCAGATCAATTAGTCGTAATTGGCGCATCAGAACACAATCTGAAAAATGTAAGCCTTAATATTCCACGAGATTCACTGACAGTTTTTACTGGAGTCAGTGGTTCTGGAAAATCTTCACTGGCATTTGATACGATTTTCAAAGAAGGCCAGCGCCGTTTTGTTGAATCACTTTCGGCGTATGCCCGTCAATTTCTGGGGCAAACTGACAAGCCTAAAGTCGAACACGTCGAAGGACTGAGTCCGACGATATCCGTAGACCAGAAAACAGTCAACCGTAATCCTCGTTCAACCGTTGGAACAATCACAGAAATTTACGATCATTATCGCCTCCTTTTTGCACGTTTGGGCAAGCCGCATTGTCCTGAATGCGGAACCCGCATCACCTCGCAAACTCCGGAACAAATCACCGATTATGCTTATGTGGACGCCCTAAATGAAGCCTGCATGATCCTGGCTCCGATGGTGCAGGAGCGCAAAGGAGAATATCGCAAAGAACTAGAAGATTGGGCCGCCGAGGGCTACGTTCGAGCCAGAATTGACGGAGAAGTCCGCAGGCTGGATGAGGATATCCGGCTTGCCCGCTACGAAAAACACTCCATTGAACTGGTTGTCGATCGACTTACAATTACTGCAGAAGAAAAAAGTCGGTTCACAGAAAGTGTAGAAAAAGCCCTGTTGCTGGGTAACGGGTTGGCTATTTTGCACTATGGTAAAAAAACTGCAGAAAATGAAACAAAAAATCAGCTGGAGCAAAGCCCGGAAAAAGATCACTTGTTCAGTCAGTTGATGGCCTGTCCCAGCTGTCAAATTGCGCTGCCGGAAATGGAACCACGCTTATTTTCTTTTAACGCACCTCAAGGAGCATGTCCCTCGTGCAACGGAATCGGCCAGTTAAGTACATTTTCTGAAGAGAAACTCTGTGATCCCGAACTCTCAATTTCTGAAGGTGCAATCAAATGTTTTACTGAAAAGGGGAATTTACTATACACAAAAATCGATCAGCGCCACGTAAACAGTTTAATGAAAAATTTTGAAATCAACGACAAAACTTTGTGGAAAAATTTATCCGTTGAACAGCGGCAGTTGATTTTATATGGAAACACTAAAATGAAGCTTGGCGTTTCCAATATTTTTCGTTTTCCCGGTCAGTTTCTCAATAAACTGGAGAAACAACAATGGGCCGGTTTCATTCCAATCCTGCAATTTGTTTTTCGTTTTGTCAAGGGTCCACTTGAAAAATTTCAGCACACTTCTATTTGTCCGGACTGTGAAGGAAAGCGCCTCAACAAGATGGCACTTGCAGTACGACTGCACGGCCACAATATCAATAGTCTCTCCGGTGAATCAATTGAAGATTCGGTCAACTTTTTTGATAATTTAAAACTGACTGAAACTGAGAAAAAAATAGGGAGGGACATTTTCAGAGAAATCCGGGACCGTCTGCATTTCCTGAACGATGTCGGCGTAGGTTATCTCACACTTGAGCGTTCTGCAGCAACCTTGTCCGGCGGAGAAGGACAACGTATCCGGCTTGCTTCACAGCTTGGTGCAGGACTGCAGGGTGTGCTTTATGTACTCGATGAACCTTCAATTGGACTGCACCAGAGTGACAACAAAAAGCTGATTCGCACTTTAAAAAAATTACGTGACCGGGGAAACACTGTGCTGGTGGTTGAGCATGATGAGGAAACCATCGAATCTGCCGATCATTTAGTGGACATCGGTCCGACTGCAGGACAAGACGGCGGACACATCACAGCCCAGGGTTCCATTCAAAATATAATACAAGCACAGGAATCAATTACCGGACAATTTCTTTCCGGTAAAGAACAAATTACCATTCCGGAACAACGGCGTCGGCCTTCCGGGAAAACAATTACCATTAACGGTGCTAGTTTCAATAATCTAAACAATATTGACTGTGAAATTCCACTTGGAATTTTTGTTGCTGTAGCAGGTGTTTCCGGTTCAGGTAAATCCTCGTTGATTGACGGCATTCTCAAAAAGGCCTTGAACTGCCATCTGAACCCCGGAAGCAAAGACGAACCCGGCCCACACAAAAAAATTTCCGGACTCGAAAATATAGATCGTGTGATTAAAATTGACCAGGCTCCAATTGGCCGCACCCCCCGCAGCAACCCAGCAACTTACACCAAGGTCCTTGACCCAATCCGTGATTTATTTGCCCTGATGCCTGAAGCAAAAGCCCGGGGTTATAAAAAAGGACGCTTCTCATTCAACGTCAAGGGCGGACGCTGCGAAGACTGTCAGGGTGCCGGTTTGAAAACGATAGAAATGCAGTTTTTGAGTGATGTACAAATTCCTTGTGATACCTGCCGCGGAAAACGCTTCAATGCTGAAACTTTGCAGATATTCTATAAAAACCGCACAATTCATGATGTACTGGAAATGACGGTTACAGAGGCGGAGGATTTCTTTTCTGCACTACCAAAAATCCACATAATTCTGCAAACTCTACTGGACGTTGGTCTGGGCTATGTAAAACTTGGGCAACCCTCCACAACCCTCTCCGGAGGAGAAGCACAGCGTGTAAAAATTTCTTCAGAGTTGAAAAAAAGAGCGACTGGAAATACGCTTTACATTCTTGACGAACCAACCACCGGCCTGCATTTTAAGGACATCCGTTTGTTGTTATCTTGCCTGAACCGTCTGGTTGATCAAGGCAACACTGTTTTAGTGATTGAGCACAATTTGGATGTGCTGAAGGTTGCCGATCATCTGATAGAACTTGGACCGGGAGGCGGGAAATATGGAGGTGAACTGGTTTGCGAAGGAACTCCGGAAAATTTATCGGAGCAGATGACACTGACAGGAAAGTTTTTGAAAACAGTTTTGGAAAAAGGGGCTGAACAAAATAGTTTCAAAGAATCAGAAGAAAAAAGTGGTAAAGTTTCAGAGCTGCAAAGTTTCAAAGTTTCAGCGACTGAAGTGATTGAAGAAGATCCGGCGGATTTTGAAAAAGTAAAAGTTTCAAAATCATACTCTCGTGACATCGTAATCAAGGGTGCGTCAAAAAATAATTTGCGGCACATAGATGTACGGATTCCAAACAATAAAATGACTGTGATAACCGGTGTTTCCGGTTCCGGCAAAACGAGTTTGGCCTTTGACACTATTTTTGCGGAAGGACAGGCGCGTTATCTCGAATCGCTTTCAACTTATGCACGTCGATTTCTGGGCCGTATGGATAAAGCACCGGTGGATTCGATTGACGGACTTTCTCCGGCAATTGCCATCAATCAAAAAGCAACTGGTCGTA
>OFBE01000013.1_pt1 | contig 17291 bp, 18 predicted proteins | sample 1520481 | NCBI WGS metagenome assembly OFBE01 (sample SAMEA3696448, study PRJEB22514) | metagenome | biome: water; feature: marine; material: hydrothermal vent | place: Pacific Ocean | collected 2014-08-15 | depth 1539 m
GGGTCGTGCTCTAGCTTTAAAAGAATTGGGACGCCTCGACGAAGCGTTTGAAGACGTTAGCACTGCTATTGAGTTAAAGCCTGATTTTTCTGCTGCGTACGCCAATCGGGGAATTATTCTGGATTATTTAGGGCAATATGAAGCAGCCATTCTGGATTACCGAAAAGCAGTTCGGCTGGACCCGGAACTTGGAGAGGGGCCTGACTGGATCACCCGTTTTCTGAGGAATCAGTCAGAATCTCCTCCGACCATTATTGATCGGGCAAATTACCTTGAATCAGAATTGAAAAAGCCTTCTTCTGAGAGGCTCCTGAAGGATCCTGAGGAAGATGCTAAACAGCGTTCCTACAAACTTGAAGGCACATTTTCTGATTAGAAATTCCTGCAACCCGCCAAGTAAAAAACAACGTGCTTGAAAGTACCGAATGGACTGATTTTGCATTTGTACTGATCACCGGAATAATAGCTTATCACGGCATCAGTTATAGAGATGTTGAAGGGGAGCGTGAATTGGTACACCTCCTTTTTGGCTGCATTGCATTATTTTATGGAATCTGGGTTTTAGGCCGGGATATTCTCGGTGTGCTCTAGTCTTATACCGTTGAAATAGTCAAAAAACCATGTCATTTCGAGCAAAGCGAAAAATCTTGTATAGGCAAAAACTATAATATCATTAAGATTTCTCCATGCTGTAGAAATGACTGTGTGGATTTAAGACTTTTTATGACAGTCATTAACGATTAAATAAAAGAGAAAAATGAGTTTACAGGGGAAATATGGAACTAAAAGTTAAACAGGTTCAACGGGTGGACGGTGCAAAAGAAGCTTTGTATCTTCCAGCAATTTTTGGTGGACTGAGACTAACCGTAAGCCATTTCTGGCGCAACCTTTTTGGTGCAAAAGATGTGGTGACTGTCAGCTATCCGGAAGAAAAACGCCATGTTTCCGAACGATGGCGCGGACGACATCGGTTGACTCGGCTTGATAACGGATTTCTCAGTTGTGTTGCCTGTTATATGTGTGAAACCGTTTGTCCCTCAGAATGCATTCACATTGAGGCTGGTGAGCATCCGGACCTTTCAGTTGAAAAATATCCTGTAGTATTTGACATAGACGAACTGCGCTGCGTTTTTTGCGGACTCTGTGTTGAAGCATGCCCAAAAGACGCCATTCGAATGGACACCGGAGTGATTTCAATGGCCTATACCTCTCGTCATACATTTGATTTTACACGTGATTTACTTAGAGACAGTTATGACCCAAAATCTCACTCCAATACTAAGTATGAGGATAATGACCTGCCCTCCCCCAAAGACCAGACAGAAGCTCTGCCCAATTCTCTGGGAGTACCGGTGACATAAAATCTTTGCATGAGCACCTCCAACGAAGTTTTCACCCCCGAAGAACAAGTCATTCTTTCTTCTTACGTCACCAATACAGACCGCTCTGTTTTTGTACTCACTAATCTTCCCGAGGTAATCAAAGGTGCGCTTTTTTCCCGCTACTCCCGTTCGACTCTTGGACTTCGCACATTATTGCTCAGGGATTTTATTCAGGAAAAAGAATCCAGATTTCCTGACATGCAAACTGGTTCAAACCAATCGGATTCTGCAAAAAAGACGGAACTGGCCATTGAATCTGCACAAAAATTTTATGACAGGATACTTGATGGCTATGGTGACGATTCTATTGGCGAACTTGGTGGAGCGCATCTGGCGTTGGAAAATATTTCCATTTTAGCTACCAAAACTGTGGAAGATGCACGAATCGGAGGCTCTCCATTAGAAAAATCGACTCGCTACGTAACTTTTGCAGAAAAAATAACCGGATTGTCCGGAAATGAAGAGTTCCGATTTTATCAAGAACCAACTTTACTAAATTCCTCGCACCGTGATTTGTATTTGGAAACTTGCCGGAACCTGTTTGAAACCTATGTCCGCTTTACTGAACCACTGCGGACACACGTCCGGAAACAGTTGCCTCGTGATCCAGAGATTAGTCAAGCCGCATACGATCGTTCCGTCAGGGCACGTGGATTTGATATTATCCGTGGATTATTACCATCTGCTACTCTGACGAACATGGGTGTTTTTGGCAACGGGCGTTTTTTTGAAACCCTGATAATGAAATTAAGAACCGAGCCCTTCGGAGAACTGAACGAAATTGGTCAATTTGCCTTCGAAGAATTAGCAAAAGTAATTCCTTCTTTTGTACGGCGTGCAGAAGCTGGACACCGGCATTTTCAAGATTTCCGAAATTTCAGTCTGGCCCAGCAAAAACTCATTAGTAAATTTAACTCAAAGTATCTGGGGCAATTGAAAGCAGACTCTGCGGAAGCAGTTCGACTGGTAGATTTTGATCCGGAAGCGGAAACCAAACTTCTGGCAGCCTTGCTTTACTCACACTCCGGATTGACTTTACAGCAAATACGTGAGCGTGTCCGCGCTCTACCGGATTCAGAAAAAACCAGACTGATTGAAGAGACTGTTGCCTTGCGAAATCACCGACGGCATAAACCGGAACGTGGTTTGGAGATGCCTTTCTACACTTTCGATATTTTGGGGGATTACGGCATGTACCGCGATCTACAGAGGCACCGGATGCTCACCCAGGAACGTCAACCACTGACTACACGCTTTGGTTATGATACACCGTATGAAATTGAAGATGCAGGTTTAGGTGCAGAGTATCATGAAACCATGGCCCGTACTGCTGAAGCCTTTGAAACGATTGCTAAAGATTTTCCCTATGAAGCACAATATGTGGTGCCAATGAGCTACAATATTCGCTGGTATGTACATATTAATTTACGGGCCCTGATATGGCTGACGGAAATTCGTAGTACTCCACAAGGACACACCGGATATCGTCGTATTGCCCAGGAAATGTTCCGTAAAGTTGAAGCAGCACAACCTTTGCTGGCGAAATATATGAAATTTGTTGATTTGAACGAGTATTCTCTTGGCCGTCTGAGTGCTGAACAGCGTCAAGAGGACAAACAAGCTTAAATCAATCCCACTTACTTAGCTAATATTTTGTGGTTTGCTCTTCTCGGTCTGGAAGTGTAAAGTACTAGACCATAAATGATTAACGGTCAAATAGAATTAACAGGAGATAAAAATGCCGGATAATTTACAGGTCATTAGCCATCCACTTGTTCAGCACAAACTTTCGCTGATGCGTAAAAAGAGCACCTCCACCCAGAGTTTTCGTACATTGATCCGGGAGGTAGGCACTTTGCTGGCTTACGAAGTGACCAAGGACTTGCCGCTCATTTATGAAGAAATCGAAACACCACTGATGAAAATGGATGCTCCTTTTCTGGAGGGGAAAAAGCTTTGTCTGGTTTCAATATTAAGAGCAGGTAATGGATTGTTGGATGGATTTATGGAACTTCTTCCATCTGCGAGAGTTGGCCACATTGGGCTGTACCGTGATCCAGAAACACTGGTCGCAGTTGAATATTACATGAAACTTCCGGATTTAATCAATCAACGCCTGGTATTGGCGCTGGACCCAATGCTGGCCACCGGACATTCTTCTGCTGCGGCAGTAACACGTTTAAAGGAAAATGGTGCAGAAAATATTCGCTTTGTCTGTCTGTTGGCAGCACCGGAAGGCATTGAATATTTTAATAAAGTACATCCAGATGTGCCTATTTTCGTTGCTGCAATTGACGAAAAATTGAACGACCATGCTTATATTTTACCCGGATTAGGAGATGCCGGAGATAGAATTTTTGGTACAAAATAAAAATGAAAGTTAATGCCGACAAAAAATTTCTGGTCAATGCGGATATCGATTCAGTTTGGACAGTCCTCACTAATCCCGAAAAAATAGTAGTTTGTGTTCCGGGCGCACAACTCACTGAGACCATTGATGAAGATCACTTCAAAGGCAAAGTAACTATTAAAATCGGTCCTGTGACAGCCAAATTTAATGGCGACGTTGAATTCAGTAAAAGGGACAGTTCAACTTACGAACTGTCAATGGAAGGAAAAGGAGCAGACATCAGCGGAAAAGGAGGAGCAACGATGAACATGGAACTCTCTCTAAATGCGCATGAAACATTCACTGAAATTTCGTGCACTATGACTGTTTCTATCACGGGCCGGATCGCTCAGTTTGGTTCACGCATGATTGAAGCTGTAAATAACAAACTCTTTGAACAATTCATCCAGAATTTTTCCAATTTGCTTACACAAGAAAATGAAAGAGGCAATGTGGATGAGGTTCCTTCAGAAGCAGAACCGGTCAAAGCAGCATCACTTGTTGGCTCAATTATTGTGTCTGAACTCAAAAGAAAGTTTGGCAAAAAAGCAGAATTGGAATGAAAACATTACGGTGCATTTTTAGTTTTTTTCTGCAATGATTTCCGCAATCATTCTGGCCGCCGGTGAATCCCGGAGAATGGGAGTGAAAAACAAGCTCCTCCTGCCAATCAGCGGGGAAGTGTTGATCCGTAACTTTGTGAAATCGGTCTGTGCCTCAAACGTAGCTGAAGTAGTGGTAGTGGTTGGTCACGAAGCAGAAAAAATCGAAGGCGTTTTACAGGGGCAACCGGTGCGGTTTGTAGAAAATCTGCGCTACATGGAGGGCATGACATCCTCTATTCAAACCGGAATACAGGCTGCATCTGCGGAAAGTGAAGGCTTGCTGATTTGCCTTGCTGATCAACCGTTTATTGAAACCTCCGATTTTAATCGTTTAATTCATGAGTTTACTGATTTATTCGATTCTGAAAGTTCTTTGATTATTGTTCCAGTTTTTAAAGGACAGCGCGGCAATCCGGTTTTGTTTTCCTGCCAATTCAGAGACATTATTTTACAACACACAGGTGAGGGCTGCAGGGACATTGTATTAAAACATCCGGAGTGTGTCCAGGAAGTCGAAATGGGAAATGATAACGTTTTGCAGGATGTGGATACTCCGGAAGATTATAAGATGTTTTGTACGGATTAAAATTACATTATTTAAGACTCAATAACAGAGGAAGCCATTGCAGAACAATAAGTTCTTGCTGAATCACTACCTATAATTTTACTAGAAGCAAAGCGACAAAAAATGTTCAACGAATATTTTGAAAAATTAGCAGAATTTAATGCGGCGGAAGTTCCGTTTGCGGTGGCAACAGTAATCAAAATTACCGGATCGGTTTCCGCTAAACCCGGAGCGAAATCTATTATTGACAGCAAGGGACAAACCGTATTCGGCTGGGTCGGCGGTGGTTGCGCGGAGGAAGCAGTGCGGGAGGCCTCTCTGGAAAGTATGCGTGACGGCCAAACCCGGATTGTACCTCTCGATCTCGATGATGAAATTTTAGGCGTGGGGATGCCCTGCGGTGGCACGATGGAAGTTTATGTAGAACCGTATATGCCACGTCCTGAATTAATGATTGTAGGACACGGCCGCATCGCCGAGGTTTTGGCACAATTGGCTCACACTGTTCATTTCTCCATCACAGTCAACGATTCCGTAGCGACCCGTGAAACTTACCCGATGGCTGAGCGTTTGATCACTTCGGATTTGGATTTCAGTAAAATGGAAATTGGACCTCAGACTTATGTCGTGGTTGTTACTCAACATAAAGGCGACCAGCATTCGATCAAAAAGGCCTTGGAGGGACATGGGCCGTATATCGGTTTGGTGGCCAGCACCAAGCGGGCAAAACTGGTCTTTAAGTATTTACTCGATGAAGGTGTTGCTCCTGAAGAATTAAAGCGGGTACATTCTCCAGCAGGTTTGGATTTTGCCGGAACGACTCCTGAAGAAATAGCTTTGAGCATTGTCGGTGAAATGGTGACCGTCCGTCGCGGCGGTTCCGGAAAATCAATGATGGAATTGAAATAAGTTTGTCCCTGTATCCTGATATAAGCCACAGACAAAACGGACAAAACAGATAATATTTCTGTGTTAATCCGTGCAAATCTGTGGTTGTTTTTTAGCGCAAAAAAATGCAACACCATCCGTTGGCATCAAAAGTACGAGATGATTTCCCAATTCTCAAACGTGAAATTAACGACTTCCCTCTGGCTTATCTGGACAATGCAGCTACTACTCAAAAGCCGCAATGCGTGATCGACTCACTGTTGGACTTTTATTCAACTCACAACAGTAACGTCAGCCGCGGAGTTTACACGCTTGCCGAAGAAGCAACGGAAATTTACGAAGAAGGCCGTGAAAGCATTGCGAAATTTATTGGCGCAACGGATTCCGGAAATATAATTTTTACCCGCGGAACCACGGAGTCAATCAATCTTGTTGCTTCAGCTTGGGGGCAACACAATTTGAAAACCGGCGGCCGAATTTTAGTTACCGAAATGGAACACCATTCCAATTTGGTTCCTTGGCAATTGGCTGCACAAGCATCCGGAGCAGAATTGGTGTACTGGCCAATCACTCCGGAAGCCGGAAGCTCCGCTGTTAGTCGTTTGGATTTGCAAAAGTTGGAAGAATTGCTGACAGATTCTGTTAAACTGCTTGCAGTCACTGCAATTTCCAATGTTTTAGGAACAGTTAATCCCATTGCGAAAATCGTAGAAATGGCACACGAACGCGGCATTCCGGTTTTGGTGGATGCAGCTCAGGCAGTGGCACGGATGCCGATTGACGTTACCGGTTGGGATTGCGATTTTCTCGCTTTTTCAGGACACAAAGTATACGGCCCCACAGGAATCGGGGTACTTTACGCAAAAAAAGAGAGACTTGACGAAATGCTTCCGTTTCAAGGCGGCGGCGGAATGATTCGCCAAGTCGGGCGGCAATCTTCCACATGGGCGGATTCTCCGCAAAAATTTGAAGCGGGAACTCCTCCCGTGGCCGAAGTTTCCGGATTGGCGGCAGCCTTGGAATATGTATCTGATGTCGGAATTTCTGAAATTCAAAAGCATGAAAAAGAACTCACTGCCCATGCGCTGAACAGGTTCGCAGAGTTTTCAGATCTGGAACTTTATGGACCTCAGGATACCTGCGACCGAACTGGCGTGTTGAGTTTCAACCTCCGGAATGTGCATCCTCACGATGTCGCGCAAGTTCTGGACGAGAGTGGAATTGCAGTACGTGCCGGACACCACTGCACGCAAATTCTGCATGAGCGGCTCGGAGTCGCGGCAAGCGTTCGCATGAGTTTTGGGATTTATAACGAAGTATCAGAAATCGACCACTTGTTTAGCACACTTGATCGAGCTAGAGATATTTTTTTGGATTGATATGAATACTAGTTCTATTTACAGGGATCTGTTGCTGGATCATGCAAGATACCCAAAAAATTCGGGATATTTGGAGCATCCGGATTTGAAGGCATCTGCTTTCAATCCGCTTTGTGGAGATGAGTTGGAACTGACTTTAGCGTTGTCCGGAGAAACCATTCATGACTGCAGGACACAAGTACGGGGCTGCACTATTTGTATTGCTTCGGCTTCAATGATGAGCGAGTTTATTTTGGAAAGAACTCTGTCAGAAGTACTGCAGATCAGTAAAGAGTTTAACAAAAGCCTCCGAAAAGATACTGAGGATATTCCTGAAACTATAGAATCTCTGCGTCCGTTGATTGACTTGAAACCGCATCGGAGCCGCATCAAGTGCATGAGACTGGCGTGGGATGCGCTTGAAGATTGCGCTGCACAACACCAAACTTGAGTTCCCGTAACGAATGCACGGAACTAATAACGGAATAATTTATGTTTTCAAATGAAACAAAACAAATCCAGCAAATGCTGGAGAAACAAAATTACGTGGCTGATTCAGCAATCGTAATGTCAGTCTATTTGGCAAAAACTCTCCAAAAACCATTATTGGTTGAAGGTCCTGCAGGTGTAGGTAAAACGGAAATAGCAAAAGTAATGGCAAAAGCACTGGATACCGATTTGATTCGGCTTCAATGTTATGAAGGACTTGACGCAAATATGGCGCTTTATGAATGGAACTATCAGCGTCAGTTGCTCCATATCAAACTTGAAGAGGGTAGTGACAAATCACTGGCTGAACAGGAGTCCACAATTTTCAGTGAAGATTTTTTACTTAAACGTCCCTTATTGCAGGCGATTACGCATCACAAACCACCGGTTTTATTAATTGATGAACTGGACCGCTCAGACGAGGAATTTGAAAGTTTTTTGCTGGAAATATTATCTGAATGGCAAATTACTATTCCGGAAATCGGCAGCATACGTGCCAAGGAAAAACCTTATGTGATTTTGACCAGCAATCGAACCCGAGAATTATCGGATGCCGTTCGCCGACGCTGTTTTTATTTGTGGATGGATTATCCAGATTACGAAAAAGAACTGGCGATTGTGCGGAGCAAAGTTCCTGGAATAGATCTGCGTCTCGCCAAACAAATATGCATTTTTATGGAATTGATTCGGGAGCAAAAGCTGGAAAAAGTGCCTGGAGTTGCAGAAACTTTGGATTGGGCCAGGTCACTAGTCATGCTGCATCAAGACCATCTGGATCCGGAAATGGTGAAAGCAACACTTGGTATAGTTTTCAAAGACCGCATGGATATAGAACATATAAAGGATTCACTGGCTGATTTTTTTGATACGGTTGGTGTAAAAATTAAAGAAGTTCCTGTAAAATAAGTTATTGAATTGAATTTAAGTAATTCTTTTATTCTTCGACATTATTTTTTCTGAGAAGCTCTATGCAAGGATTTAACAACAGAATATTTCTTCTTGCACTGGCTGCAATTGTGGGAGCTGCAGCATTTTATATAAATTCCAAGAATGGAACAGTTACTTCCTCAACCGGAGAAAATGTTCCAAAAACGTCAACTTCAAATCAAGAGGTAATAGTGACAAATACAACTTCAACAGACACCATCACCACTGCAAGTGGATTGCAGTACCATGTAATTGCAGAAGGTTCCGGAACAGAAAGTCCTGGACCAGACAGTGTCGTTTCTGTGCATTATCGTGGAAAACTTACAGATGGATTTGAATTTGACAGTTCTTACAAACGAAACCAGCCTGCTACATTTCCTGTTAATGGAGTTATTCGCGGATGGACAGAAGCCCTGCAATTAATGAAGGTGGGAGATAAGTGGGAACTAACAATTCCACCGGATCTGGGTTACGGGAGTCAAGGTGCTGGCAGTACAATTCCTCCGGATGCTACACTTATATTTGAGGTTGAACTTCTTGAAATCCGTTAACAAGGCCCAGACCTCAAAACTGAAACATTATTCCTGTAATTCTTTGAGAGTATCAATGATTTCCTGAAAAAGACGGTGTACCATTTTCTCTGTCATTGGCCCATTATTTAGCGTTGTTAAGCGATTAAGCAACTCTTTTTCCCGCTGAGGGACGACCACTTTCGACTCTTCTTTTTGCTTTATTGCTCCAATTTTAACAACGCATTCTGCACGTTCGTTGAGCAACTTCAACAATTCTGCATCCAATTCGTCAATGCGTTTTCTTAATTTGTCCAAATTATCTCCATTATTTTATCTATGACTGACTATCGTAAAAAACTTAGTATTTATTGTATTTGATTTTATTTTCAAAAAAATGATCGTATGTATAAGTAACAAAAAGTTCAAAAAACGCAATAGTTACGATGAAACTATCCGTTATTTGATGAATAATCTTGTATTTTACTGATCAAAGCAATAAAATTCATAGATTAACTTTTTTTAGGTACTGATATTTTCTAATAAATATTATTTATATGCGGGCCAAACTGATTGCGGCAAACTGGAAAATGAACGGCTCGTTTGCATTGATAGATGCGATGCAGAAAGTGCTCAGTCCATTGTTAGAAGAGACAACTTGTGAAATAGTGATTTGTCCTCCAGATGTTCTGCTTTATTCAATGAAAAATGCCGTTAAAGGAACCCGAATCTCAGTTGGTGCGCAAAATGTTCACTCGGAAACAACAGGGGCCTTTACAGGTGAAACATCCGCACCGTTATTACAGGAATGCGGAGTTCAGTGGTGTATAGTTGGACATTCCGAACGCAGGATTTTATTTGGTGAATCAGACGAATTCATCCGGAGTAAGACAGAAACTCTGCTCAAACATGGTATACGCCCTATTCTCTGTATAGGCGAAACGTTGGAGCAACGAGAATCAAGCAATCAGGAAGAAGTTGTGGTTATACAGTTAGGCAAGGGATTGTCCGGATTAGCGGTAGATGACCAGAAACGCTGTGTCGTCGCCTATGAACCGATTTGGGCTATAGGCACAGGAAAAACCGCCACACCGGAACAAGCTAATTCTATGCACAAGACAATCAGGAAAGAGCTGGAATCACTGGCCAGTCCGGAAGCAGCAGAAAATATGCAAATCCTTTACGGTGGAAGTGTAAATGCAGAAAATGCAAAAACTTTACTTTCTCAGTCTGAAATTGACGGTGCTCTTGTAGGTGGAGCCAGCCTTAAAATAAACGCTTTCCCACAGATTGTAGCTGCAGGCAGTTAATTATAAATCTCTTTAGAACTGTTTTTATGTTTGAATTGATTCTAGTTATTCACATTATTGCTTGTATTTCAATTATCTTTTTTGTTCTTCTTCAGTCCGGCCGGGGTGCCGAACTTGGTGCTGCATTCGGTAGTGTTGGTCAGGCAAACTCGGTACGGGGAAGCATGACTGGTGTAGGTAAAATTACAACCGGTGTGGCGATTGTTTTCATGCTGACCTCTCTCTCTCTTGCATATCTTTCCTCAGATACTGCCCGTGATTCAGTGGTACGGGACTTGGCTCCTGCCACAACAACGATTCCTGTTGCAGAACAAATGCTCATTCCTGATGAAGACACGCAGGCAGAAAAAACTCCAGAGATTCCTCCAGCTGAATTAGAACAGAAAGTTGCACCACCTATCGAATCTTCATCCGGCAACTAAGACTACTGGTCACAAAACTCCGCTCTGACTGCTGCGTATTTTGCACACTTTGAGGTAGTTTTGCTGATATAAATCTGACTACCTGAATTTTGTTCAACTTTTGACTGCCATCGTACAATCCAATGATCCCCGTCTTATCTCAGAGCCTTTCCAACTGTAATAATAAAATCAATTATGACTGAAGTATAAATTTCGGTAAATCCAGTATTCTAAACTGAATTGATTGAATATGAGCTTGTTGCATTTATTAAGAAACTGATCCATTGTGGTTCGGAATAATTTGAGTGCAGAACGGAATGTAATTTTCTTAAGGACTGCTAATGAAATTTTTGAAACAAATAAGCTTGAATGAATGGAAGAGTACCTTGATTATTGCTTCTGCAGCTTTTTTGCTGTTGGGAACAATTACTGCTCTTTGGAACAATTCCTTTTTCATCCGCATGACCGAAGTGAGTGGCTGGGATTATATAATCCTCAGTTTTGAATCACTTTTAATTGGCCTGTTCTTCGGTATTCAGGCACCACACTGTGCCACTAAAAAAGCAGGAATAGGTGGAGTTTTAGGATTTGTCGGTTTTGGCTGCTCGGTTTGCAATAAAATTCTTTTACTGTTGTTTGGATCAAGTTTTTTGCTTTCTTACTTTGAGCCGGTTCGGCATTATGCAGGCGCATTGGGTTTACTTTTGTTTTCCTATGCCCTTATCCAGAGATGGTTGTTGCGGCTAGCTGTTTTAAATGAAAACCGTCTTCAAAAGGAGACAGATCCTGATTCAGAAGTAGTATTATAATATATGCGGAGAATAATTTAATAAATTAGATTTGCATCAATATCTGAATCTGTGCCGACGGAGCACAGTTTCTGAGCAGGAAGATATTTCTCTCAAGCTTGCAAAGCTTCCAAATTTCATGATAATATCTACAAATGCTTAATCTTTCTTCTTATTTTCATGCCCCTCTAGTTTTTCCCTGAATCGGACTGGCAGTTACTGATTGTTTTCAAAGTGAAATCTAAACGTATTGTCATAAAAATTGGCACAAATGTTCTGCAACAATCGAATCGAAAGCTGGATCATAAATTAATAGGTGAACTGGCTGCACAAATTGCGAAAATCCGGGGCCATGGTCACGAGGTTTTAGTGGTAACTTCAGGATCAGTTGGAGCCGGACGTGAGTTATGTTCTGTGGATGAATCGAGAAACACCCTGGCGTCACATCAAATATTGGCTTCAGTCGGACAAGCCAGGTTGATTCAAATTTATGCTGATGCTTTTCGAAAACATAAAACCACGGTAGCTCAAATATTGTTAACACGTGGAGATTTTGGTCTCCGGAAGTCTTACCTCAATATTCGAAATACTCTTGAGAATCTGCTCAAATATAAAATTGTTCCAATTGTTAATGAAAACGATGTTGTTGCAACAGAGGAATTGGACCTCAATTTTGGTGATAATGATTTGCTTGCCGTTTATCTGGCAACACTTATTGGAGCGGACCAGCTTTTTTTCCTTACCGTTGCACCTGGTTTGCTCAAAGAAGAAGAAACGCAGGAAGGTAAGCACTCCACTGTTGTAGAAAAAGTGGAGGAACTCACTGACGAAATTCTACAACACTGTCTTCCTGTCACTTCTGCCGGAGGAAAAGGAGGAATGGAAAGCAAAGTCCGTTCGGCTGGAATGGCAATGTCGTTTGGAATTGATACATACATCATGGATGGAAAATCTCCAGCAGGAGTGAGTGATGTGATGGAAGGCCAACGACGGGGAACACATTTTGTGGCTCACGGACGAAAAATACGCAGCTATCAAAAATGGCTTGCGGCAGGTGCACTCAACAAAGGGACTTTGGTCATCGATGGAGGAGCAGAACAAGCTCTTATGAAAAATAAAAAGAGTTTATTAGCCAAAGGTGTAACACGCGTTGAAGGACAATTTGAAAACAAGGACCTTGTTGAAATATGCAATCAGGAAGGTGTACGGCTCGGAGTTGGAAGAGCCGATTGTTCTGCCAAAGAATTGCGTCATCAAATAAAAGAACAAAACCCGGCAAAGACCGGTGGGAAAGATCCACAGAGTAAACCGGTTATTCACAGAAATCACCTCTTTTTGGAGTAATTTATGACAGTCAGCCAACCTGCTTTTAATGCCAGCAACAGTATTATCGTTCGTCTCAATATTGATAATAAGATTGGGATGTTAGCCAGTGTGACTCAGACCATTTCCGAGATGCATGGAGTAGTAGGAGCGATAGACCTCGTGCAGCCCGAAGCCGGGGTTTTAGTCCGTGACATCAGTATTTTTACTCATGATCCTGATCACAGCGAACAAATCGTAACAGCAATCAGGAACCTCCCCGGAGTTGAATTTATCAACTTTTCTGACCGTACTTTTTTGATCCATTTGGGTGGAAAAATAAGCATCCAAAATCGTATCCCCGTTAAAACACGCGATGACCTTTCCATGGCCTATACTCCGGGAGTGGCTCGAATTTGTATGGATATCTACGAAGATCCTGAAGATGCATACAAACTGACCATCAAAGGCAACACAGTCGCAGTGATTTCCGATGGTACTGCAGTATTAGGACTTGGTGACATTGGCCCTAAAGCCGCCATGCCGGTTATGGAAGGCAAAGCCATGCTTTTTAAAGAATTCGCCAACATAGACGCATGGCCGATTTGCCTAGACACCACAGATACCGAAGAAATTATACGGACTGTTAAGGCCATTGCTCCTGGCTTTGGTGCCATAAATTTAGAAGACATTTCAGCGCCACGCTGCTTTGAAATTGAACGCAGACTCCGGGAAGAGCTGGATATTCCGGTTTTTCATGATGATCAACATGGAACTGCCGTTGTCACGACTGCCGCTTTAATCAATGCTCTAAAGTTCGTTGATAAAAAAGTTGAAGACATAAAGGTAGTTGTTTCCGGTGCAGGTGCAGCTGGAACCGCATGTTCCAAGATGATTCTACAACTTGGTGTAAAAAACTTGATTGGCTGTGACAGCAAAGGTGCAATACATCCTAAACGAAACGATCTCAATTCCAGTAAACGCTGGTTTGCTGACAGTACAAATCCAAATCAGGACTCTGGAACTCTCAAAGATGTAATTGCAGGAGCAGATGTCTTTGTGGGGGTTTCCGCTCCCAATGTGATCAATCAGGAAGATGTAAAATGCATGGCCAAAGATCCAATTGTTTTTGCAATGTCAAATCCTGACCCTGAAATCAGTCCAGATGAAGCCTTACCTGTAGTGGCCGTGATGGCAACCGGACGCAGTGATTATCCAAATCAAATCAATAATGTCCTCTGTTTTCCGGGAATATTCCGTGGAGCTCTTGATTGTCAGGCCAGTACGATAAATGAAGAAATGAAATTGGCCACTGCACACGCCATCGCCGGTACTGTAAAAGAATCACACCTCTGTGCAGACTATATTATTCCGAGTGTATTTGACTCATCGGTTGCACCTAAAATTGCTAAAGCTGTACGGGAAGCCGCTATAAAAACTGGGGTCGCAAGAAGGAAGAAAAGTTCACAGCAGAGATTCAGCTAAGGTTTACGGGAATCTAAACTAATAATCACATCCGGCCTGACCTAAATTTCCATGTTTTCCAGGCCTTTAAAACAGCAAATTAAAGAGATCAAATGAGAAGCGTATATATTCAGCAACCTCTGGAACATCAAATTGAAGTTGAGGGAGAGTCATGGAATCAGGGAGAAGTTGTAAAAGGTCAACTTCGAATCAGGAACATGAGCAGTAAAACTGTTGCTGTAAAAACTTCCCAAATTATTCTTGCACATGGTTTAAAAAAAGCTTTCAAAGAAGGTACGGGGGTTCCCTGGGAAGTTCTCGAAAAACAAGTAGCAGCTCAGGATATTGCACTGCAGGCCGGCTCTGAACTAACTTTCGGCTGGAATTTCAATTTATCTACAGACTGCCAGATAACTGACAAACAGGGTGGATTATATCTGCTTTTTGGCGGTGATGAAGCACTAACTGAAGGTGGACGGCTTAATTTACAGATTAACCTGCATCCAATCCTGCAAAATTATTTGCAAACTTTCTCAACTCAATTTCGTTTTTTGGAAAAATATCAGAAACGAAAATCAGAATGGACTGAGGTCAAGCTCATTCCTCCAGATTCACGGGAATATCCCAACATGGACTACGTGCTCTGTTTTCTCCGGATTCATGACGAACAACTGGAGGTTCTTTATCTATTCAAAATGAGTGGACTCGGACGTACTGGAGAAAAGATGACCGTCACAAAAAAGAATCGTGAGCTTGAGCAGAGCATACCTCCGGAAAAATATCTTCAGCCCGGAGGTTTCCCTAACCGTGCCTGCTTTCGTGAAAATATTGATCAAGCTCTCAATATAGCCAGACCGGAAGTAATTTTTTGATCAGGTTTGCCGCTTTCAATTCATCTCCATTATCACTCCGGACAAAGCGCAGAAAAGACTTGGAGTCCATGAATACAGTTTAAAATCCTGTGCTCAATCTGATCGTGAATCTGAATCCAAAATCAAGTCGGGAATGACAAAATAAATACTTTTTCAGTAAACCCTAATTATTGCCGATGGATTAGCGAATATAGGGCTGATCCAGTTCAAACTCCAAATCACCGGTTCCCAAAGAAATCAGACCTTGTGAACGACCTATTATTTCTCCAGGAACAGATTGAAACGGCTGACTGTTTTTATCAGTAAGAATTCTGAGAGAATACTTTCCACTGAGTTGTTGACCTCCCATAGCATTAGTTTGGCCAATACTGAAATTTTGTGGTGGCCTGAAACTCGGGAGCATTTTGATGGCAACAGGACGGCCTTGTTGTGGATCAAAGAGCATGATCACCAATCTATCTTCTAAACCTAGTTTACTCTGCAATTCAGGAGCAACGGTGATTGTGCCCCGGATACTCGTATCTGGAGAATCTGTCTCGACAGCCAAAAGTTCCGCAGGAAAAACCTGAAAAGGGCGGTCCACAGAATATTTTACTCCCTCAGTTCCTAAAGGTAACGGCTGAGATAGAGGCCCAATGACTTCTCCAGCTGTAGGAAGATTTGGGTCCCCATTTTTGTCGGTGAGTACAAGCAGGCGATAAGAGCCGCTGAGCGGTTGACTTGCGTCATCCTGTCCGATACTAAATGTTGAAGGCGGTAAAAAAGGGTTGAGAATTTTCGAAGCAACCAATTCAAATGTTTCCGGATCAAAGAGCAAAACATGAGCATTGTCAGTTTTGACAATTCCTCTTGCTCCCGGACCGGAAAGGATCACACCGCTGATGCTGTACTGTAATTGAGCAGTGCCGCGGCTTACTTCTTTCCAGAGAGCATAAACAGTTAGGCCCACAAAACCAACGAAGGCAGTCAAAAATATAAGTTTGTTTTTGCTCACAATATTTAGTTTTAACGATTGTTATACCAGCACTTCTGCCTGAGGTGTCGTTGGGAGACTTGTGGTTCCCATCAAATATTTATCGATACAACGTGCAGCCTCACGCCCTTCCCAAATGGCCCAAACTACAAGCGAGGCACCACGATTTGCATCACCTGCTACGAACACACCGTCTTTACTGGTCATAAAATTTTCATCTGAAAAAATATCATACATCGGCTGCGAGTTTTTCAGCAATTTTTTAACTTGCTCAGGTGTAAATGGTTTTTCTCCTACACGAACATTCAACTCAACTCCCAGTCCTTCCAGTAATCCTTCCAATTTTGGCCCCAAAAATCCCAATGCCAGAAAAACCAAATCAGTGGACACGCTAAACTCTGACCCCGGAACACGCTGCATAGTCATTCGACCAGGCGCAGAGTTTTCCTTCGCTTCCCATTTCCATTCTACACAAACCGCCTGCAAAGCTTTAACCCGGCCAGAGTCGTCGCTGATTATCTTTTCCGTCAAAATATTGGCCCTACAATCCGGATTCGCTTCTTTATGCACTGGAGTAGGACGCGGCACCATATCAACCAGTTCAAACTGATGAATGTTAGGATCTGCACCTTGCCGATTTAGGTTACCCAAACAATCAGCTGCTGTAAATCCGCCGCCGAGAATTACTGCTTTTTTGTTTCCGGATTCGATTTTTTGCTCTTCCGGAATGGAATCCCCGGCGACTTCACGATTGCGCTGCGGAAGATAGTGCATTGCATAATGGACTCCTTCTAAGTCACTGCCTTCGACCATCAACTGTCGCGCATTTTGCGCACCGGTTGCCAACAGGATAGCATCAAAACTATTCCGCAGTTCTTTGACTGAATAATCCTCGCCTACATGGACTCCTGTCCGGAACTTGATCCCCTCTGCACGGAGTTGTTCAACACGTTGGGTAACCACTTTTTTGTCCAACTTGAAATCCGGTATAACGTAAACCAGTAATCCACCTATTCTATTGTCTTTTTCAAAAACAGTCACATCATGTCCTGCACGCCGCAACTGCTGT
>OFBE01000015.1_pt1 | contig 16259 bp, 12 predicted proteins | sample 1520481 | NCBI WGS metagenome assembly OFBE01 (sample SAMEA3696448, study PRJEB22514) | metagenome | biome: water; feature: marine; material: hydrothermal vent | place: Pacific Ocean | collected 2014-08-15 | depth 1539 m
CTCTTTCCCTACACGACGCTCTTCCGATCTATTTCACGTTTTTCACCACCAAGTTTCAGCATATCAGGATTTTCCACAATTTGATCAATCACAGTCGGTGATAGATACTGTGAAAACGCACCCTTGATAAACCCTTTCTGTTTACGTTCCATCATAAATAAGTAAAGGTTTATGCTCCCGGTACTTAACACACAGGCAATCAGAGAATAGCTCATGGAATAAGCTACTCCATGATAAACGTACATATAAACGCCAAATGCAGCGTATCCTGCAATAATCAGAAAAAATAAGGCATTTTCAAATTTTGGAACAAGAGTAACCAGCACAAAGGCAATAAAAAGAATCAATAAAACCAACATCTCACTGTTGTCACCGGCAGGACGAATAGGAGCATTTTTCATCAATGTCATGATCGTATCCGCAAGAAACTCAATTCCATAAACTTCTCCGATGGGACTGCTAAAAATATCATGGGAAACTTCTGATGTATCTCCAACCAGGACGATCTTACCTCTAATCAATTCCTGCAGATCTTCAGTCTATTCATCCCACTCATCATCCGGGATATCTTCAAGCTCCAGCAAAACTTCTGCAGCAGAAACTCCCGCTGGTGTGTCATTTGCCAAAAAGGTTGCCATTGGTGGAAGCAATGGGAAATCAATCCATAAATCGTTGAATTGATCCAGTGGAACTACTATGTCTCCAATGATAAGCTGCCCATTTTCCAGTTTTGGTTCAACACCTTTGTACATGGCTAGTGTTTTTATAGCAAAAGGCCAGATATTGTGTTCCTCGATTTGTTCAGGAAAGAAGCGTACTCGTGAGAGCTTGTCACCTATCAGGGTGTGGTTGGTATAACCGCTTTCTGCGGCTCCTTTGAGTGTTTCCGTCGGATAATTAATTCCCTTAAATTTCCCTCCTCCATCAAATTCCAACTGGGCAACAACAATAGTGTTACCGGTTTTTTCCATGGCTTCTGCAAGAATGGGATCTTCATCATAGCCGTTTGGAAAATCCATCAGCATATCCAGTGCAATAACTTTTGCACCAAGTTTTTTTATATTTGAAGTGAGCTTTGCAATATCGGAACGCTTGAGAGGCCAACTTCCATATTCATCGAAAAATTTCTCCTCTGTATCTACAATCACAATGTCGTCATAAGCAAACTGAGTTTTTTCAGGATCCAGAGTGTTAAGTCGAATGATGTGTCTGTTTCCGAGGAGCCAGTTTTCCAACGACGAAAATAGTTCCAATCTTTCCGCAGGAATCATCAACAAAAACAATGCGAGACTTATCCAAATATCTGGACGACGAATGAGCTTTCCCATAAATTTCCTTAAATTCGAGTTAATAAAAATTCTGTAATTTGTAAAAACAAACTGTACAGTCTTAATGAAAACTTAATTCATTATTCTGGAATTGACAACACATTTCCTACTTTTGCTTTATGCAGAAATTTTTTACTTCACTTGTGTAATTGCAAAAATAGTTGTATTCAGGAGCAGGTCAAAAGTTTTGGTCTAACTCATCTGCTGATGAAATTGGCTTCAAATATTGAGGTAGGAGGCAATGAAAAAGTGGTTATTATGCATAATGATTTTCTTTATTACAGGCTTTTCAGAATTATGTGCAGAGTCGGGAATTGTCTGGAAACGAACCGACAAGTCCGGAGTCGTACTTTCCACAGCAGTCTCAGCAACTTTGCCTGTAATGTTGGAAAAGCTTTTTCAAGAGTTTGCCCTGTATCCGGAAAAAATAAAGGTTGATTCTTCAGTTACAGGTATTCCGGAAGTTAAGGAAGTACGGGGGCATAATCCAGAAACTGTTCTAAGTCTGCTGCTTTTACGGCACGATTTGACATTAGTCTCTCAGCAGGATCGGCACCTGATCATTTCCAGGAAAGATGCATGGCGGCACCGACCTTTAAGAAAAATCCTCAACTCACCGGTTTTTTTGGGAAAAATTCTTCGTGAGTTATCTCAAGTTGGGCAAATTGCTTTACATTTTGATTCAGATAAAATACAGGGACGAAAAGTACAGCGCAACTTAAATTATTCCTCAATTGAGGATGCAATATTTGACTTGGCAAGTCATCAGAATGCGGTTGTCGTTTATTATCCGAGACTGCATGTTTTAGAATGGACCCAGGATCCGCCGTTGGTGACAAAGTCAGTTGTCCTCAGCTCGGCAAGTCAAAAACAAGTCCAGTCTTTTTTGACTGAGATCAGAAAAGAGCTGGAAGAAATCCGCCTCGTACACGATTCTTATCCAACCGAAAAATCGTTGATCTTAAGGGGTTCCGAAGAATCCGTTGTTCTAACAGTACAACTGATTGAACAATGGGAAAGCGGACTCCAGAAATTATCATCAGCTGATGTGGAACCCTTTCCTGCATCACCTGCGGTTGAATCTGAAGGTATAGAATCGAAATTAATTCCGGAAACCAGAATTGTACGACTGAAGTTGAAGTACTTAAGTGTGGGGCCGCAAACTGTACAGAGCAACGGGCAGCCCCTGACAATTCCCGGTGTAGAAGAGAGCTTGAGAAAAGCACTACAGCAAAGGCTTGAGGACGAGGCTGAAATTAATCCGCTGCGTCCACAAATTATTCCGGATTTGCTTGGCAACTCGCTCATACTGGAGGGCAGCAAAACTCACGTGGACTGGATGGAAAAACTGGTGCAGGTTTGGGATAGTCCCTTGCCTTTGATCAGGATTGAAGCCCACTTGTTTGAAACCAGCGAAACTCATTCACGACAATTGGGGCTGGAATTCAGGGGCAAAAGTGTTTCAACGGATGGAACAGTCAGTATCACAGATCAAGGACCTTTTACTGCAGGTTTAGCGTTGGGTCCGGCCGCAGCTTCGCAGGCTTTGCGCGTCGACGCAGTACTGCGTTTGTTGCAGAGTGAAGGCAAAGGGCGAATGCTTTCGCGTCCTGTAGTTGTTACGCTAAATAATATTGAAGCAGAAATGAATAGTGGTTCGGTTCTGCATATTAAAATCTCAACTGAAAAAACGAGCCGTCTGCAGGAATTGAAAACTGGCATTACACTCAGGGTGACACCACGCTTGATTGAGGACAGTGATAACCACAGTAATGACCGGATTTGGCTTAAGATATATGCGGAAACCAGTAATCCAATAGAAGGTTCCAGCATTGACGGAATACCACCGATCAATACTCAGCGTGCACAAACTCAAGTTTTTGTGAAGGATGGTCAACCTTTTTTGCTTGGTGGATTGATCAAAAACAGAACAGGAGAAAGTCAGTCCGGAATACCGTTTTTTAAAGATCTTCCTTTTTTGGGTACGTTCTTCCGAACAAGTGGTTCAAATAACAGTTTCGATCATGTGATGGTGTTTGTGACTCCAACTCGTGTATTTGCAGATGAAATTCAGGAATTACCAGAATTTTCTGAACTGGAGCAGATCAAGAAAACATTAGAAATAAAACCATGAATTTTTCAAGTAAATTATTTGAACCGTTCCTTTTGGTAACCTCACAGATTTACAAAGCCATAGTTCTTTTGCGGCTACAATGCTACAAAAATGGCTGGTTAAAAACACATCAGCCTGAAACTCCGGTTATTTCAGTTGGAAATTTAACAGTAGGTGGAACAGGTAAAACTCCGGTTGTTGATTTTCTGGTAAAGGAAATCCAGAACCAAAAAAAGCATCCAGCCATTCTAAGCCGAGGCTACAGGAGAAAGAATGGATCAACTCAGCAACGGTTTCGTTTTTGTGAAGACAGTACAATTGATCCGGATATTATTGGTGATGAACCGTTTTTACTTGCTTTGCGGAATCCTGAAGTTCCGGTTTATGTGGGCAGTTCCCGGATCACTGCAGCTCATTCGGCAGAAATTCGGGATCATCCTGATGTTCTAATATTGGATGATGCATACCAACATTTGGCTATCCGGCGTGATCTGAATATACTCTTGATTGATGCAGAGCGTGGATTAGGAAACGGTTCCTTACTTCCACTAGGAATATTGCGTGAACCGGAGAATCAATGGGTACGTGCGGATGTAATCATTATTACTAAAACTAATTTGGCTGCTTCAGATTCAGTAATGCAAATGCTCAAAAATGAGCTGAAAGTCAACTGTCCTGTTTTTAAATTCAGTTTTGAGCCTCAGCGTCTTTCCCGGCTGGACGGGCAAGCGCAACTGAACGTTCTCCAGTTAAAAGGAAAGCGACTGCTGCTCACTTCCGGAATTGCTCAACCCGCAGGATTTGGACTTTTGCTGGAACAACAAGGGGGAAATGTTATCCGGAAGCTTGAATTCCAGGATCACCATGATTATGTTTTTAAAGATGTACAAAAGATACTGCATGAACAGGAAAAGCTGCAACCTGATTATATTGTGACTACAGAAAAAGATGCTGTAAAACTCAGAAAATTTCCTGAACTTCTCGAAAAACTTTGGATTTTAGAAATCGGTGTACATCCGGAAGATTCATGGAATAATTATTTTACAGAATTTCTAAATAATTTATAAAAAAAATGGAGCCAAAAATTTGATTGGAACCGTCAGATACGATATAATAGCCCGTCACTGATAACATATGTAATGAGATCCTCATGAAAAAAACACTGCTGAAAAATTTACATGTCATCAATCCTTGCTCGGATCCGGCCTTTATCGAAAATGCTTTTGTTGCTATTTCCGGTGAAACGATTGAAAGTGTGGACAGCAGTGAGCCGTCCGGAACCTTCGATGAGGTTTTTGATTTGGACGGAAAAGTAGCACTGCCCGGCATGATCAATGCGCACCATCATCTATATTCTGCACTGGCAGTGGGAATGCCTTTGCCCAAAGGAAATCCGACCAACTTTACTGAAATTTTGCAAGAAGTCTGGTGGAAAATGGATCTTGCTTTGGATCGTGATTCCACACAAGCCTGTTTTGAATCCGGATTGCTGGACAGCCTCAAAGCCGGAACAACAACGTTCATCGACCATCATTGCAGTCCCAGTTTTATCGAAGGGTCGTTGTCTTTGCTGGCAGAAACCGGAGAGAAATTTGGTCTGAATTCCAGCGTTGCTTTTGAAATCACCGACCGTAACGGTACAGAAAAATTCGAGGCCAGTTTGCAGGAAAATATTAACGCTGTCCGGAAATTTTCTGATCATCCAAATGTCCATCCTCTGATTGGTTTGCATGCTTCTTTTACCTTGTGCGAAGATTCTTTAAGAAAAATCCGGACAGCCCTTGATTCGTTAAAATCATGGGGCATTCACATTCATGTTTCAGAAGACAAAGCAGACGAAGAAGATGCCCTAAAAAAAGGTTATGGATCCGTTTTGGAACGGCTGGATAAATTTGATTTACTTAATGAAAATGCGCTGATTATTCATGGACTGCACATAAAAGATTCGGATGTGGATTTGCTCCAAAAACACAAAGCGCAAATCGTTCACAACCCGTCCTCAAATGCCAACAACCGTGTCGGTATGTCATCAAACAATACTATCTATCAACTCAAGTCTGGACTTGGAACAGACGGAATGCAAGGCAGTATGTTACGCGAAGGAAAAGAAGGCATGTTGATACGCAGTTCACATTTAGGTGGTGGAGAAGATAGTGCAAATTATCTGCAGCTTTTATTTGAAAACAATCCAAAAATTGCCTCCAAATTATTTGGGAAAAAACTGGGTTACATTTTACCGGAATATCAAGCAGATTTGGCGATTTTTGATTATGCTCCAAGAACGCCGATTTCTGATGCAACCATTTTCGGGCATGTATTTTTTGGTTTGAGCGGTTTGCCGTGTGATGTGATGACACGAGGCGAATTCCGGATTCGTGATTATCAATTGCAAAATTTTTCGGAACAAGAAATCAAGGCCAATGCAGTTACGCAAGCAAAAAAACTATGGGTACATTTTTCATGAAAATATTAACCCCGGCACGGAGGCACGGGGCTACCACTCTGAAACTTTGAAACTTTTTTATGGCAGAACTCATCCCACATCCATTCGGTGCACTCGTGACTCGGATGTTCACCGAATTGGAAACAGAAAAATCAATTTTCGATTATCCGCAAAAGAAATTTTTTATCGGACAATCCGGACGAGATTACTCCGTTAAATTTCACGGAAAAAATAGTTCTTCGCCACTCGGCCCGGCTTCCGGTCCGCAAACGCAAATGGCACAAAATTTAGTCTTGTCTTGGCTCGGTGGCTCAAGAATTATGGAACTCAAAACAGTGCAAATCCTGGATGAATTGGAAATTCCGCGTCCTTGCATTGATATGCAAACGGTCGGTTACAATGTGGAATGGTCGCAGGAGTTGCGGGTTGAGCAGTCGCTACACGAATATGTCAAAGGCGCAATGTTGATTGAGATATTGCGAGCATCCGGAAAGCTGGATTTGGCGGAAAATTTCGGCGACGTGCTGTATGACATGAGTGTCGGTTATGATTTGAAGGGGATTCAATCTGACAAAGTGCGCCGTTTTATTGAGGGTATGCTGGATGCTTCCGAAGTCGTGGAGCATTACCGAAAACAAATTCCGGAACAGTATCGTCAATTCCGGAACCTGGATTTCCAGACGAAACTTTCCGACACACTGACTTTAAGTACTTTTCACGGATGTCCTCCGGAAGAAATTGAAAAAATAATTGATTATCTTTTTCGGGAACATGGATTGAATTGTATCATCAAACTCAATCCAACTCTGTTAGGAAAAGATCAGGTGCGTCATTTATTAAATGGAATCATGGGTTACGCCGATGTCCATGTTCCGGATGAAGCCTTTGAAAATGATGCAACCTGGGAACAGGCACAGGGTTTTGTTGAGCGCCTGGGTTTAACGGCAAAAACGCTCGGATTGGGTTTTGGAGTCAAATTCAATAACACGCTGATTGTGGAAAACCACCGGAATTTCTTCCCGGACACAGAAAAAGTAATGTACCTTTCCGGAACGCCTTTACACGTTTTAGGCATCAATTTGGTTAAGCAGTTCAGAGAAATTTTTGGCGACCAATTTCCTATTTCCTTTTCTGCCGGAATCGACAAAACCAACTTTGCAGATACCGTTGCTTTAGGATTGACACCAATCACTGTTTGCAGTGATTTGCTTAAAGTTGGCGGCTACAGCAGAAGCAGTGCTTATTACAAAGAGCTGAATTCGCGCATGGACAATCTGGGTGTTAGCGACATTGAAAGTTACATTCTCAAAGCTTACGGAAACGCTGAACAAGCGCTGGAAAATATTGGTTTGGGAGTTGGAAATGTTTCCGGACCGGATGTTCCGCTGGCGGATGCTTGTCGCAAAACACTGGCAAACGGCGGTGAACTCAGGAAAGTTGCCGGATCGGAAGCTCCGGTGGCGAATGAAACTTTTGAAAAATGGCTTTCCGAAACCAAGCTCTTGAACACAAAAACATACGTTGACGAAGTGACTACTAACGCACGTTATGGAATAGAGCAAAACTCAAAACCGCCCCGTAAAGTCGGTACCATGCTTGAATTATTCGACTGCCTCACCTGCGACAAGTGCATTCCTGTTTGTCCGAACGATGCTAATTTTGCACTGAAAATTCCACCGGGTGAAACAGAAATTCTCGAATTCGGAACTAATAATTCCGGATGGGCGGTTACTGGCAGGAAAACCTTAAAATTAGAGAAAAAATATCAAATTGCGAACTTTGCAGATTTTTGCAATGAGTGCGGAAACTGCGATATTTTCTGCCCAGAAGACGGGGGTCCGTTTGTACTTAAGCCTCGTTTTTTTGGAAGCTTGGAGTCTTTTCAATCATTTACAAATCATGATGGATTTTATATTGAGGATGGGAGCACAGAGCGCTTTGCCCCTATGGTATTTGCCCGTTTTGACGGCAAAGAATATCGTGTTTCTGAAACTGGAAATACTGTTAATTATTCCGGACCGGATTTTGACATTCAATTTTCCAAAAACGATCTTGAAAACACCATTTCCGGTGAGGCAAAAAGTAGTGTAAGTTTCTTAAATTATGAGATAATGCAAATGATGAGAAGCGCAATTTCTGTCACCGGAAGTGGTTCTTATGTTAGTGCCACTTAATTTAAATGGAAAAAATAAAACTAAAAGAGCAGACCATGGAATTCAAACTTAACGGTACCACCATTAATTACGAAGGTGATCCAGAATTGTCTTTGATGACATATTTACGTGATGTTGAGGACATCATCTCACCCAAAGACGGTTGTGCTCTGGAAGGAGTTTGTGGATGCTGTACTGTCTTGCTGGACGGGAATGTACTGAAAGCCTGTATTGCACCGATGAGACGTATTGCAGGAAAAGAAGTCATCACGATGGAGGGACTGGATCCGGGAAAAAAAGAAACTGTGATCAATGCCTTTGCCATAGAAGGAGGTCTGCAGTGCGGATTCTGCACACCGGGAATCATCATGAAAGTCTGGCCCTTGTTGAATCAGGGATTTGTGACAGAGAAAGAAATCAACAAGGCCCTGAACAGTAATCTTTGCCGATGTACCGGCTATAAAAAAGTAACCAAATCCTGTCTATCTGCGGCAGAGGCTCTGCGGAATAATACCAAAATTGAGCTGCCGCAAAGCAGCGGAAAAGTCGGTGAAAGCCTTCCAAAATATGATTCTCTCAGGTTGGCAACAGGTGAAGCACCTTATGTTGCAGATCTGAAATTTGAAGGTATGGTACACGGTGCCTTGAAATTCAGTGACCATCCCAGAGCAAAGGTTATGAAAATCAACACTTCCGTTGCAGAAAAATTGGATGGAGTATTGCGAGTATTTACTGCCGAAGATATTCCGGGTGAGCGCCACACCGGTTTGATTGTTCCGGACTGGCCGCTGATGGTGAAACGTGGAGAAACAACCCGCTACGTGGGGGATGTGCTGGCAGGGGTGGTAGCGGAAACCGAACAGATTGCCCGCGAGGCTGTTGCCATGATAGAGGTTGAATATAAGGTTTTAGCTCCGGTTACCGATCCGTTTGCAGCATTATCAGCTGAAAGTCCAAAAATACATGAAAGCGGGAACCTGTTGTCAAATACAGAGATTGAGCGAGGTGATTCCAAGAAGGCAGAAAAAGAAAGTACTTTTGTCACAAAAGGAACATACAAAACACAACGCATCGAACATGCTTTTTTGGAAATCGAGTGCTGTTTAGCAAAACCATTGGATGGCGGTGTTGAGGTTTTTTCTCAAAGTCAGGGTGTCTATGAGGACCGGAACAGCATCAGTAAAATATTGGGACTACCATCAGAAAAGGTTGTCGTCGTTTTGATGCCGAATGGAGGCGGGTTTGGCGGCAAGGAGGACATCTCGGTGCAAGGTCACGCAGCTTTGTATTCCCATTTGTTACAAGTCCCGGTAAGAGTCGCCCTGACTCGCCCGGAATCACTTTGTATGCATCCAAAGCGGCATCCAATGATTATGGAAATGTCACTTGGCTGTGACGAAAACGGCAAGTTGACTTTTGTTGAAGCAGACATCATCGGAGACACCGGAGCTTATGCTTCCGTTGGTATGAAAGTACTTGAGCGGGCGGCAGGGCACGCAACCAGCGCTTACTCAATTCCAATTGTAAAGCTCAGGAGCCGATCTGTTTACACCAATAATATTCCATGCGGAGCTATGCGTGGATTTGGTGTAAACCAAATCAATTTTGCAATTGAAAGCTGTATTGATGAACTGTGCGTACAAGGCGGTTTTGACCGCTGGCAAATACGATATGACAATGCCCTTCAGCCCGGTGACCGTACATCGACCGGTCAAAAAATAACTTCCGGAATCGGTATTCAAAAAACATTAATTGCAGTGAAAGAACAGTTTCAAAACGCTAAATTCGCCGGAATTGCCTGTGGTATGAAAAATACCGGAATCGGCAACGGAGTCCAGGACGAGAGCAAAGTCAAAGTGGTGATTGATTCACCAACTGAAATTACGATCCACCACGGCTGGACGGAAATGGGTCAGGGAGTTTTTACGATGGCAGTTCAGTTTTTATGTGAAGCAACCGGCGTCAATCCAAATTTCATTTCAGTCAAGGTAGATACTTCAAAAGACGCCCCCTGTGGAATGACAACCGCTTCACGTGGTACCTCTCTCATTGGAAACAGCGTTTTGGATGCTGGTAAGAAATTGAAAGCTGATTTGGAAACACACTCACTGCAAGAATTGGTGGGTCGCGAATACGTCGGTGAATGGATCTGTGACTGGACAACGGCGATTGAGGCAGATGCAGATGAACCACAAACGCATTATTCTTACAGTTATGCTACGCAAGTTGTAACACTGGATGACTCCGGAAAAGTGGAAAACGTTTTTGCAGCACACGATGCCGGAAGGATTGTCAATCCAATTTTATTTGAAGGACAGCTCGAAGGTTCGGTTCACATGGGATTGGGATATGCGCTTTCTGAAAAATTTGATATGGAAGAAGGCCGCCCTGTACACACAAAGCTTGGAAAACTTGGGATGATTCGTGCGGCAGCCACTCCTAATATTGTGGTTATCGGCATAGAGGAACCGGATGAATTCGGTCCCTGTGGCGCAAAGGGTGTTGGCGAAATTGGCCTTGTACCAACTGCTTCTGCAGTAGCAAACGCCTTTTTTCAATTCAACGGCGAACGTCAATATGAGTTGCCATTGAAACAGGTCAAATGACTAAAAAATAAAAGTCTTTTATTATTCCATACAATAATTAATAAATGTGGGTGTGGTTGCAAGTTTGGCCACGCCTTCCGGATGTAAAATAATGAGTCATTAAAATGACATTATCTAATCTTCGTATAAATATAGACCGTCTTGTCAAAAGCATTGAAGAGCTGGCTGAAATTGGTGCAATAGATGGCGGCGGCGTATGCAGAATGGCGCTCAGCGATGAAGACCGCCGAGGCCGTGATCTTGTTGTTGGATGGATGCGTAAGCTCGGGCTGGACGTCACAATCGATCAATTAGGGAACGTTATCGGTATAAGGGCAGGTCTGGAATCCGGGAAGCCGGTAATGACCGGATCACATATTGATACGGTAGCGAGCGGAGGACGTTATGACGGTAACCTTGGGGTTCTGGCTGGTTTGGAAGTAATAGCGACCCTGAATGAAGCAGAAATTACAACACGAAAACCAATTGGGGTAGGTTTTTTTACAAACGAAGAAGGATCCCGTTTTGCTCCGGACATGATGGGAAGTGGAGTTCATCAGGGAGCTTTTGATATTAAAGATATGCTGGATGTTGTTGACATGGATGGAGCACGAGTTGGTGATGAGCTTGAAAAAATTGGTTATGCCGGTGATACATCAACAGGTGATTTTCGTGCAGATAGTTTTGTTGAACTGCATATTGAACAAGGTCCAATTCTGGAGTTGGAAGACTATGAAATCGGGGCTGTTGAAGGTGTTCAGGGTATTTCGTGGAACGAATATAGGATAATTGGTACAGCAAATCATGCGGGGACAACACCGATTCGACTGCGACATGATGCAGGATATGTGGCGGCGGCTATTTCGGTGGAGGCACGCCGCCTTGCCAAGGAAATGGGAGGGAATCAAATAGGAACTGTTGGGGTGACAAAGCTGAATCCCGGCTTGATAAATGTGATTGCCAAGGAAGCACTCATTACTGTTGATTTGCGTAATACAGACGAACAAAAATTACAACAAGCTGAACATACAATGACGTCCTTTATTGAACAGATTTGTAAAGCAGAAGGGGTAACATGTTCAAGCCGAATTCTCGCCAGGTTTGAGCCGGTTTCTTTTGATAAAGAAATGGTTTCATTAGTTTCTAATATTGCATCGACACTTGGTAACCGGGTAAAATCGATGCCGTCTGGTGCGGGACATGATGCGCAAATGTTTGCACCGAATTGTCCAACAGGCATGATTTTTGTGCCAAGCAGAAATGGCATAAGCCATAACGTAGCCGAATTTACGGAACCCAGGCACCTTCAAGCCGGAGCCGATGTGTTGTTGCAAATTTTGTTGCAAAAATCCGCATAAACAAAAATTACTGGATGTCAAGAATCTTAAAAGTAGCTGCTGCGCAACTTGGTCCAATTGCTTTAGATGAACCTCGCTCCTCAGCTGTCGGACGCATGATAGTCCTGTTGCAAAATGCCAAAGCACAAGGTGCGGAGCTGGTTATCTTTCCGGAGCTGGCACTCACGACTTTTTTCCCGCGTTGGTACACCGAGGATCAATCAGAAATTGACAAATATTTCGAAACCGAAATGCCAAACAAGGATACAGAGCCTTTGTTTGCTGAAGCACGGAAACTAAAAATAGGCTTTAATTTCGGTTTTGCGGAACTTGTTGTAGAAAAAAGAGTCACTCGGCATTTCAATACGGCAATTATTGTCGATCAGCAGGGCCGGATAGCAGCTAAATATCGGAAGATACACTTACCGGGACACACGGAAAACGAGCCATGGCGCGCTTTTCAACATCTGGAGAAACGATATTTTGAAAAGGGTAATTTAGGTTTTCAAGTTCATCAGGTGTTTGGCGGCAAAATTGGCATGTGTATTTGTAATGACCGCCGTTGGCCCGAGACTTTTCGGGTCATGGGACTTCAAGGGGTTGAACTTGTAGCGCTGGGGTATAACACACCGGCACATTATCCACTGGCACCCGAGCATGATCATCTTCAGGATTTTCACAACCACTTGGTTTTACAAGCGGCCGCATATCAAAATGGGACCTGGATTGTTGGTGTTGCAAAAGCCGGAAGGGAAGAAGACTGCGACCTGATTGGAGGCACTTGTATCATTGCACCAACAGGTGAAATTGTTGCTGAGTGTAAAACCCTGGCAGATGAGGTGATTATTGCTGAATGTGACTTGGATCGCTGTAAAGAGATACAGGAAAACATTTTCAATTTTGATCTTCATCGCCAGCCTGAAGACTACGCCTTAATTACGGCACCAAAAAAAGAATCAGCCTCAAATGGTTAAAGGTCAGTTCCAAGAATGATGTAACCGAAAAAAATCCACAAAAGCGAAAGATCGCTACAGAGTGTCAATGCGGACAAGTAGTAACGCTTCAGATTTAGATATCTTTTTTAAAATCCCCGCAACGGCATTTCCGGTGAACGCTGCAGCCAGTTCCACTCCGGATAATCTGCGGTACCTTCAATGAGATGCATGGTGTAAGCATGTCTGGTGTTTGCGGAACGGTTGGCGTAACTCATGTGTGGAAGTAGCCCGTGAAGCACCACCATCGTTCCGGCTTTCGCTTCCAGGGGCACCAGTTTGGATGTCTCCCAGGGTGAATCATTGAAGACTTCCATTTCGGTTCCTTCCCCGTTTTCACTGCGGAAAAAACGGGATTTGACCGGACTCTTGTGTCCGCCCGGAATGGCCCACATACAGCCATTTTCCTGAGTGGCGTCTTCCAAGGCAAACCAAGACCCCTTCACGCTCAGCGGCTCAGTGTGAAGATAAGTTGCATCCTGGTGACAGACCACTTCCCCGCCAATATGCGGCTGCTTGAAAATGAACATGGATTGCAAAATCCTTGGATCTTTAAATCCAACTTCTTTTGAAATTTGGGCCAGTTCCGGGGTTCTTGAAAATTGCTCAAAAACCGGATCCAGATCATGCATGGCATGTCCGATTTTGTTGATCGACTTGGATTTTGACTGACGCAGCTCGCCATTTTCAGCAAAGGCTTCCTCCTCAAAAAAACAGCGGATTTTATCTCCGGATTCCAGAAAATAACGGTCTGAATGTCTGGTTTGCTTATTTGTGGTAAAGATCGAAACCGATTCTGCAGGATCGAAAGCCTTTACAATTTCAGTTGCTCGATGACTCAAAGCTTCACATGCATCCTGTGAAACAAAGTCCTTCAGCACCAAAAAGCCATCCTGTTCAAATTTTTCAATTTCCTCTTGATTTAAATACATAGCTTCATTGATTTTGCCCCTGAAATTGGTATATTATAAGATTCTCGATTTAGTCAATCGAAAATACTTCAATCTTGATTTGTGGCAAGTACAAATTGACTCTTAAATTAACTCTCAACCATTGTGACATATGTTGTGGGAAGGTCTCAAGTTGATGGGCATAGGGATGGCAACAGTCATGCTTTTCCTGCTGTTGATGATTGCGTGCATTGAATGGGTAAAACACCTGACACGGAATTACACCCTGCTCCAACAGCAAGGACTTAAGTCACAGCGCAAATCCAGCACAAATTCCCCTGAAACTGATACAACATCTGCTGTACCAATAGAAGTATTTGCTGCAGCAATTTCAACATTCGAATCCGATAACAATTCCACGAAAACTTAAATAATTTGCTTTAGCTTTTAACTGTCTCTAAAAAGAAAAACATCATGGCCAGGAAACGTATTGAATTTATGGACACATCCTTTCGGGATGGGTTTCAATCCGTCTTTGGTGCACGGGTTGCTACCAAAGATTTTCTGGCCCCCCTGGAAGCAGCGGTTGATGCCGGAACAACCTATTTTGAAGCTGGCGGGGGAGCACGTTTCCAAAGTTTGTTTTTTTATTGTAACGAATCGGCGTTTGATATGATGGATGCGTTTCGCAAAACGGTTGGGCCAGAAGCAAATCTACAAACACTTGCACGCGGAATCAACGTGGTGGCACTCTCTCAGCAGCCGCGGGACATGATTGATTTACATGCAAAAATGTTTAAGAAACATGGCATCACAACAATCAGGAACTTTGACGCATTGAATGATTTACGTAATCTAAAGTATTCTGGAGAGTGTATCTCTAATCACGGTTTACACCACCAAATTGTGATTGCTATGATGGATTTGCCTCCGGGATGTGAAGGTGCACATGACGCAGAATATTACTTGAAAACCTTACGTAATATTCTGGATTCAGACGTGCCTTTTGACTCGATTTGTTTCAAAGATGCAAGTGGTACTGCCAATCCACGTAAAGTTCACGAAACTATCAAAGGCGCTCGAAAAATGGTGCCTGAGGGAACTATTCTGCATCTGCATACGCACGATACTGCAGGGGCCGCTGTCAGTCAATACATGGGTGCAATAGAGGGTGGAATCGACAGGATTGATCTGTCGATGAGCCCGGTGAGTGGTGGTACTGGACAGCCGGATATACTAACCATGTGGCACGCTCTCAAAGAGACCAATTATACTCTGGACATTGATCCAGACAAAATCATTAAGTCTGAAGAAGTGTTCGCAGAAAGTTTTGAGGATTATTTTTTCCCTCTGGAATCACGAATGGTTTCACCTCTGATTCCATTTTCTCCGATGCCCGGAGGCGCATTGACGTCCAACACTATGATGATGCGTGATACCGGAACTTTGCACCTTTTTCCACTAGTTATTAAGGAAATGTCTGAAGTTGTTCGGCTCGGAGGTTTTGGTACTTCGGTCACGCCAGTTTCACAGTTTTATTTTCAACAGGCATATCTCAACGTGACCCTTGGCAAATGGGAAAAAATAAATCCGGGATACGGTAATATGGTACTGGGATATTTCGGCAGCACACCAGTAGAGCCTGATCCGGAAATTATCAGGCTGGCTTCAGAGCAACTCGGCAAACCAATTTTCAAAGACGATCCGCTCGATGTGCTGGAACCGGGAATGCCAAAAGCAGCCGAGGCCCTCAAAAAAAACAATCTCCCTGAAACCGAAGAAAATCTTTTTATTGCTTCCAGTTGTGAGGCCAAAGGCATTGATTTTCTGCTGGGCAAAGCAAAAATTTCAATCCGGAAAAAATCAGATGAAGCAGAAAAAAAAGCACCGACTTCCGCAAAATCAGCAGCACCTTCTGTTACCGGTCCAAGAGATTACACCATCACCGTCGACGGCCGAGCATATCAGGTCCAAGTCAATGCCGGTGGAACAGTGGCTGCGGCTGATGATTCTGGGGATACACCGATCTCTGCTCCGACCGCTACGCAAACTTCCGGAATCGATATCCCAGCACCCACGCCAGGAAACATCGTGCGACTGGAAGTGGAGGTTGGCGACACCATTGCTAAAGAGCAAACGCTGTTGGTGATGGAAGCCATGAAAATGGAATCCGAAGTTAAATCTCCACAAGCTGGAGTCGTCCAAGCTGTATATGTAAAAGAGGGAACTACGGTGCAAACGGGAGATGCTTTACTCTCATTGAGAGGTTGAGAAGATGCGAGACAGTATTAAGGCGGATCTGCTCCTTTTATTCCACCTGAGTATTTTTCAAAAAATAAATAAAAAAATGGTACAAGTTTTTGTGCTATTGTTTTGTTTGGGACTGTCAGGAACTTTGCTTGCCCAGTCCGGCGATGA
>OFBE01000020.1_pt1 | contig 13976 bp, 7 predicted proteins | sample 1520481 | NCBI WGS metagenome assembly OFBE01 (sample SAMEA3696448, study PRJEB22514) | metagenome | biome: water; feature: marine; material: hydrothermal vent | place: Pacific Ocean | collected 2014-08-15 | depth 1539 m
TCTTTCGCTTGCATCCTGAAATTAAAATTATATCACTGAGAAATAATACTTTGCTCTGATAAAGACATCTTTATCGCAAGTGAATAGTTGACCTGAAAAAATTGACATACAGCTATAAATGTGATTTATAAATAATATTTTGGCATTTACTTTGATTCAAATAAATTGTAATTAATGAAATAAATGACTTCTAATGTCGGGGTCCGCATGGCATATCTCAGAATAAAAATGCGGCTTCGGGTTGTGTAACATAACATAGTACTTATTATAGCGCCACATATCCTACTGCTTAGTTCAATGGCGCCTTGAAGAGTTTTGTTTGTCACGTATAATTAAAGATCCTGGTGACCTGTTTGAAATATGAATATACCTCAGATAATATATATGTATTGTATCTAAAAAATCACACCAGCTAAGATTTACTCACATATTCTATAACATCTTTTACACCATTCCATGTGTAGTCTTGCAAGATCTTGGCAAGTGTGGTACTGACACTACTGTATCCACAAACAGGCGTGGAGTGATAGAAGTTGAGTAGTTCTGTTAGTTCATCTGGACTCATCAATACCTTCTTCTGTTGATCATGACTGTGCTCTAATAAATCAGTTCTAAACTGGAGAAAAATAACATCTTGTATTATGCTATCGCTGACAGTACAATAGTACAATAAATTAATATATTTAGCTACTTAGCTGTTATAAAACAAGACAGAAATGTTTTGGATTCTCTGAGTGTCAGGTGTAGTTCTTAACATATACCTTTTTTATTACAATAGAATAGTAATACTACTTTTAATCTTACTGTCCGAGCTCAACGTGTAATATTTCACTCTGTACACAACTATACTAGACTCAGACTATGTAAACACACAAATCAGTGTTCAACTGATGGCTAATTTTACACAGAAACCTATTTTTAACCAACAATCATAGATCTATTTCATGTGAGTATAGATGCCTGTTCTTTTGTTTCATAAAGTGACATGCAAAATGATGAGTTTTCAATCTGTTTTGAAGATGAAAACATGTTTAAATCTATGACTGTGTGTTGATAATTTCTGCATGGTGAACAAAGGTTACAAGGCCTCATCAAAAATGCATATTGTGCATGGAATAAGTGATTAGCCAAAAACTACATATCAGTTTTAAGAGAGGACAAATAATAGTTCTTTTGTTTCATGTAATGACATAGAAAGTTACGATTGTTTAACATGTTTATGAGATGAAGACAAAACTTGTTAGTTTCGACAATCTCAGTATGGCTTCATTGCTAACGATCTCATTTTTCAACACAGGCTCATAGAAAAATGTGTATTGCACATGGAAACAGTGATTAACCAACAACCACATATTGCTTTTATATGATAACAGATATCAGTTCTTTCGTTTCATATAATGATATGGAAAGATATTATAATAATCACTTTACCCCATCCAGAACCTCTTTAACAAAACCCATGCAAGTACACACAGCATAGCTGAATGTCCATTACAAACATTTGTATTTTAGATGTCTGTAGTACAGAGATGTACATTTGGATATAATTATGCATGTAAAATGTTCAAGTTTTTATTACAGAGAGTATCTTGAATAAATGTAAATTCTTAATTAATAAAAATTGTAGAAGATATATATAGAATATTTTATGATACCTATTATATTTTTATTGGGCTTCACAGGATGTACAACAGTCATTTCACTGGTAACACAATGCTAAAACTCTGATGTAGAGATTTATAAAGGTGATTTTAATTCATACACTGTGGTAATACAACAATCAATGCTAAAATAATTATTGGACAATTGCAGAAAATTAATTGTGTTCCTTTACTTACTGTATTTCTGACTTGGTGCATTATAATTTCAACAGCATACTGATGAAAATTACTTTAAAATTTGTTTGATCAAATAGTTTTGATTAAAGTCAATGGCTCATGTTTTATTATATGTAACAGAAACATCATGATCCAAATAAATTAAAACTGGTGTATTCAGTAAATATTGCAAACTTAAAAGCATATTATTTTGCATATGTTCTGAAGACCTGTGCAATGTTTAAATGGTTAATCGTTTATTTTTTGGGGGGCGGGATTTTGTGACATAGTTATAATTGAAAGTAGAAAGGTATTTTCTGATACTAAACAGCAAACTTCCAATACTTCAGTAAGGTTTCTACTAGCCTGGTGCATTATTTTATAACTCCTCTGAACTATAAGGATAACATTTAAATCTAATTCATATATTCGTCATATTGCTGATGATATGTATTACGATTTATGAAATATGGTCAAATATTTCTTGAAAACTGGCTTATTCACTAATCAAGAAGCCTGCCAATTCCCCAGCTGATACTCTGTGAGCAGCATACAATTATAATTATTGATTTATTGATCTTAAAAATAAACAATAACATCATTTGGGATTTCCCCAATTGAGTTAAATTTACTCTGGATGGGTTAGCATGTTACTCTGCCATTGATTGAGGATTTTTGAAGATTGAGAAGGTCAAGGATCATATAGTACAATGACTTTGTTAAAACAGCATTAGTAGAAAAAGCTAAAATAATGGTAACAACATGTTTTATCTACACTAAAATGATGGGATAACTTTTTAATCTCTGTTTTATCATATATATTTGGTAACAAAATTATCTATAGTCTGACAGTTCGTGACTGTGGTTATTTACTTTCCTGTCTTTTATTCTTTAACTAATCATTTGCTTTCTCTTTCTAGCCGGATGTTTAGAAAATCTATAGACAGATTTCATAATAATGCTCATGTTTTGATTTCTAAACTGCACCCAGTGGAAAATATTTTTAAATTTATTGTCAGAGTAAAAACAGCTGTCGATATTGTTTAGAAATGAAGCCAGACTTTCATAGGCTTTGTTTGACTAATGATGTCATACCCAAAATGGCACTATCACGCAAGATTGAAATAAACCAGATGAAAACCAGATTGAATTTTTGTCTTTTAACAGTAAAGATATATAACCGTTGATTTAACATCAATATAAACCAAATTCAAAATCTCTCCCCAAAACCTTTAAGAAACCAATAATGATTTCTCTTCAAAGTTGAGTGCTCTGATAGAACAATAGATAGAACCCTGCCATACAAACCTCTAGATTGTGGGTTTGAATCTGACAATTAACTGTATCTATTCGATGTTTCCCTAATCATTATCTGACAGCCATATGACTACTGTATATACTCGCGTGTAAGTTGACCTGGCAGATAAGTCGAGGTCGGTTTTTGACTTTGTAATTCTTTCCTCAGACCTATTCTCACCGTATAAGTCGAGGTCAATTACCGTAATATATATATATATATATACACATATATTTATACACATACATATATATGTGATAGGAACATGATATTAATGTTCCATTATCAGAACAAACGATTCAACCACAGCAATGTTAATTTTTTTGGCATTCAGAACATTTATCGTACTCACAATGTACGGAACTCCCATATTCACTTAGAATGCAACTTTTGACGTGACGTTTAAAAGTTCCGCGTGTCAAGTGGTCAGACGTAATACATTTTGCCCAATCATTCCGAAGAACTGGCAGGAAATAGAGGTTGTTTGCGCATAAATGCTGAATGACACTGTGGAACAAATAATAATTTTGACTGTCTCGTTGGGCGCGCATTTGGTCTTTCACAGTTTACGGTGAATGTTCCGTTGAATGAAGGCGGCAGTTTGTTTAAAAGATAGTCAAACATAAATATAAGGGATTGGTACACCAATAAATCAGGAATTCTAAGTATTCCAGATGATTTAAACTTTGGCTCAGTGTGACTATTATAATGTGCATTGTGTATTACACGAATTGCTCTCTTTTGCAATGTAACTAAGGGTTTTAAGATACAGTTGTTGGCATTTCCCCAGGTTATGATACCATACGCAAAATGAGAATGTACCAAAGCATAATATAATGTTTTGAGACAATCAGTGGGCAACGCACGCTTCACTTGCTTTATAGAAAACAATGCCCTGGAAACCTTCTTACATACTTGATTGATGTGGTATTTCCAGGTCAAGTTTTCGTCTATGTGAATTCCAAGAAATTTGCAATATTGCTCATTACAGTCATTCCCGATTCTGTCTAATTGAATGCCATTGATGGTGATATTTAATTGGGCCAAATTAGGTCCCATATGAGATGGCCAGATAATTATGTATTTGGTTTTGATTTCGTTAAGAGCCAACATATTGGCACAGAACCACATAAATAGATTATCCAAATGTTTATTGGCAATTGAAAACAATTAATTAATATATGAATGTGACACATACAAGGTTGTATCATCAGCAAATGACAAAATATTACATTGACAAGAATTTCCAATGTCATTAACATAAATTAAATACACTAGTGGTCCAAGTATGGATCCTTGTGGGACTCCACAGCTAACAGTTAGAGTCGATGATTTATTTCTATCTCTGTCAACATATTGTAACCTGTTCGACAAATAACTTCTAAACCAGTCATTTACTGTTCCTCTTATTCCATATCTAAATAATTTGTTTAACAATATTTCATGGTCTATGACATCAAAGGCCTTTGATAGATCAAATAGGGTTGCAAGTGTATATTCTGGAGATGATTTAGATGTCACTTCGCCACAGTGGTTGAGTAGATGAATAATGGGATGAATTGTTGAATGATTTGGACGAAACCCATATCGATGCCTTTAAAAAATATTATTTGTTGTTAAAAATGTCATTAATTGATTGTACATCGCTCTTTCTAGTACCTTTGAAAATGCTGACAGAAGGCTAATTGGTCTATAATTTTTCAGAAGTGATTGATTAGATTTAAATATAGGCACGACTTTGGCTATTTTCATTTTATTTGGAACTATACCTGTTTGTAAAGATTGATTAATAATATGAGTGATCGGGTTAATTATATGTGTGATTGTTGCTTTCATTAGCTTTGTCGATATTTCATCCTGTCCGGAACTAGATTTAGGTTTAATTGTATCAGAAATGTCAACGATATCTTGTGGCGACACATATTGGATGAAAATGCTATTACATAATGGTTGGGTCACGAATGATGAGAAACATTTATTTCATGAGGGAACGTTATGACTTGTGCGAGTACCTATGTTGGCAAAGAATATATTGAAGCTTTCAGCGATTTCTTTTTTGTCTGAAACCGGAATATTGTTTATGAGAATTTCGCTAGGGGGGGGGACGATTTATTGCTAAGTTTTCCGATTGCTTGCTTTAATATTGACCAACATTTTTTACTGTCATGTTTATGTTCTTCAAGTATTTGTCTATAATATGAAGCTTTCATTTTCCGCTTTAATGTATTAAAAGTATTATTGACGGATTTATATTTCTCTATATTTTCAAAAGTAGGCTTGTTTAGTTTTTTGGCGAATAATTTAGCTTTTGTGCAGGATGATGTTAACCAAGGCTGTCGTTTCAAAAATCTTGACTCATGGAGAGGAAAGGATTTGTTGAATATAGCAGAATATATTTTCATGAATTCGTCGTATGCAGTATTGGGGCATTCTATGTTATTAATGAACTGGAAATTTTGTGCATCTAGGTTTTCTTTAAATACTTGGATGTTTGCTTGAGAGAATGATCTGGTTTTGACGACAGTAGCTTTATGATGTTGTTTTTCATTGTGAGTAATGAGAACGTTCCAAAATGATCGGCGACGTCAGTGATAATGATACCAGAGTGATGTGTGGATGATATGTCATTTATGTATATGTGATCTATCAAAGTAGCCGATGATGAACATATTCTTGTCGGCTTTGTAATAACCGGTAAATAACCATGTGAAATAACGGTATCAAGATATTCATTAGTTTTACTGTGATCACCACATTTTAAATCGATATTCATATCACCCATCAATACACATGGCTTGTTTTCGTGCTGGATAGTGTCCATAATATCTTGCAAAGTGCGAGAAAAAATGTCAAGATCGGCGTGCGGCCCACTGTTTGTTCTATAAATAACACCTATTATTAGATTGTTTCCGTGTGTATTGGTTATTTTGATAAAAACTGATTCAAAAATATGAGGAATAAATACACTGATATCGTCTCTAAGTTTATATATCAGATTATTTTTTATAAAGAGACCTACACCACCTCTGGGCCCCTCCTGTCGATGTCGTGAAATAATATTATGATACCCAGTTAATCGAAGACGTGCATAATTTTTGCACTGATAAATTTCACTGATGCCTATTACATCAAACGAAAAAGAAAGACAGCTTAGATTGCAAATGAGGTCGTGAAATGAATCCCAATTTGCGGAGAGACCGCGACAATTTAAATGGAACAGATATATCTGATCCCTCAATACGTCAGTGTGAATGTACCGCTGGAAGTCTGCCGGCCCATAATAAGAACAGTGTGAAGAATTAAATTGAAATGGTGAGTCGCTTTCCTCGGTGTCATTCGCATTATTATACATAGATATTAAATCAAACTCCTTATTCGCACCGATCCTATCAAGTGTAACGCTACTCGCCATGGAGAAGGCAGCATGGCAAAATGCCCCACCCTAATAAACTCCTATCTCCCCCGCCCACACACAAACAACTGACCAGCATAATTACAAATATACATAGATAATAAACAGTTAAACATAGAAATGTCAAACAGAACAGGAATATAGTAAAATATAACAAGAAACAAGAAATGAATGTACACGACATAAGCGTAGTGTTGATGCACATATGTTGCGGTTAGTCTCTCTCATATGTATTATTGCCAATGACAAACACAATGTATTATATATCAAGTTAAACATAGCACAAAGAACACATATGATAAAACTCATTTGCATACATATTCATACATACACATATACATGCATATCCCCATATGCATACATACATAGATATACACACATATACATATACATACACATATTCAAAGCTTGTCCAAGGCCTCCTTACCTACGGGTCGCTGGATTTCAAACCGCTTGCGGCCAAGATGCTGAAACCCAGGAGCATACTCTCTTGAAACGAGGCACAGCACATTCCGTTTGTCGCTATCTCGCAACATGCGCCAGAGGTCTAGCCCCATGCCATGATCATCGTCTGAATGAAAATTTTCACTGACGCTTTGTCCGTTCTTCACCCTGTATGCATATATAAGGTGGCTCGCAGTACTGGCATCTGGCATTGACATCATGACCTCCTGTATCCCTGATGTTACATCCGACAGTGAGTTCACAGATACCGCATAACCTTTAAACACACTACGGAGTCCTTGATCGTACCACTTTGTGTGACTTCTACCTCGTAATCCTCCTCCGCTGGTTCTGGATCAGGCAAACGAGGTTCTAAGAACTCAGTTTGCACTTTGCCCTTTACAAATAGTTTCCCATTGTTTAAGTGGGCCTTATTGTTGAAATCTATTCGCTTGTCCTTGTAGGTGTTCATAGCAAACTGGTTGCGCTCGGTCATGGACGGCGGTGTTTGCCTTGAGACTCCATGACGAGTACCTCGCAGCCGGTTCCGTGCCTCAGGATCAGATCCAGTTCGGTGGCTATCGGGAACCTTGCCAGTATCGCACGGTGCTTGTTTCTCGGATCACCTAGCCTCGGATGTAGAAGTTGCTGGCTTTAGGAACATGCATTACCTGGATGAGAAACTGTCTCACCACTGACACTGAGTCCTTGGCCTCTATCTCCTTGCCAATGTCCATCGTGTCATCAAACTTGAAAATTAAATTGTGTTTCATGGAATGTTGCTTTAGATGTCCGATTTCATGATGAAGTCAATCTGTGACAATTTCCATGTGTGACATTTTAGTGCATAGCAAGGAAATGCTGCGGATCAGTTGAGCTTGTCCACAACTTCAACTCTCCTCTCCAAGTTGTCCAGTCTATCCAGCATCGCCTCGGTGTTGGCTTCAATCGAATTCAGCTTTTCCCAGGCAGCAGCTGGAAATCCTTCAGGCAGCCCTTTTTGCTTTTGCCCATTGTTATGGGTGTGCACAATTAGGTTTATCAGTTTATATGCTGGTCAATAATATAGTTAGACCAAATGCTCACAACCCACAGAAGAACAATGAGAGAGCAGTTTTTGAGTCCTACTTGGTGAATACCTGTTAATATGGCTAATATTATCGTTGACTAAAAATTTCCAAATGTCGAAGAAAAAACGCACATTTCTCAGTAGCCGTCAAATAAATCCTAATTATTTTTAGATATTTCTAACCAGTCCATGTTCATATATCACAACGTCAATTTTCACATGTATATGCCATTAATATCCAAGGTAAATATCACTATTTCCGAGAGACAAATATGTTGTGACCACTAGCTCGCCATGTAACTCAATTTTAATTAATTAAAGAAAATAAATCTATTTACTGGTCAACATCTTGTAAAACTGCCTGTTTATAATGTATCATTATATCATCACCTTCTAAAATTAGGTACTTTCCCTATTTGTGACAATTAACCTCTTTTTGTTCTTCTTAAGGTTTTGAAATAAAGGGTTTATTGCTTGCAATAGTGATCTTTCAAGATTATTTGCATTTACATACAAATTGGTAAATCCTAGACTTTAAAATTATTGTTTATAGTTATATGCCATTTTAGAAACATTTAACTTGATATGAATTATCAACATCAGCTACAGCCAAACATCATATTGCCAAATGAAGGGTCATATTTTCTATTGCCTCACATAGGGCACATAGCTAGGAACTGCTGCAGTGCAGAGCAACATACAATGTTAAAACTTGTGAATGTGTTTTACCACTTAGTTAGTTAGCTTATTAACTCTGTAGATTAAAGACGATTACTGTTCTTTGGAACATGCATTTAAAACAAGTGTCTGATCCATAATATATTTATATTATAAATAACTTGACCATGATCCACACCTGAACTCACTGTCTGGGAAGTCTCTGCATGAGAAATTTCTACCTAGGAAGTCTCTGTTGTATTGACAATGGGTTTCTGTAAGAGAAAATGAACAATCAATCATACAATGATCATTTATATGTATACTACAAGAATACATAATTTATCAAGGTAAATGAACTTAAGCATTAAACAATTCTAGTCTCAAATGCAAGCATAAATAGGCTTCTGAATGAAATATATTTAAACTGATGGAATCTTATTTCAGTTTCAATATATGAACACTTATCATTATGCAGCGAGCCTAAAATGGTGCAGTAGGAATACACCAAAAAGTTATCATAGGGAGTGTTGTTCTCTGTTGATTATGTGTTTGTAAAGTTTATTTCCATTAAATTATTAATTATATTTTATTAATTAGACTTTGCATTCATATTATTACCAGCAGTCCACAAAATATCAGTGTGTCAAGAGGTATGGCTCTTTTTTCACCAACAATTTCATGCAGAATCTCCTGTACTGTATATCTGTAATGACATCAATTGTTTTTATAAGAAGAGATTTATTGTTACAGTAGTGTGAAATTACCAACAGACATTAAAGTAATGTAACTTGAGAGGTTGGTCATCATGTTCAAAAATGTATCCCCCAGGCAGACATGGGGTCAATTCCATTTTGTCAATTCCAATTCCACTCTATTCCATTTGGTCAATTCTAATTCTACCTCAAATTTATCAATTCCCAAAAATAATTTCCTACTTTTTTTTGCCTAATATTTTTTACCATGAGTAGATACTCCGAGTACCTACTTGGAATACATACTCCGAGTAGTTTATATTCCAAGTAGGATTGTCATGGAAGAAATATTTCTGAATTAAAAAATTAAATGGTAAATTAATTTGTGGATTTAATTTAATTTTGCCTGTTCTAAACATTGAACGGGGGTAAATTCCTAAATAGCAATATCTCTATATAGATTACAGGCATGCTATGTGGTTAGCTAAAGAGGTTAGCTAAAGAGGTATTATATCACGTGGTGGATCATAGTCTTGGGTGCATCCCCATGTAAGAGTATATTTTCTAATCATCAAAGGTGTGTTTATATTCCACTGCCCAGTAGGAGCCTTGAAACGAATGTATTTGCTTAGCTCCGCCCAGCAGGGGTCAGACCCTGTATTTACTTTCACAACCCTGCTGGGTACTAAACCAATGACATATGGTAAGTTTACAAAATCTCTCAAATGGTTATTAAACAGTTAGGTCTGGGGACAGGCTATAGTAGTCACAGTTTGAGGAGAGGAGGGGCAATCTTTGGCTCCAGATTGGCATTCCCGGTGAGATGATAAAATTAATTAATTCCTAAATAGCAATATCTCTATATAGATTACAGGTATGCTATGTGGTGGTGTCACAGTGGGGGCGGAGCCCATGGTATCCAGACCATTTTAATTGGTTAAATGCTCACTTGGGGTGCCACAGTCGGTGTGCATATCTGATATATATATATATATATATATATAAGGAACCAAAGCTCTGGATCATTATGGTTCCAGTATATTGGTAACACCACATGTAAGTGTTAACATTGTAAAAATGGTATATTAATTTTTGGATTTAATTTCTCAATTCCAATTCAAAATTTCTCAATTCCAATTCCGTAATTGAATTGACACTATGTCTGATATATATATGTTGCGGGGTTCCTTTATATGCATACACACAAATGGCAGGCAACAGTTGTAAACTGTTTATTTGACCACAATGCATGTCAACATACAAAACAATTAATACATAAGTAAATAAACCCTGAAACGATAAAACAGTATATTAGACATTCATTAAAACATGTAACAGATCACAGAACATATTAACATAGCAAAGACTAGTTAAATAATCCGTTACAGATAGTTTGAGCCATTTTCAAACATAATACAATAAACAAACATTTCACAATACACAACCGCATAATTATATGAATACATGTTGGTCTAAACATAATAAAGTGAATCAGTGATAGTCGTACATAATATTGTTTCTTGTTGAGGAACAAACTCACCCCAAAGCCAAATGTTTGGAGGTTATATGGGTCGTGTCCACAGCACACACGCACACACACACACCTACAATGGAAATGTAATGGCTATTATATACAGGGTAAATATTGATGGGAGTCAGTGAGACAAACAAATATCGAGTTTGATCAAATAAATAAACGGCCAGGGAACAATTTACACAGCAATATATAATAAATGAAATAGAATATCAGGAATAATAAGATATCAGTTAATATCAGATACCAGAGGAAATACGGGAAGAAATAACAACATACCTGAACTATCAAATTAGCTCAACAACATGTAAACCGATGTGTTCGCGGCGCTGTCCAGCGACAAACTGACTGCTCAAATACAAAGTGCCATGACCAAATGCCACGCCCTGTGACCACGGCTTGGAACCGTGAAACACTCACCATAATATCAACAACCATATATCACGGTTGGGAATCATAACACACTCACAATGGAAAAAAAGGATCACCACAGTAATACATACCATTAACCTATAACATGTGGTTCATGAACCTACAACATAGATATATACACATATAGCAGGCTTTAGTTTGTCCTGTAGTAAAAACAACCCCAGGGTTTCAAGGCCCAGTCTAGTATCAGTGCCATAGTACTCTACCGCCCGGTCTAGTATTGATTTTAATGGGGCAAAAAACTAATAAAAATGAGTACAGAGCAGCTACAGGCTAATATGAATACCTACCTATCAAATAACCAAGGACAAAATCTGTTTATTAACTTGTGATATATCAAAGAACAAATGCACACATAACTTTACTTGCGATATCCCGGCAAATCTTGGACACATGCCTTCAGGCTATGAATCAAATTGATGTAACCTAGCAATGCTACAATCAACGCAGCTTCCCAACTGACCAATGTAATGAGTGTTCTAGAATTTATTTGGATACTGTAAATCTATTTAATTTGACAAAAATGGCGAGTGACATAATATCGGCAATTTTTTCCTGGCAGCAAATTTTTATGCTGTACAGATAGAACTTCAGATGATACTCTGAAAGCACTACTTTGATTACACACTGAACATGTGTAATATTCTCATTCAATCAACAATCGGTTCACATGGCAAGTTATAAATAAAACAATCACTAGCTTAAAGCTCATTCATTCCTGACATTGTCCCCAACAGAATCACTCATAATAGCGATTAATAGTCCTGTTTTTTCGCAGTTTAAGAACATCAGTTTGTTGAGTAGCAAAATCAAATGCATGAAACAACCAGCCTGCATGTGGAGAGGTTTGAGTCTAGTGATCTTAAGGCTGAGTTGAGTGTATGCAATTTTGTGATTGGACGTCAAGGAGTCATTGATTTTGTGTGCGAGATTTGTTATAATTTATATTTGTTTGCTGAGAATAGAAATATAATATGAAAACATCATATTTTACATCTCCTTATATACAGTTTGATGTAACTTTCTCATCAAGTTAATTGCAATTTGTCTTTAGCTTCCATATTAGTTATCTTTATTGTCATTCAATCATGGCAATGGTTTCTCAGATCTGCTTAGAATGGAATTACTCTTTACATAAAGGCCAATGATCTAGTCTGCTTCAAATTTGGTTATGGCTGGTGAATAACGGTGTGTTTTGAAATATGCTTTTCCCTGAAAGCAAAAATCTACTTTCCTGATAGACCAAAATGCGAAAATTTTGGCTGTCACCAATATGTTCAAAATGACGAAATCGCCACATTTTTCTGTTGCCAAATTAAGCTGATTTACAGTATGCATATTAGCCTTTAAAATGAAGACAAATGTGTTATGTCGAGCTGTGATAGTGCAGTTAGTTAGAGCGTAAGACTCATAGCCGAAGGGTCACAGGTTCGAATCTCCAGGAGCTGCAATGTTGTCATGTGGTGACTGGTTCACTCATCCATAAAAATGAGTACCTGACAGGACACAATGGCTATGTGTTTGGGTAACGCTTTATGCCTATAATGGCAGCATGCATTGTATGCTCCCTTGGGAGTTGAGATGTGTGCTGGGTGGAAACAGGTCTGCGTCAGGGATGCTAAAACTGTACAATGCCTCAGAACAGGGTTAGCTGGTTCTGGCACTATATAAACATGCATTATTATTATTATGTATACTAGATGTCTAAAATCTGCCAGCGAGAATTTCAGCGTTTTTTTCTATTTCAATTACTTTCATGTTTTCCGGGTATACATCTTTGTTAAAATGTGGAAATTTTTAAAATAATACATAAATTGGTTATGTGGGTAATAATGTTGCAATAACTTTTGTACTTCATGGATCAGTTTGAGCTGGCAGCCATCTGGATAATTAAGTATGAGTTAGTATATAAACGCATACTCAGTGAATACAAACGGTGAGTGATGACGTCATAAACAACTTATGAATGACAGCATTTCACTGAGAAAAGGTATGTTGGAGTTTAGGACAAAGGATAGTACAGAATATTCATGATGATTTCATATAAGATTATTGAATGCTGCCAGGAGACAAACTCCGGGTACGTATGAGTTGTACACACAGTTTTATTGAACCATTGCCAGTTACAATTATATTTCAAATTTTATTTTATTTTTAAATCAATGTATTTCACACAAAGAAAACAATATTTTGAAACTATGGGATAAATCAGAAAAGGATATTGACAACCAAATAATTACTTTTACGTGTATTGGTTCATTGCAAACAGGCTGACGTAATTAACTCAGTGATCAACTCATATTGTTTAATTTTCATGGAGGTCTAGTGTCAGCACAGTCGATCTAGTGTCAGCACAGTCGGTCTAGTGTCAGCACAGTCTAGAGTGTCAGCACAGTCGGTCTAGTGTCAGCACAGTCGGTCTAGTGTCATCACAGTCGGTCTAGTGTCATCACAATCGGTCTAGTGTCAGTACAGTGTCATCACAGTCGGTCTAGAGTTAAAATATTTTACTAGACATTCTTGCTCGTTATTTGCATGTAGCCATTTTTGAAGTAGGCTTACATTTATGATTTACTAGTTTTTTCATTTCATAAAAGTAACAGAGAAATAGGCCATATA
>OFBE01000024.1_pt1 | contig 13036 bp, 10 predicted proteins | sample 1520481 | NCBI WGS metagenome assembly OFBE01 (sample SAMEA3696448, study PRJEB22514) | metagenome | biome: water; feature: marine; material: hydrothermal vent | place: Pacific Ocean | collected 2014-08-15 | depth 1539 m
TCTTCCGATCTTGACGTTCTGCTTCCTGCACAATCATTCCAGAGAGCAACCCAGATTTTTCTGCAGGGCTTCCGGATTTAACATTACTAATCACAACACCAATCCCAGGTTCAATTCCAAGCTGTTTGGCATTTTCTTCCGAGAGTTCTTCTACTGTCATGCCCAACAGCTCTAACTGTTCGGGAGTTTGAGTCGGCTCCGGCAAGGTTTTCATCCTCCCAATTTTCTTTGGACGTTCATCCAGCTTCAGTTTCAAAAGAACGGTTTTTCCATCCCGGATCAGTTCCATTTCTATTTCAGCGAAAGCCCCGGCGTTTGCAATTTCGTTGCGCAGATGGTTACTGTTTTGGATCAGTTTGTCATTGATTCTGATCACGACATCTCCTTTGCGCATGCCAGCTTTTTGAGCTGGAGTATCCTGCATAATTCCAGTAATCAGGCTACCTTTGGTACTTTTCAGCTTAAAAGCTTTAGCCAGATCATGGCTGACATCCTGGATTCCTACTCCCAACCAACCCCTGGAAACAATGCCTTTATCTATCAAGTCCCGCATGATTTTGCGGGCCATATTTATAGGCACCGCAAAACCAATGCCCTGATAGCCGCCGCTTTGACTAAAAATTGCGCTGTTGACTCCTATAATTTCACCACGCAGACTGACTAAGGGACCTCCGCTATTTCCGGGATTGATGGCAGCATCTGTTTGAATAAAATTTTCATATTCATTGATGCCTACATTGGATCGACCTTTGGCACTGACAATTCCGTAAGTGACTGTCTGGATTAGTCCGAATGGGTTCCCTACTGCAATCACATCTTCACCAACAAGTATTTTATCTGAATCTCCCATTGGCAGCACCGGAAGTCCATTACCTTCAATTTTCACAACTGCAATGTCCGACTCAGGATCTGTTCCAACGAGCTTTGCCTTCCTTTCATCTCCATTGTATAGTACAACCAATATCTCGTCTGCTTCGCCGACAACATGGTGGTTGGTCAGAATGTAGCCCTCTGCATCTATTATTGAACCGGAACCCATTCCTTTTTGTCGAAATTCACGATTTGGCTGTTCTCGTTTTTTTGGTTGTTGATTATCTGGAGGTTGGAGTTCCGGGAAAAAACGTCGAAAAAATTCATCGTTGTAGAGGTCTCTTGGATTGTTGAGAGCACGGCCATCAGGACTACGCATAATTTTTTCGACTTTGATATGGACAACAGCTTTTTGAACATTTTGAACAAGAGCTGCACGTGTTTTAGATGCACGAATCATTTGTTCCAAGTCATCAGAGGTTTGGGTAAAGGCAGGAGTAACCCAGAAAAACCCCATTATCATAATCAAGGTGAACAACTTGTAATATTTTTGCATTTATTTTTTTCTCAATAGTTAAAATTTAATAATGTTTTTTTATGAATATTATTATATCCTGCTTTGTTAGTATCTTCCATCGATTTTTTCCTACAAATTGTCTGTAAAATAAAAGAAGTGCTTTTTTTGCTGGACTTATATTGTTCTATGGCTAAATTAGTATTGTATTGTTGTACAGCAATGAACTTGTTTATATGGAAACCCGATACTTTCTCGGGCAACCTGTTAAAATAATTTGAAGAGGAATGATGAGTGAAATACCAAAAGACAATCTCTACACTCGCGACCACGAGTGGATAAGAATAGAGGGCGATAAAGCCGAAATCGGTATTACTGACCATGCACAAAAAGCATTGGGTGACATCGTTTTTGCGGAGCTCCCGACGATTGAAGACGAAATTGATGCCGGCGATGAATTTGGTTCAGTTGAATCTGTAAAAGCGGTCTCTTCGCTTTTTATGCCTGTGAGCGGCCGTATAATCGCAGTTAATACTGAATTGAAGGATAGTCCTGAGTTAATTAACGAAGAATGCTATGACGACGGCTGGGTGGTCCGTATAGAGCTTTCAAATCCTGACGATTCGGCGGAATTGTTGTCTCCTGAAGATTACGAATCGTTCTTACATGACGAAGAAGCCTGAACTCTGTGTCCTGATAACCAGATAGTAAATGAGGAAAAAACATAAAAACATCTTATTCATCACTGCAGATCAGTGGCGCGGTGACTGTCTGGGATGTATTGGACATCCAGTCGTGAAAACACCCAATTTGGATCAATTGGCCAAACAAGGAGTGCTATTTCGCAAGCACTATACTCAAACAGTTCCTTGCGGGCCATCCAGGGCATCCTTGTTCACGGGACTGTACGCAATGAATCACCGTTCAGTAAATAATGGTACTCCTCTGAACAATCGGTTTACGAACATTGCCCGAGAAGTGAGGAAATGTGGTTATGATCCAACATTGTTCGGCTACACTGACACTTCAGCAGACCCTCGAAAATTACATCAGCAGGACCACTTGCTCAGCACATACGAAGGGATGATTCCCGGAATGAGCAGCGGAGTGACTTTGACGGACAACCAGCTTCCGTGGATTGCTGATTTGATAACCAAGGGTTATGATCACTCATTGAATCAGTACACTGTTTTTGATCCTATTCTAAACTATCCCGGAGCAAAGGGACGTGGAGCGACATTTGCGCCTCCAGTGTACCCGGATAAAGACAGTAATGTAGCTTTTTTGACCGATGAGTTGCTGAAGTGGTTAAGAGTTCGTGAGGACGAAAACTGGTTTGCGCACCTTTCCTATCTGAGTCCGCATCCTCCCTGGATTGCACCGGAAAAGTATAACAACATGTATGACCCCTCGGAGGTTCCAAAACCAATCCGCAGGGAATCGCTGGAGGAGGAGGGCCGGCAGCATCCTCTTCTCAAAATGCTTCATGAACTAATTCCACGCAGCTTGTTTTTTAACGACAAGCTTATCGAGCCTGCTGCATTGATGAGTGATCTGGATGTTTTGCAGGCACGTGCGACCTATTATGGATTGATGTCCCTAGTTGATCATCATTTGGGAAGAGTTGTTAATTATCTAAAAAAGTCAGGTCAATATGAATCTACCCTCATTATTTTCACTAGCGACCACGGTGAACAATTAGGGGATCACTATTCATTTGGTAAGTCCGGATATTTCGATCAGTCTTATTCTATTCCTCTAATCATACGGAACCCGGAAATTACAAAACAAACTTCCGACAAATCTGCGGTGATAGGAACACAGGTTGAATTATTCACAGAAACCATTGATGTGATGCCAACGATCCTCGATTGGCTGGAAACAGAAATTCCTGAAGAATGCGATGGAAGATCCTTGCTACCTTTTTTGCAGGGCAATATTCCGGATAATTGGCGCACAGAAGTTCACTGGGAATATGACTTTCGGAAAATCGGTTCTTTTCAACCGATTATAGAACAGCAATTCGGATTGTCTCCGGATCAGTGTTCACTTACCGTTTTGCGTGATGAACATTACAAATTCGTCCATATGACCGCCTTGAAGCCCCTTTTGTTTGATTTGCAGAAGGATCCGGAAGAGTTTATAAACCGCGCCGATGATCCAGGATACCAGGATATAATGTTGAAATATGCTCAGAAAATGCTCTCGTGGCAGATGCTCCATCGAGACCGTACTTTGGTAAATATGAACATGGAGTCCGGCAACCTTGTGAATTGGAAAGGTCCGAGGATTCTGAACAAAGTAGGGGAATGATGCAGAAAAAATTAGTATCAAAAGATATGACCTGTTCAGTAGTTCGTAATGTAATTGATCTTGAAGGTTTGCGCCAACGTGCACAACATCCTCAAGCTGGAGCAGTCATAATTTTTTACGGAGATGTGCGTAACCACAGTCAGCAGCAGGAAGTCTCGTTCCTAGAATATGAAGCACATGAGAACATGGCCCTGAAACAAATATCAATGGTAATTGATGAAGCCCGGCAAAAGTGGGTACTTCATTCAGTAGAAGTTATTCACCGTCTCGGTAAACTTGCTGTGAAAGACTGTTCAATCGCCATTGCCGTAGCAACTTCTCACCGAAGTGATGCTTATGCAGCAAGTCGATATATTATTGATACTATTAAACATTCTGTCCCAATCTGGAAAAAAGAACATTTTGTTGACGGTGTTTCCGCATGGAGCAAAGGGTGCGAAGCATACAGCGTTGTTGAAGAAACTGCTGAACCTCCGCCTGCTGTGAATAACGAGGTTCCATGATGCAACTTCAAGTTATCCGCCAAGACAAATCAAAGCACCCCTTCATGAGGGGAATGCTGGCCCACAAACTGATGCAACGTGGATTATCCTTTGATCAGGCATATCAAATTTCCAAAGATGCAAAATCTTATTTCCAGGAGCAAACTGAAGTTACTTCCGAATCATTGATGCAGTCAGTGGATGAGTTGATAGTGTCACGCTACGGTAAAGAACTCCTCAGGACGCTTACCTCGGAACTGTTTCCTTCTGGAAAACAAATCTGTGTTTTTCGTAGAAACGCAATCTCACCATTTTCTAAAGGATTATTAACCCAGTCGATCACAGCAGCGGGAATTAAACCGGAAGAAGCATACAAAATTGCTTTTGATCTGGAAGCAGATTTGATAAAAAAAGACATCCTGCGAATCAGCAAAAAGAAATTATTTGAGGAGGTTTTCAGCACTATAAAGAAAATATATAGTCCTCATCTTGCTGGTTTATATAAATTAGCGAGTCGGATAGATGAACTTGACAGGCCAGTGATAATATATCTCGCTGGTGCTTCCGGTACAGGGAAATCAGTCATGTCCACTTTCTTAGCAGGAAGATTGGGAATCAACAAAATTACAGGTACGGATACTATTCGTGAAATAATGCGGCTCGTTTTTAAAAGGGATTTACTTCCTTCTCTCCACAATTCTTCAAGCAAAGCCGGAGTTGGAATGCCAAAGACGCTTGACAAAAATGCCAGATTAATTAGCGGATTTTGTTTGCAGGCCCAGCAGGTTAGTGTGGGAGTGAAAGCTGTAGTTGATCGTGCTGTAAAAGAGCGTACAAGTATGATTATCGAAGGTGTCCATTTGTTGCCATATATGCAGCAAACTTTGCAGGAAGGAACCAAGAGAGCCTATCACATTCCCATCACGCTTTCTTTGATGAATGACAAACACCACAAAGATCGATTTTTCGAACGTGGAAAAGGTAATGAGTTGAGAAAAAAAGAACCCTATTTGCGTAGTTTTGAAAATATCCGATCTATTCATGAATATTGTATTTCAGAAAGTGAAAACAACGAGATTGAAGTTGTCGACAATGAAGATTTTGACGAAACAACAAACACGCTGATGCAATTAATCATAAATACCCTGCAGGAGCAGGTGAAATCTACTCTTACATCCAAATCCTGACCTTTCTTTGTGCAAAGAATTCCTCGACTGCTATTGATATTTGACGGCATGGGGGATCGTCCAATTGTTGAACTGGGCGACAAAACACCTCTGCAGGCAGCAAATCTTCCAGTAATGGACCAGCTGGCATTGGAAGGGCAATGCGGGGTTGCAGATCCAGTCAGGTCTGGAACTGTTGCAACAACAGTTATGGGAACTTTGGCAATCCTGGGATATGATCCACATAGATTTTCAATTGCAAGGGGATTGATTGAGGCAATTGGCTGTGGCATGAAAATCATGCCCGGTGACGTAGCTTTTCGTGGGAACTGGGCTACACTGGATGACGAAGGAATGATTGTTGACCGTCGTGCAGGACGTATTCGTGAAGGCACAAAAGAATTGTCCTCCAGCCTATGTGGATTGAAAATTGATGATGTAAGTTTATATGTGGGTTCCGGAACTGAACATCGTGTAGCGTTAGTTATACGGGGATCTGGGCTTGGAGATTGCCTTTCCGGAAGTGATCCGGGAGATAACTTCCTCTCTGGTAAAAAACCTAGACATCCGGAAGTACTAAAAAAAAATGACAAAAAAAGTTTGCGAACTGCAAAATATTTGTACCTGTTTGAACTTGCGGCAAGAAAAATTTTAGCGACCCATCCAGTAAATCTTGAACGAAAATCAAAAAGACTTTTACCTGCAAATTCGATTTTGACCCGAGAACCAGGACAAGTTCATGCTTTCCCAATTTTGAAACGCCCCTCCGGTTTAGGTTTGTCCGGTATTTGTGTAACAGGAGATGACACTATTCTCGGAATTGCCAAAGTCACAGGTATGGATGTCTGTAAAACTCCGGAAATGACTGCAAACCTGGATACTGATTTAAATAAAAAATTCGAAATCACTGCAAAATTGTTGAAGCAATATGGCGTTGTTGTCCTACATGTAAAAGGTTGTGATATTGCCGCACACAACAGAGATGCAGAAAAAAAGAAAGATCTTCTGGAAAAAATTGATGCAGAACTTGGACGGTTTTTAGGAAAGTGGCCTGGTAAACTGCGTTTATGCATCACTGCCGATCATACAACTTGGAGCAAAGAAGGAGTTCACACGGATGATCCAGTACCAGTTTTGCTGCATGGGCGCGGTATTCGTGCTGACTCGATTAAAGAATTTAATGAAATTCAAGCTCTGAAAGGGCAATTGGGGCGTTTTAGAATGTATAAATTGTGGGAAAAGTTTTTTGCCTGATTATTCCCAGACCAGCTTCAGAAAGTACCTGAACTAAACAAAATTAATAAATTTCAGGCAAACATATTCCGGTTTGCGATTATTAACTTTAGTAGAAATAGCGTGATTCTCAGATCTCTTTTGATCCGTTATTTTAGTAAAACTTTTCGAATAATTTTAAACAAAGACATAATTTTCATAATTTAAACATTTCATGAGCGCAATCACTTTTGATCCTGAAAGTTCCTGGCAATCGTCTTTCACATTTAATCATGTCAAGTGCCTAATTGTCTGCAGGGGGCCGATTCGTTTAGAAACAATGAATATATTCAAAGAACTAGGGGCAACCTATGGCATGCTGCTTTCTGAAAAAGACAGCATCATTTTTCCGCAAACCCTTGCTCCAGAATTACGTGCAATTAGAAACCGCCGTAAACAGGTACATCATGTCCCAGATTACATGGGCGCCACAAAGGAGGAAAGAGTTGAGCGGATAGAACAGGTAATTGATATTTGTCATGAGAATGGTTACACGCATTTATTTGCAGGCTATGGCTTTATGGCAGAAGATGCAGAATTTGTAGAACGAATTGAGAATGCAGAAATTAGTTTCATTGGACCGAACTCCAAAGTAATTCAACAGGCCGGATCAAAGGATGAAGCCAAGCAGCTTGCGCGTTCGCTAAATGTTTCCGTTACACCTGGAGAAGACAGAATAGACGCGCTGACTTTATTGCGTAAGGCAGGAAAAGCGCCGGATACATATTTCCCGAAAATTATCAAAAATCATAAACTGAGTCTTCCTGAAAACTGGCAATCCGAAGAACTTATTGATCAGGCAGTAACCATTTTGCAGGCTTCATATGCGAAGCAGATCGACCTGTTTACGATTGAAGAATTACAGCAAGAAACTGTTCGGCAAGTTGAGTCAATTTGGCTAGAAAATCCTGGTAAGCGCATACGCCTCAAACATGTGGGCGGCGGAGGGGGTAGGGGCCAGAGAGTCGTAACTTCTGTAGAAGAAATAGCTGAAGCTGTGATGTCAGTTTTGATTGAATCAAAAGCTGCCGGAGAGGGTGACAACAAGAATTTCCTCATTGAACTGAACATTGAGAATACCCGCCATAATGAAATTCAATTGCTGGGGAATGGAAAGTGGTGTATCGAACTTGGCGGACGTGATTGTTCTCTGCAAATGCACGAGCAAAAATTACTCGAAGTTTCTTTGACAGAAGAAATGCTGGAAGCAGCCGCACGTGAATATGAATCAGCAGGGAAAACCCCACAAGCCAAAGTGTTACGTTCTGATGCAAAAATATTAAGTTCAATGTGCAAAGAGGCAGAGGAATTCGGCAAAGCACTGAATCTCGATTCGGTTTCAACTTTCGAGTGTATTGTCGAAGGAGAAAAACATTTTTTTATGGAAGTAAACACACGGATACAGGTTGAACATCGAGTCACAGAAATGGCTTATCAGCTCCAATTTTCAAATCCTGACAATCCTGAAGATACTTTTGTTGTTAATTCCCTGGTTGCTGCAATGTTGTTAATAAATTGTTACGGAGAAAAGCTTTCTCGTCCTAAACGTTTGCCACGTTTTGTTTCAGGTGTTGAAGCCCGTCTGAATGCGACAAATCCCGCACTAAAACCACATGCAGGAGGAGTCTTAAGAGCTTGGTCTGCTGCAACTGGAAATGAAATACGTGATGACCAGGGGATTGGGATAAGCAATCCTGATACAGGCCTATTGCAACCCTACAACTTGGCAGGTGCTTATGATTCAAACGTTGCTCTTTCCATTACACATGGAATTTCACGTCGGGAAAGTTTTGAGAAACTTACTGAAATTTTACGTTGTATGGAAGTCCGAGGACATGATTTGCATTTGAATGTCGATTTCCACTATGGCTTATTACACTGGCTGCTGGGCAACGATCCGATGCTTAAACCAAACACACGTTTTGTATCTTCGTATCTGGCACTTGCTGGAAAATTGAAAAACTTTTGTGATCAAATAAATCTGGATCTGGCCTGGAAGATTCAACGTGATCAGGTCCAAAAAAACTACGGCAGTGATGGGCTCCAAATTTATGATCAAAAAATAACTCTTATCTTGCGGCCTCTCAAAAAGTTGTTGAACAAGCCTCACTTATTGATGGGCTGGCTGTCTTTTCAGAAATCAAAAAACCTTCACAGCAAACTTTCAACTTTCCAGAATCCTGTACAAACTTTAGCCGACCTTTATCATTTCTTACGTCTTGAGCAACATTCTGGAGTTCCTCCAAGTGAGCAGATCTGGAGCAACGATCAAAAATTACTGGAAACTGCCTCTGCTTTTTACAGTGAATTAAAAACCAGATTTGGAAAGACCGATTTATCATGGCAAGAGTTGAGGGAAATACTGAGTGCAGAAAAACCTCCTGCAAAATTTAAATTGGGTAAAAACCTGAAATTGTGGGAGGGTATAAGTGCAGCCCACAAAGGACATCAAATGAGTATGGAATTATTGCAGCTTCCGTCAATTCTTGCAAAAAAAGCAGGTTATTATGATTTTCGAGGTAACAACACTCTGGAAGTAAAAATTCCTAAAGAATTTCAGGATCCTGAGTCTAATGCAGAATTGATTGCGAAGCTTGCACCCCCGCCGTCTGCAAAGAGCAATGAAATTTTAGCATGGACAGGTGGGACATTTTATTCGCGCGAAACTCCGGAAGCAGGCGAATATGTCAGGGAAGGTCAGCATGTTGAAGAAGGAGACGTCTTAGGGTTGCTGGAAGTGATGAAAATGTTCAATCAAATTCGTGCGGAGTTCCCTGGAACAATTCGGAAAATTTGCATTGATGCCAGTACAGGAAAAATAGTTGCCCGGAGTCAAGTACTCTTTCAAATAGATCCTGACAATCCACCTGTAAGTGAAACTGAAGAAGAACTTTTCAAAAGGCAGCAAGAACAGACAATTTCCTTAATGCAGAGCATTATTCCCGCCAACTGAAGTCCTGTATGATTCAGTTTGAACTTGAGGCAAAAGACCATAATTCCCGTGCAGGAATTTTGAAAACTCTACATGGTACAATCCATACACCGGTTTTTATGCCGGTTGGAACACTTGGAACCGTCAAGGCCTTGACCCCGGAAGAGGTTCGTGAGTTGGGTGCCGAAATCATTTTGGGAAACACCTACCATTTGCATCTTCGTCCCGGTGATGAACTGGTACGCAAGTTGGGAGGTTTGCATCATTTTATGAACTGGGATGGACCTATTTTGACTGATAGCGGCGGATTTCAGATATTTTCATTGGCTAAACTGCTTAAGCTTGATCAGTCAGGTGTAGTGATACGTAGTCATATCGACGGTTCAAAAATAACTCTCACACCTGAAATTTCTATTGCTATTCAGCAAAACCTGGGGTCGACAATCATGATGTGTCTCGACCAGTGCCTTGAACTGCCTGCAACCCGTCAAGAAATAGAACGCTCGATTGCCCTGACTACCAAATGGGCACAACGTAGCAAAGATGCCAGCAGTCAAGGTTCAGGAGTTTCCGGAGAACAAGCGTTGTTCGGAATTGTTCAAGGTGGAGGTGAGTTGAATTTGCGTGAGCAAAGTCTGGAGCAAATGGTGAATATTGGCTTTGACGGCTATGCAATTGGCGGTTTGAGTGTAGGAGAAACAAAAGAGGAAATGTATAGCGTGGTCCATCATATTGCGGCAAAAATGCCTGCTCAAAAACCAAGATACCTGATGGGTGTAGGAGATCCGGAGGATTTGCTGGAAGGAATTGAAGCAGGAATTGATATGTTTGACTGTGTGATGCCAACCCGCAACGCCCGTAACGGCTCGCTTTTTACTTCACACGGAAAAATCAGTATTAAGCAAAATCAATACAAGGAAGATCCAGCTCCACTGGACCCGGATTGTGCTTGTTCTACTTGTAAGAACTATTCACGTGCTTATTTACGTCACCTGTTCAAAACCAATGAAATATTGGGTATGAGACTCAACACCTACCACAATCTGTTTTTTTACATCTCCCTCATTAAGCAGGCACGTAATGCAATCAAGGAGAAGCGTTTTCCAAATTTCAAAAAAACCTTCCTACAGAAATACCGGAGCTAAATTGAAGGAGTTTAGAAATGTGCGGCAGATTTGTTATGATAGAGAGCGAGGAAAAAGTGATGCAGACTTTCGAAATCCAACAATCTGAAATGATGCTTGAACCCCGCTACAACATTTGTCCTTCTCAAGATATTCCTGTGATTGTCCAGCAGGACGGTTTACGCAGTTTGGAAATGCGTCAATGGGGTTTTATTCCTTTTTGGGCCAAAGAACCAACCCCCATGATCAACGCACGTGCGGAGACGGTTTCAGAAAAACCTTTCTTTCGGCAAGCATTCCGGAAACAAAGATGCCTGATTCCAGCCACCGGTTTTTATGAATGGGCTAAAGAGGAAGGACAAAAACAACCCTATTTTATCAGCTTGAAATCGGAAATTTCTGATAAGGGAAATAGTATGATGGCATTTGCTGGATTATGGGATTCCTGGACATCACCTGAAGGAGAACTCAGGCGTACATGTACCATTTTGACAGTTGCAGCAAATTCATTAATGCAGAAAATTCATCACAGAATGCCAGTTATATTGACTCCGAATAACGGATTGAGCTGGCTCGATCTTTCCGGAACAGAAACCGCACCAGAAAAACTCCTTATTCCTCTTCCTGCTGAAAAAATGGAGGCGTGGAAAGTTTCCAGAAAAGTCAGTGTCCCCACATTTGATAATCCGGGCTGCTTGAAGAAGCTTGGCGATTCTGTAACTGACGAAAAAAATCCTGAACCTCCTGAAGCACAAGCTTCACTTTTTGATTAAAGCTCTTCTATAATTTTGACTTTTTTGGAATGCTCAATACGGAGCAGAGAATTTTCTCCAGTGTTTTGAAGAGTTGCATGGAATTGATAAACCATTTTTTGGCGCAATGGCCTGAACTTAACGGTTAGTGATGATAATTTTTCAATTTTAACCACCTCTCCCTCATCCATCACTTTAACAAATAAGTAATTTGGAGTATTCAACTGAGCAACTGCCTGGAACTCAAGCTGCTTTGTTTGCCCTGAAATTTTTCCAGAAATTTTCAGTTCTGTACCAACTGCAAGCTGACGACTGGTTGTGACAATGAGTTTTGGGTTATCAGAGTTGAAATTCAGTTTTTCCCGCAAAGTGACCAATGCATCCAAACGTTCCTCATCAATTTTCTCTAAATTATTTAGAATTAACTCAAAAAATAGCATTTTTAATTTCTCAAATGGATAAGTCAGCAATAAAATCAATTAAAATAGAAGCAGAAGGTGAGATTTGTAAATATTTAGAATTTTTAATGACTTTTGCTCTTGTAGGTTCACTCAAAGAATCAGTAGGTGATAAGATAAACTATGTAAATGCTGAGTTTATTGCAAAAGACAAAGGTATAGATATTGAGTCTGAGTCTTTAAATGATTCAAGTGTTTATAAAAATCTTATCTCTAAAAAACTTACAACTGCTGAAGCTACAACAAATCTTGCCAGATATGATGGCGTAAAATATGGACTCAGATCAAAAGGAAATAATTTATTTGAAATGTATGAAAATACTAGATCCGAAGGTTTTGGAGATGAAGTAAAAAGAAGAATTTTAATCGGAACTTATGTCCTGTCATCTGGTTATTATGATGCTTATTATTTAAAAGCTCAAAAAGTTAGACAATTAATCAAAAACGATTTTGATAAAGTTTTTAACGATGTAGATGCAATATTAACCCCATCAACACCAAGCGCGGCATTTAAGGTGGGTGATAAAAAAGATGATCCAGCTTCTATGTATTTAAATGATATTTTTACAGTACCAGTTAATTTAGCTGGATTACCAGCTATTTCTGTTCCTGCGGGTCACGATAAAAATAATTTACCTCTAGGACTTCAACTCATTGGAAAGCCTTTTGACGAACAGACAATTTTAAATCTTTCGTTGGCTATAGAAAAAAGAGCTAATTTTAAAAGAAAAATAAAAACTTGGTGGAACTAATGACTGAAAAAAAATTTGATTATTATATACAAGGTGAAAAAAATAAGTGGGAAATTATTATAGGTTTAGAAGTTCATGCTCAAGTATTATCAAATTCTAAATTATTTTCATCTTCTCCAACTAAATTTGGGGCAGAACCTAATACACAAGTAAGTTTAGTTGATGCTGCTTTTCCTGGAATGCTTCCAGTAATAAATGAGCATTGTATAAAACAGGCAATAAAAACAGTAATAGGATTAAAAGCAAAAATAAATAATAGATCCATTTTTGATAGAAAGAACTACTTCTACGCTGATCTTCCTCAAGGATATCAAATCTCTCAATATAATCATCCTATAGTTGGGGAGGGTACCATAATATTAGATATGCCTTACGGGCAAAGAGAAATAGGTATTGAAAGACTCCATTTAGAGCAAGATGCAGGAAAAAGCATTCACGATGTAGACCCACAAAGTACATTT
>OFBE01000028.1_pt1 | contig 12638 bp, 9 predicted proteins | sample 1520481 | NCBI WGS metagenome assembly OFBE01 (sample SAMEA3696448, study PRJEB22514) | metagenome | biome: water; feature: marine; material: hydrothermal vent | place: Pacific Ocean | collected 2014-08-15 | depth 1539 m
ATATTCACATTAAAACTCCATTGTGATCAAAGTAAATAAAAGATTAAATCTACGAAACTTTCTGAAAAATCTCAAGTTTATATGATTTGAAAAAAAGTAATCCCAATTCCAAAAATAGGATTAAGAAAGATTAAAAAGACACCTCTAGTCTTGAAGCCTGTTGCAAAATAATAGATAATGGGAAAATAAATTTATTTTTTTTAAATTATAATCTGAATTGCTTTAATTATGTTTAAACCTCTATTATTCACTACTTTTATTTTGTTCATCATTGGAGGTGGATTAATCTATTATCAAGATGACAACTACTTTACAAAACCACAAATATCAAAAGACAATAGACTCTTTCCAGAACAACTTGACACCAAAGCCCTGAACCAGATTAAAATCGAGTCACAGGGCTCTTCCGTAAACTTAATGCAGTTAAAAGGCGGAGGTTGGAAAGAGCAGTCTTTGAATTATGAGGCAGATCCAATTTCCATTCAGGATTTGCTGCTCAATCTATCTCAAATACGTCTTGGAGATCTGGTAACAAATAATCCGGATCATCACGAACGTTTTCAATTATTAACTCCTCCGGAAAACAAGGAAGATTGGAGCGAAGATCGACATGGAATTTCTGTAATCCTTTTGCGGGGAGACGGAACTTCAATATTAAGCTTTCTTCTTGGAATGAATCGTACTAGTGGTCCAGGGCAGTATGTAAGGCACAAAGGTTCTAATAAAGTTTTTTTAATTCCGGAAGGCTTGTCCATAGATTCAGAAGCAAATGATTGGCTGAAAAAGGATTTACTTGCATTAGAGTCAAATCAAGTCCAAAGCCTTGTGCTTAAGAACGAAGAAGGAGGTTCATTTTCCATTAACCGTGACAGTGCTGAAACAGACTGGAAATCCTCCTCTGAAAAATCAGATGTACCGGACTCAGATAAAATAACAACTCTCCTCAACAGGCTGGGGAAGCTTTCTTTTTCCAAATTATACATAAATGATTCTGTTTCCCAGCAAGCAGAAGGTACAGATTTAATAGAAACAACATTGTTTGTGTCGTTATTTGACAGCAGAGTTTATACATTGAACCTAAGGAATAATATAGCATCAAATGAAAATTATATTTTGAGCATGCGGATGGGTATTTCACTGGTAGCATCAGGCGCTTCTGAAGCAGAAGATTCAAAACTTCGTGATGAAATGGAAATCTATAACCAGCAAGTGAATGGCAGGTTTTATGAAATAAGTTCCTGGGAAGGAAAGGAACTTTTGCTCAGTGAATAACGATTCAATATTTTATAGCCTTTCTTAGCCTGATATGTCAATCCGGATGACATCCGAGCACACTGAACTGACTTTCCATTATATGCGTGTGGAAGGACGGGAGGAAACGCTGTTGGAATTTTTACTCCGGCGTTTTCGCTATTTGGATGATCAGGAGTGGCGTGAGAATATCAATGATCGACGCATTTGGGTCGACGGCAAATTGGGGCGCACAAATTTTAAGCTGCGAAACAATCAAAAAATTGTTTATTTACGTCCAGATTTCCTTGAACCGGACGTTGATCTGGACTTTGAAATTATTTTCGAAGATGATGCATTAATTGCAGTCTGCAAATCGGGAAATTTGCCGACAAGTCCTTCAGGTAAGTATTACAAAAATACACTGGTCAGTTTGATCAAGTCTCAGTTTGGCCTGAAAAAACTTTACACTCTGCATCGACTTGACCGTGAAACCAGCGGGGTAATTATTTTTGCTAAAAGACACGAAGTTGCCCAATCAATGGCTGCTCATTTTCGAAAAAACCTGGTTCACAAAATATATTCTGCAATCCTCAGCAGACACCTTCCCCAAATTTCAAAGACAACAGTTCCGGAGATTTTCATTTCGCTGCCTATTGGTCAGGACCTAAACAGCAAAATCCGCATTAAATAGAGCGTAAATTCTCAAGGGAAGCCTTCCCATACCTATTTCAGGGAAATTGGTAAACTGGGTGATTATTCACTTGTTGAAGTACGTACCTTCAGTGGTAGGACTCATCAAATCAGAGTTCATGCTGCACACATGGGCTGTTCTGTTTTGGGCGATAAGCTTTATGGACTTCCAAATGATGGCTTCATACGCTGGCTTAATGAAGGTGACGATTATTTGCTTTCACAAAATTTTCCGCTCCATAGACAATTACTGCATGCAGTAGAAATCCGATTCCCACATCCTGTTACAAGAAAAGAAACTGTAATTCGTTCTGACAATGAAAAAATATTAAAAGAATTGAAACAGAGTAGTTAAGCAAAAACAATTTCACTGATATCCAGATCAACAATGAACATAATTGAAAAAGTACAATTCTGGGCCGAAAACCCTTGCTTTGATGCTGAGACACAAGCAGAGGCTAAAAACCTTCTGGCTGCTGAAAACAAAAATGCACGTGAAGAATGTTTCGGCAGTTTGCTCGAATTTGGTACAGGCGGTCTAAGAGGTATAATGGGTGTTGGTACAAATCGAATCAACCGCTATACTGTGCAAATGGCAACAGAAGGAGTCGCACGTATTATAAAAAATAAGAAAAATGAGTCCGGTGCAAAAGGTGTGGTCGTTGGTTACGATTCACGTCACTTCTCGTTTGAGTTTGCAAAAGTAACCAGCGAAGTTTTAGCAGCACACAGCATACCTGTTTATTTGTTCCGTTCAATTGCACCTACCCCCCTCGTTTCCTGTGAGATTCTCAGGCGTAAAGCAATAGCCGGAATTATTATCACTGCCAGTCATAATCCACCGGAATACAACGGTTACAAGGTTTATTGGGAAAATGGAGGTTTGATTGTTCCTCCGGAAGACAGTCAGATTATAGAAGAAGTCCGGAACATCAACCGTATTGACAAAATTCCAAAGATATCTTTTAAAAATGCACTTCAGACTGAAATAGTAGAGTGGATTGATAATGAAGCAGACGAATATTATTTGAAGACCGTTAGAAAATTAAGTTTGGGGCTGCGTGAAAATAATAAGGATTTAGGTGTGATTTTTACTCCGCTTCACGGTACCGGCGGTCGTTTGGTTCCAGAATTGTTACAACAGCAAGGCTTTGAAAATGTAAAAGTCGTCAAAGAACAAATGGTTCCGGATGGAGATTTCAGCACAGTTGGATCACCCAATCCTGAAGACAGGGATGCCTTTAAAATGGCAGTGGAACAAGCAACCGATGATGATGACCTTATCTTAGCCAATGATCCTGATGCGGACCGTCTGGGCGTTATGGTCCGTGACAAAGAGAAGCAGTGGCATTGGTTGACAGGCAACCAAATTGGGATATTGATTCTAGACTCAATCATTTCTGCATTGCACCAACAAAATCGCTTTCCGAAAAAAGGAGTAATCATTACAACTGTAGTGACCTCTCCTCTTGTCTCAAAAATGGCCCGGGAAAATGGATTGGATCTCGTTGAAGTGTTAACAGGATTTAAATGGATTAGACAAGCTGCCTTGCGTTATGAAGAAGAGGTTGATGGAAAGTTTGTTTTTGGCATGGAAGAAAGTCACGGCTATTTGATGGGAAGCCATTCGGGAGATAAAGATGGAATTTGGGCCTCTATGGCTTTTGCTGAAATGGTGGCTACACTGAAGAAAAGTAACTTGACTGCAATCGACAGGCTTAATCAAATTCATCAACAATATGGGCCACATCTCGACACTCTGAGGACGCAAACTTATACCGGCACAGAAGGTTTGGAAAAAATACAGCAGATTATGCGTAAGTTACGCAACTCTCCTCCGAAATCTGTGGCAGGTCAAACTGTAGTAAAAATAACTGATTATTTAGAAAATACTATAATTTGTGCAGATGCAACTAAGAATTTGCAAGGGCCGGGATTACCTAAGTCAAATGTGATTTCACTGGAATTGTCCGACAATACCAGAATTACTGCTCGACCTTCCGGTACTGAGCCAAAAATTAAATACTACTTTAATTTACATGGTAAAAATTCTGCGCTTTTACAGGAACGTCTTGTTGAAATTCAGGCAGAATTTCTCAGCGATCAATGAACATGATTAAATGAATAAATACAGATTGTCAATTTTTCGAATAATTTCTACAGCATTCCTGTTCCTGGGACTTCTTTCTGCTCCTTTGATGGGGCAGAGTTTACTTGTTGAACAGGCAGAATCAACTATTGAAATTAAGCAGGACAATCTGGTACGAGCAAAAGCTGAGGCACTGAAAACTGCAAAAGGAAATGTTGTTCTGCAGGCAGTTGCAAGGTTTCTTGATTTTGAAAGTATGATTTATTTAAAGCCACTTTTGATTCAACAGTTTTTTGAACATCCCGATTTTTATATTGAATCTATTCGTGTAATCAGTGAGGGCAACACTGCAGACCTGACTGAATTTACATTAAATATTGAAACACGAATTTTTCATTCACGTTTACTGGCAGCATTCCGCAAATTAGGATTAGTTACAGAACAAGAACGAATTCCATTCATGGATGTTTATCTAATCTATGATGCGGATCACGCATTACGTCAAACAAGAGTTTTGAATCTGTTTTTAGAACAACTGCAAATTCGGCTGAGACCTTATCGAATTCGAACCAGAGTAATCCTAACAAAAGGCCGCAAGTTACCGATTGAAGCAGGTCTACCGGCTCGACTAGCATTGTTGCCACTAAAATCTGCTGAGAAAAGAAACGAGACTAATGTAGCATTACTTGAACTAAAACTTAGGCTGAGCCCGCAACCTGAAAAATCATCTCAAGGAAAGCTGATAGCACAACTTATTTTCTGGTCACAAAAGCAGGATTTTTCGGAATCATCAATAAGTACAACCATGGCAACTGCAGAAATTTCCTATAAAACCTGGAACACAAATGTAATTATTCCCGAAATACTTGATCAATTGCTACTAAAATGGACGCCAGTTATGCAGCATATTGTAACTGTGAATCAGGTAAGCGGAGCTCAAGTAAAACTAAAATTCAAAGGCTTACCGGGACCAATAGAAGAGCAGCAATTAATTAAAACTTTATTTCGGAATAACCCCCGCTGGAAAAAACTCAGCCTGGATACTATTTCCAGTAATTTTGTTTCTTACAAAGCTCTTTTTTTAGGGCCACTGAAGCAGATTATACAAGAGTTCCGTTCACCTAAGAATGCACCTTTTCGGATTACCTCAGTCAATTGGGAAGATAATGATTTGGTTGTGCAGGTGGAATGGAATGAAGTTCCTATGCCCCTGGAACTATTTGAAACAACTTTAACGGATGACGTATTTTCTGAAATTGACTCAGAAGAAAACTATATCCCAGAACCGGAATATCAAGTACCCTTACGCACATTCAAGCAAACATTCAAACTGCCCTTTGCAAAAGCTGTTTATGATCATATTCGACATCGTGGAGACAGTACATTGTTCAGGATAAAAGTTCCCAAAAACATGAACGTAAATGAAGAAAATAAACTCATAAACTTAGCTTGGTTCCGTCTTGGTACCACTCATTTAAATCCGGAACTTACGATATTTGACCAAAACCGAAATCATAAAAAATCATATCTAATACGAAGGCGGAAACAATTTACATTTCAGTACAGAATTCCAGTTGGACAAGAGGCTTTCTATCTGCGCATTTCTGATGAAGTGGGCTTCCTAAAAGGCGTTGCAGGAAGCTACCAGTCTTTTCATTATGTTTTGACAGCAAATTAAGTATTTCAAATCTTTTTGGCAGTCTCTGTTATCGATTTAAGAGTTTGCTTTATTTGTGCTTTACCTGACTTAAACTTAAACATAATATCCCCAACAGTAACTTCATCGCCGTCCTGCAGAAAACGTTGATCTACTCGACGTCCGTTAACTGTAGTAGTTTCGTGAATGAGCAGGTTTTGAATCTTCCAGGATGCTCCAACCTTATATATTTTTGCGTGCCTCAAGGCCACTTCATCACCTTCAACTATAATATCATTACTATTTGATGATCCTATAGTAATCAGGTTACGTACTAAAGGGATTTTCTGTGTGCTTCCTGAAACTGTTAAAATTGGTGTCATTTTATGAACGGGTCCTTTGGGAATAATTCCAACAATTGGAAGTTGTAAATCTTTACTTGCTGGACGGTTAATCGTACCTGCAGGAACTACATGATTTCGGAAAAGTAAAATCATATCACCAACATCCAAAACATCGTTATCACACAGAACTGTTCGGTGAGAACGTCTTCGATTGATCAGTAGTGCATTCTTGTAGTTCTTGTCTTCAAGTACAAAAGTGTTTTGATGTGGAGTTAGAGTCACCCGGTTTAAATTTGTAGACAAACGATATTTTTTGCTTGTTTGAATCTGAGTAAGAAACTCCAGTGTTTGTATTCCTGATTTCAGAGGAATGAATGGTTTTCGTTCACCAAGATTGAGAAGTTGAAAACCCACGCCGGATTGTGTTCCAGCTTTCGGTTTTTGCAGGAACCATAATCCAAACATCGCCAAAAGTACTCCTGCAAATATCAGAAGCGACTCTATAAGAGTCAGACTGGGGGGTTCATTAATTTTAAGGAAAAAAGTCTGCGGAAAGAAATATTATAAAAACGCAGAGGGAAAGCCTTCCCGAATCAGCACATTTTGTTCAACGACCTGTTCCGCCGCCGGCAAAGATGTTGATGTGAGGATTCCAATAATTAAAAGTCCAGCGCTATGCACGCAGGCACGAAGACATCGATCTATTTGTGAGATCATCAGATTTCATAGTACTGCAGCAGCGCTGTACCAATTTTGATGACATCTCCTTTTTTCATGGATTGTTGATCGACCAGACGATAATTCACCAGGACTTCACCTCCTTCGTCTGCATTCTCAATAATGACTTCTTTGCCTTTTTTAAGAATGTTTGCATGAAGGTCACAAACTTCTGCATAACCTTTCAAAATGAAGTCATTTTGTGAACCATATCCTAAAGTGAATCTATTTTGATCAAGTAGATAAATTTGTCCTTCTTGTTTGCCCGACACAACTCGAAGAGCAAAAGAAGTGGCACGATTTTCAGTAATTCCAACAAATAATGAGATGCTGAAACCAACCAGAATCAATCCTAAAAGGTGATCCGGACCAGTCATCTGATACAGCAGCAATAATTCAAAAATTCCACCTCCGATTGCTCCCCCAATTCCTCCACTAATGATTCGTGGCCTTAAAAAACCAGAACGGGAATGGAACAACTCAGTGGTTCCAACTAATAATAATCCTAAAAGTGTCCAACTTGCTATACGGCTTAATGCTGGCAAAACCAGCCAAACTTGCAATAATTCGCCGATACTGAAACAAATTAGTCCCAGAATCGCTCCAATGAAAGCACCGATAAACATTTTGGACAAAATATGTACCAATTCATAATGGTACCAAAGTGAAACCCTTGCCTGTAGAACCATGCCCAGTCCGAGACCGACTAAAGCCCCTTCAAAAATAAACTTATTGAGCCAAATAATATTTAATCCTGATAGTCCTGTAACGGAAAGAGCATCAAACGCATGAAACCCGCTTTGCATTAACGTCCAGCTTGCAAGACCTCCTAGAAGACCTAACACTGCATTATGTAAGCTGCGAGTTGATTTCATAAGTAAAATACTAAATGAAAAATTAATTTTAGAACCCCTAATTCAATCAAAATAAATTAGCAACTCTTCTCTACAAAAACTTGGAAAAATATGTCTGAAGCCGACAGGTAAATACTTACGGTTGGTACTTGTGCTGTTTCAAAAATATCTATATAATCTACTAACCGCTAAGTTTTCGGCCTCAGACGCTAGAATAATGTGAAACAAATAGAACTACAAGTTATTTTATTGGCGTGGTCGATTTGACCCTCTTCTTCTCAGAAAAGTAGGAATGTCTAAATTTTGATAAAATGTGGGATTTTCCGTTTGATTTGCCCACTCAGGTATCAGCGGGCTTGTCTCAACGGGGTTGGTTTCAGTATCATTTTCATTTTCTGAAGTGACATTAGAAAATGAAAAAGAGTGTGTCTCATTTGATTCATTATCATTCAGTTTTGTTGACGCTCCTGAAAAACCATGGATGGAATAGTTTTCTGCATCAATGTCTGTAGAAGAATGATCTATTGCTAAATCTTCAAATGTGCCTGACTCAACTTCCAGATTTGAATCAGAAAAATTAACAGATTCAACTGTAGAAGTTTTGTTCATCAATGACTCCGGTTCTTCCAACTGTTCTTCTTCGCTGTCACTTGAAAGATGTGATGATTCATCTGTTAATGTAATTTCTTCACTTTCTGTTTCTGATGAATGTATAGATATCTGGTGACTTGAAAGTTCTTCCTGATCATCGACTACTGACTCTTCATTTGAGTCTTCAGATTGAGCAGTTGCTGAAAAAGAGCTGTCCTCAGGATCACCTTCAACAAAAGCCTTATCATCTGCAGTAATTGATTCAGTTTCTTCAAAGTAATCGTCATCACTGTATGGTTCAATGGAATCATTTTTTTCCAGATTAAGTTCAACTTCAGAATTAAACTCTTTCTCATCTGTTTCCGTGTTTATTTGAGAATGTTTATTTGTCACAACAAGTGCATCAAAAGGCATTGCAGGAAGACCTGGGACGGAAATTTTTTCTGTTACTTCCTGCTCATCAAAACCCGTTGCAATGACTGTAATCATCATTTGATCTTCAAAATCCGGATTTATTGCAGCACCCCAAATTATTTCAGCATCTTTGTGTCCATGTTCCTTAATGAATGTAGATGCTTCCTCAACCTCCTGCATCCCCATCGTCAGTCCTCCTACAACATTTATCAATATTCCGCGTGCGCCGTCAATTGTGTTATCATTCAGCAAAGGGCTATGCAGAGCCTGTTCTGCTGCATGTCTCGCTCTATTTTCCCCTGAGGCAAGTCCGGTCCCCATTACTGCCTTCCCTTTGTTTGCCATAACAGTCCGGACATCTGCAAAATCCAAATTGACCAATCCATCTCTTGTTATTAAATCAGATATACCTTGAACTCCTTGACGAAGCACATCGTCCGCAAATCCAAAGGCTTCGGTCATCGGGGTTCGTCTATTGATGATACTAAATAAATTTTCGTTTGGTACAACTATAAGCGTGTCAACATGATCTCTCAATTCAGTTACACCTCCATTTGCGACTTTTCGACGTCGTTTTGCTTCAAAATTAAACGGCAATGTCACAACACCAACAGTAAGGGCTTTCATTTCCTGAGCTACCTGAGCAACTATTGGTGTTCCTCCAGTTCCAGTTCCACCGCCCATGCCTGCGGCCAGGAAAACCATATCTGCACCTTGAAGGGAATCTCTTATTTGATCAATACTTTCCAACGCAGCATTACGGCCAATTTCCGGTTTAGCACCTGCCCCTAAACCTCGGGAACAATTGCTGCCAATCTGCAATTTCTGAGGAGCTAGTGATTTACGCAAATCTTGTAAATCTGTATTTGCTACAATAAAATCTACCCCTTGAACACCCGTTTGTATCATGCGATTGACGGCATTGCCGCCGCCGCCGCCTACACCGATAACTTTTATTTTCGGTAAATCGTCACGGACGGGTTGGATATCAGAAAAATTTAGCATGTTTGCTCCCTTTGGTTGTTATATAGAAATCATGTTTGATATTGACCTGTCAAAAAACTAAAAAAAATCTTGCATCCAATCTTTCATACGTCTGGATACTTTATGAAATAAATTTGTGTCATCACCTACAAAATTCAATTTTCCTTGATTGCTTGTTATTCCGTAACGTACAAGTCCTACACTGGTTGCATATTTCGGTGAATAAATCATTTCACGTAAACCAGCTATATTTTCCGGATATCCCACCCGTACCGGCAAATTCAAAACTTGAGAAGCCAGTCGGTCTGCACCCGGCATAATACAGGTTCCACCCGTAATAACTACACCTGATGCCATCAATGTATGAAAGTGGGTCTTCTCAATTTCATGTGCAATCAATTCAAATATTTCCCTAAAACGATCTTCGATGATACTTGCCAACACCCGTTTTTTCATGGTGCGGTTATTTCTCCCGCCTACGCTGGGGACATCAATCATTTCGTCTTCTTTCACCATGGAGGACATCGCCACACCAAAATTGTGTTTAATTTCCTCTGCTTCATGTAAAGGTGCACCTAAACCGATGGCAATATCGTGTGTCAAATGATTGCCGCCCAATGCCAAAACAGCCGTGTGGACAATGCTGCCTTCTGAATAAATAGTGACGTCTGTTGTACCTCCGCCAATATCAACCAGTACCACTCCGACCTCCTGTTCATCAGGACTGAGGACTGCCTGACTTGAGGACAAAGGTTCCAGTACAATGTCCTCTACATCCAGTCCGGACTGATTGCAGCATTTAATAATATTTTGTGCAGAGGTGACTGAACCAGTAACAATGTGAACATTTACCTCTAAACGTGCTGCAGCCATGCCAAGAGGGTTTTGAACGCCATCCTGGTCATCAACAATGAATTCCTGGGGGAGTATGTGCAGCACTTCTCTATCATTGGGAATCAATACTTGGGCTGCGTCAATGACACGACGTATGTCTTCATCAGTAACAATACGGTTATGATAAACAGTGACCATACCTCTGCTGTTTTGTCCCCTGATATGATGTCCTGCAATGCCAGCAAAGACGGAACGAATCTGGGCTCCACACATTAATTCACATTCTTCTACTGCCTTTTTGATTGCCTTGACTGTCTTTTCAATATTGACGACGACACCCTTACGTAACCCGTCTGATTTTGCTGTTCCGACTCCAACAACATTCAATGCTTCAATGTCATCACCTTCAACTGCAATTGCACATATTTTTGTGGTTCCAATATCAAGTCCTACGGTCAAGTTATTGTTTTTAGAGTTCGACGGCATCCATGCTCCTCGTCTTTAAATTTTCGTACTAATTGCAGAAATTATGAATGAAAATAATAAAACTATCTTTGGGTGCAATTTACTGTCCATGTTAAAGCTGCATTCAGACAAGGTTTTAATGATTTTCATAGAAGTGAATATTTTCTTTATTTCTCTATAACATTTTATCGTATAAAATAAATTTTTAAAATAAGCTAATATTTTTAATTATTTACCTTGAATAAGAACACGTTGTTTGATCAATCAGTGTTTTTTTTCCAACTGAACAAGGTGCATTTCTAAAGCGATAAGTTCCGCAAAAATATCCAGCATCTTCCAAACTTGTACTTATTTCTTCAAGTGCTGCTGTGCGCCCGTCATTATTCAGGGGGTAAATTTTACCCAATAAAACCATGAAACGATTTGTATTTCTGGAACTTACAGCTCGACATATCCTTTGTAACTCAAGACGTTGATCCATGGGATACACATACCTTCGCTCTTGGCTACATCCAACTGAAATAAGGATAAACAGCCCTGTTAAACATCTTAACAGCAATTCCATTGAAATAGTATATACCCATTCATTGTATATTGGTAGGATTATATGAAAATAATTACTAAAAATTTGAGGGGGTATTAAAACTAATTATTTCAATTAAATAACTGTCTTACTTTTATTAGTTGATGTGAGGAACAAACGGCAACTACGCGGTTGTGAGGTTGTACTTGAGTTGAACCCACAGCGACTTTCCAAACTCCATCCTGCTCAACACCTCCGATCAAAATATTATGCTGACGAAAGTAACTCGCCAATTTTTTCAAAGGCTTACGTGCAATTTCCGAGCCGGGTCCTGCTTTCAGTTCAACAACTTCCGCATCTACTCCATGCAGATGGGCCACTGACAAGAGTTCATTTCTGCGGATAAATTTGAGGATTTCGTTGGCCGCAGAAATTTTTGCGTTGAGAGCTATATCCAATCCAATTGTAGATGCTAAAACAAGGTAGTCCTCCTTGTTAACCAACGCAATTGTCTTACCGTGACCAGCCTGAAGATCACGATTATTTCGATTCATCAAATGTTTGGCCAAAAGACAGCTGATTATATTTGTTTCATTATCTCCAGTTGTCGCGATGAAAGATTCGGTAGAATCAAGTCCTGACATAACAAGTAAATTTGCGTCTGTGCCATCACCATGAATAACCTCTGTATTTTTCAAGTCAGATGCAAGTTCGTCCGCACGATTCTGGTTATTTTCGATGAGCTTTATCTCCACTTCTTTTTCCAGCAGTTGTGCTACTCTACTTCCTACCAGGCCGCCACCGAGAATCATCATATGTTCAATATTTTTATGTTCAATTTTCATCATATCCATCAGCGGCATCATATCCTCCGTACGTGCCATAATGAAAACCTGATCCAGTGGTCTAATCTGTTCATCAGCCTGAGGAATAATAGTTGAAATTCCGCGGGCAATCGCCATCACCCTGAAACTGTATTCTGAATGTGTTGCTGAAAGTTCTTTTGGTGTTTTAAACAGCAAAGGGGAATCTTCATTTATTCGCATGGCAAGCACACGCATATTTCCGTCACCAACAGGAGTTAGGTCATTGCATGATGCTCGCTGCACCAGTCGAAAAATCTCTTGTGCTACCAATTCTTCCGGATGTACGATTAAATCAATCTTCAGGTCTTCCGGAGATAAAATACTTCCATCCATTAAATCAATAGAACGCGTCCGGACAATTTTTCGCTCAATGCCAAATCTGTCAGCAATTAAGGAAG
>OFBE01000037.1_pt1 | contig 11702 bp, 8 predicted proteins | sample 1520481 | NCBI WGS metagenome assembly OFBE01 (sample SAMEA3696448, study PRJEB22514) | metagenome | biome: water; feature: marine; material: hydrothermal vent | place: Pacific Ocean | collected 2014-08-15 | depth 1539 m
GGCTGAACCACAAGCAGAGGCTGAACCACAAGCAGAGGCTGAACCACAAGCAGAGAAAGAATCAAAACCAACGCATGAAACACATAACACAATTTTCATAGGAATAAAACCAATTATGTCATATGTGACTGCAACTTTGACACAACTTGCATCTTTACCGATTGTCACAATAGCAGGGCGTGGGAAACGTATTACTCAGGCAATTGATGTTTCTCAAATGATTGTAAAACGAATGAATGAGGTTGGTTATGAAATTGGTGATGTTCGTATATCTTCTGATTCATTAGTATCTAAGGATGGTAAAAAACGCAATGTGTCAAAAATTGAAATTGATTTGAAAAATTCTTCCAGTAATTAAACAGAACTTAACTAAAAATATAATTTCAAAACATGGTAATAGTGTTTATCTGTACATATTATTACTAAGATCTTTACTCTCTGTTTCTACTTGCTTCATCTCTTTCTCTATTTGCCTTGCCTGCTTTTCTAATAGTGAGAGATTACATGAAATTCCTGGTACTAACTTTGATAGGCTATCACATAGATTGTAGGTAGCTTTCAAATCAGGCGTATCACTTTCAGAGCTTACAAGTAAAACAATTACATCCTTACCGCTAATCATTCCTTCATTTAATAGAACGCCAGGAATTCCAGGAATCGCTGCATTTTCTGCTATTTTAATTCCAGATTCTACAAGTTTACCTCTTGCAGTTCCAGTTGATGCCACACCCATTATTTCTTGAAATGCACTTCTAATTGTGATACTACTAATAATTGTCGAACATTTTTTTTCTGCAGCCCAATTTAATATCATTTTTGCCGTATCTCTATGCAAAGAAACATCAATTGTTACATATGAAGAAAAAATTGCAGTTTTGATATTATTATTTACAAAAATCCTAGTTGGATAGTTTGGCGCACCATTTTTAATTATGGATATTGGAGGAAAATTATCCGAGTCTATATTTGCAGCAAGTTCAAACTGTGATGTGTTAATAATTAATTCTGTTGCAATAGCGCTTGTAAGTCCGGTTGATGGAAATCCATTGATAATAAATCCACCTTCAATATTGATCGGTGACGTCTCTCTTATGTTAATTACATTCGTCATTGCTATCATTGGAATAAACTTGTTATAATTACTTTATTTCAATTTTGATAATAACGCAGAGTACAAGAATGGTAAAACTGTTGTTACTTCAGCATGTATTGTTGTTTGCTTTGCATTTTGTGTTACTTTTCCCCAAGATATTGCTTCACGAACCAATGCACCGCTTAAACTTCCATCAAATTCTTGTGCAGTAGTAATGTATACAGCAAAATCTAGTCCATCTCTGTATTGGTTCCACCAAAGTGTATGATGCTTTGATATACCACCACCAATCATAAGTGCTCCAGATTTTTTTGCTTTAAAGATTAGGCTTGAAAGTGTATCAGCATCTTTTATCACGTTCAGTTTAAAATCTGGATGTTTCTGTGTAAACATCCAGATCTGGCTTCCCACAGCACCGTCCATAATTCCTGGAACTATTACTTTGACATCATTTTTAAACGCAGAATAAAGAAACGAATCTTCGCCTAGATGTTTTCCAATCATTTTGCATATGTCTTCGGTTGACATTTCTCTAATTCCTTTGTTGTACTCTTCTTCTAAAAATAGTTGCAACTTTTTTTCAATAAGTGGACCATAACTTTCCATTGGAACTAAAACATTACCTAATCTGTGAATATTTTCCTCTGCAAGTTTTACATCATCCAAAGTAAATGATCCTTCATTATAATTTGAAAAATGCCTAGCAATATCATGATCTAGTGCACCACAGGTTGTAATTACAACGTCAAACCATTTGTTCTTTATCATGTCTTTTATTATTCCCCTTAATCCTGTTGATATAATGGCTCCAACAAACGACAAAAATTTTAGACAATTATCATTATCGATCATGTCAGTTAACACAAGAAGGCCATCCGCCAAGTTGCGTGATTCAAATCCACCAGATTTTGACATCTTTTCAAAAATTTTATCGATTGGCAGACCTTCAGTTATGGAAATATCCTGGATAGGCTTGCCTGATTGAATCATAAATTCAAGCAGCAACTCGTGTATAAAATTCTGACTTAAAAAAAACTATTCATAATATCATGTAAACCTTAAAACACTCAAAAGAGGCAAAACCACAAATGGTTGAAAAAATCAAAGTTGCCTTAGTTGGTATAGGCAACTGTTTTTCTGGACTAATTCAGGGAATAGAATACTACAGGCAAAATCCTTCACAAATGGTAATTGGAATTATTCATGAGAAATTACGTGATTACGGCATATATGATATTGATTTTGTGGCTGGATTCGATGTAGGTGAAAACAAGATTGGCAAATCAATCAACGAAGCAATTTATGAATATCCAAACATGGTTGATTGGATTCCAAAAGATAAGATGCCAAAGACAGAATATTTGGTTTATGAAAGTCCTGCTCTAGACGGAGTAGGAATTTGGGTCGAGAATAGGGTCAAAGCAATTCAAAGTGGAAAAAGCGTGGCTGAACTGGAAAAGCAAATTAAAATCATCCTAAAGGAGACTGGTGCTGAAATTGTAGTATCATATTTGCCAGTAGGATCTGAGAAGGCAACTCAATTCTGGGCACAAATTTGTCTCGATACTAACACTGCTTTTGTAAACTGTATGCCTGCATTCATTGCTTCTGACAAAGAATGGGCACAAAAATTTGCGGATAAAAACATCCCCATTATTGGTGATGATATAAAAGGTCAGGTAGGTGCTACAATTGTTCACAGGACTCTTGCTAGGCTGTGTAATGATAGAGGAGCAAGTATAGAAAAAACATACCAGATCAATGTTGGAGGTAATACTGACTTTCTTAACATGAAGGAGCAGGAACGGCTTGTAAGCAAGAGGATATCTAAAACCGAAAGCGTCCAAAGTCAGCTTGATAAGCGTCTTGATGACGACCAAATTTATGTCGGTCCTTCCGACTTTATTCCATTTTTGGGTAATACCAAGTTAATGTTCATGAGGATAGAGGGAAAACAGTGGGCAAACATTCCATATAATATGGAAGTTAGGCTTGAAGTTGATGATAAGTCAAATTCTGCAGGAATAGTAATTGATGCAATCAGATTAGCAAAGATTGCCCTAGATGAAGGAGTTGGTGGACCAATTATTCCCGCCAGCGCTTATCTTATGAAGCATCCTATAAAACAAATGAGTGACACAGAAGCAAAAACTGAATGTGAAAAATTCGTTGCCGGCAACAAATGAGTTCGTCTAATTCATAAAATATTCACAATTGTTGTTAGCATAGTCAACTAAACTTGTTAGAATTTGATATTCGCTGTGTGCGATCAATTTACACATTGGTTCACATAAAAAAAGTAGATATTTTTGGCTTCAAATCATTTGGTTTTAAAACTACAAGCGTAAACTTTGAACCAGGACTAGTATCTATTTCTGGACCAAATGGATCTGGAAAGAGCAACATACTTGATGCGATCATATTCGCAATGGGTGAGAATAAGGCTAGGGTTATGCGTGCACCAAATCTTAGAAAACTCATACATGATATTGATGGAAACAGGCATGGACCCAAACTGACACGTGTTAGAGTTCAGTTTGACAATTCTGATAGGAGGATTCCTGTCGATTCTGATTTAGTTACTATTACGCGTCAAATGAGTGATAAAGGCGAAAGTGACTATCATCTTGATGGTAAAAAGATCAACCGAAATAGACTTCTAGATATGTTTGAAATGGCAAATGCTGATCTTGGTCCTTTAAACGCAGTTCAGCAGGGAACGGTTACACGTATTTCTGAAATGACAAACGAGGAAAAAAGAAAGACGATCGAAGATCTAATCGGTCTAACAGCTTTTGATGAAAAAAAGGCTGAATCCATAAAGCAGTTAACCGAAGCTGATCAGCGTTTGGAAGTTGCAATGGCAAAGATGGGCGAAGTAAAAAAGCAGATAGATGAGTTAGAAATTGAGCGAAATCTGAAACTACGTCATGAATTCATTGGTCGGGAATTAGATCGATTTAGGGCTATAGACGCAACAGGAAAACTGAGAAAAATCAAGGGCGAAAAGGCAGAGAAAGAAGAGAAGTATAACAATGATTCATCCGAATCCCAAAGGCTAGGAAAATCAGGATCTGCATTGAGAGATGAAATCTCCAAAATAGAGAAAGAAAAATCGGCTTTTGCAGCAAAAGTTGATGCGTTCAATCAGGCTAAATCAGGTATTGAGCAAGGATTGAGTACTGAACAAGAGAAATTCAACAATGCGGAAGGTCAAATAAAAACTTCGCAAAAAAGGCTCATTCTAATTGACAAAAGACTTCCGGATATAGCAAATGAGCTTGAAAAAATTAGTCAAAACCAAGGCACAGTGGATTTAGAACTTGAAGAGGTAAAGAAATCTATTCAGGAAATAAAGGGCAAGCAAAACAACATAAATAAAAAAATTGAAAGTAATGATTCCAAAATTAAATCTGTTTTGGATCATCAATCAGAATTAGCCGGCAAAAAAAATGTAATAGATAAAAAAATCCAAGTTCTTCAAGACGAATTACATGATGCAACAATTGAAAAATCACAAGTTACATCACAGGCAAACACCATGGAAAATAAAATCAATGATAATATTGGAAGGCATGAGGTTATCGATAATGAATTAACAAATCTTAAACGATCTTCTGACGAACTTTCTAAAGTATCTTCTAATAACAATTCCAGCGAAATTGAAATAAAAATATTAAAACTTTCTGAACAAAGGAAAAAGATAGAAAACGACATAGCAGAACTAGAATTAATTTTGGATAAAGCATCAAAGGCGGGTCATCGTTATAACGAAAAGATTAAACTTGTCAAGGATGTAATGCACGAAGATTATACAATATCTCAATTGAAAGGTGATGCAAAAAAATTCGGTGTTGTAGGTTTTGTATACGAAATACTTTCTTGGAATAAACAATACGAACGTGCGGTTTTAGCTGCATGTGCTGATTGGATAAAGGCTGCAATTGTTCCAGACTTTGAAACACTAGTAAGCTTGGCACAAGTTGCCAGAAACAAAAAATTACCCAAACTAAAAATTATTCCACTTAATGCAATACCTGAATTTAGAATGAAGATGCCAAAAACACAAGGTCTGTTAGGCATTTTATCTGATTATGTTAAATGTGATAGGGAATACCTTCCAATTGCCAGATTTTTATTTGGAAACATAATACTAGCACAAACAGGAAAGGATGCACACCAATTATCTAAGGCTGGTTACAAGGCGGTATCCATTAATGGCGAATTTTTTGAATCCAAAACAAACGCTGTTACCATAGATATCAATTCAAAAATATCCAAGTTTGCAAAAATTATTTCCCAGAGTTCAACGGTGGAAGGATTGTTACAAACAATTACATTGTTGCGCAATCACGTACAAAAGAAAAAATCAAATCTTAAGAAAATCGAAGAAAAACAGCGCTATCTTATCAAGCAGCTACAAGTATCCGAAACGGAACGAGGAAATGCATCGCATAGCCATTCTACCTTACAATCCCAAATTAAATCTAGAACTAACATGTTAGACAAACTTTCACAACGAATTTCTGAGCTAAGAATGCAGGAAAAACATTGCCATCCAAGAATTATCCAAATCTCATCAAGTATTGAATCTCTTAAGCAGCGAATTACCTTAATGAGGGAAAATTATTCTGGTCCTGAACAAACGAGTGTTGCAAGCGAACTTTCTTTTCTGAACAAGAAAAAATCTTCATTGTATTCTGAAAGGAGCCAGATATTGAAGGAATTGAGTGAAGCTGAGGCAGGCATATCTGTGATAGAGGATAGAAGCAGACTTAGAAAGAAGGCACTTTTGGGTGAACAAACTTCTATTACTGATGAAAAAACCGAGTTGGAATCTAACATTACGAAATCTCAGGCGGAGAAAGATGCATCTGAGAAAAATCTAATAGAACTAAGAGGCAAAGAACAAGAATTAATTAGCACTTCAGGAACATCCGTGTCTCAGTTGGCTGCGTTTGATGAGCAGCTAGATGAAAGAAGGAATAAAGAAAAGGAAATTACATCTGGTGTCAATCGTCTTGCAATAGAGTTAGGTGAGCTTGAGCGTGATCTTAAAGAAATTAAAACCGAAGAATCATCACTTAAGAAAATTCTAAACGCATTTGGATTTGATGAATCAATTGAAACGTTTGATGTTGCACCATCAATCGAGATATTAGAAAAGGAGGAAATTTCATTGGCTACATCACTAAATGCAATTGCTCCTCAAAGATATGTAGAAATATCTACCGGGTATCGTGAATCGTCAAACAGGAAGAATGAACTTGAGGCAGAGCGCAATGCAGTTGTGGCATTTATTGAAGGAATAGAGAAAGATAAACGACAAACATTCCTAGATGCATTTGATACTGTTGACAAAGAAATTAGAGAGATATTTACCAAGATGAATGGCGGTAATGCATGGCTTGAGCTAGAAAACGAAGACGACATATTCAATGCAGGCATATCTTATTTCATACAATTCCCAAACAAGCCAAAGAGGGAGTCTACCTCCATTAGTGGTGGAGAAAAAACCCTCGCCGCAGTTGTTTTTGTTCTAGCATTACAAAGACTCAAGCCTTCACCGTTTTACCTGTTTGATGAAATTGATGCACACTTGGATGCGCCAAACGCTGAAAGCCTAGCCAAAATTGTGGAGGAGAGATCAAAAGGAAGTCAGTTTATCATGGTTTCTCTAAAAGATTCTGTTGTAGAAAAGGCGAAACTAATCTATGGTGTATACCCTAAAAATGGAGTTTCACATATTGTAACGTACAAAGACAAAAGGCTTCCTGCCATATCCACTTCCTAAATTAATTTATTTTAAGAGTTTTAGCCTATATCCACAAAGCAAGCAACATTTCTTCCATCACGAGTTTCAAGCATTGGTACATTCTTACATTTTTTAATTGCGTATGGACATCTAGCAAGAAATCTACAGCCAGAGTAAAAGTCTATGTCAAGCGGGTCATTAATCCGAATTGTTTTTTCCTTGTACAAGTTATCAGGATCCGGCTCAGATATTGCATCAATTAATGCCTGAGTATAAGGATGTCTTGGTTCCAGTAAAACTCGATCTATTGATCCAAACTCCATAATCTTGCCAAGATACAAGATTATTATCCTCTGTCCAAAATACCTCGCAGTTGCCAGGTCATGTGTTATGTAAATAAATGAAATGTTATTCTTTTTCTGGATATTTTTCATCAGATCAAGAACCTCGGCACGTATCGAAACGTCCAGCATGGAAACCGGTTCGTCAGCAATAATGATTTTTGGTCTTAATACTAATGCTCTTGCTAAAACCACTCGCTGTCTTTGGCCACCTGAAAGCATGTGGGGATATTTGTTTGCAATTTCTACAGACGGCTCAAGTTTTACTTCTCGGAGAGCATCCAAAACGATCTTTTCTCTTTCTAAACCATCACCAATATTATGGATCTCTAGTGGTTCAGAAACAATATCCTTAACTTTCATTCTAGGGTTAATCGAATCATAAGGATCTTGGTGTACCATTTGGCAATGCATTCTAATCTTCATCAAACTTTTTGAATCATCTTTAATCTCCTCCCCCTGAAAAATAACCTTGCCAGAATCTGGTGTTATCGCTCCAAGAATTAATTTGGCAATTGTTGTTTTGCCTGAACCTGATTCCCCGGCAATAACAAGTACTTCGTTATTATGCAGAGAAAATGAAACATCTTCCACTGCTTTTACTACAGATGTTTTTGAACCAAAGATATTTTTTTTGGAAAACTGTTTGGATAGTCCCTCAACTCTTAGAATTTCATCCAACAAATTGCTATTGGCTGACTAGTATATCAAGAAATAATAAATGATTCTAGATTATTACAAAAAGACTTTATTTGGTTAAAATTTTGGTGCATCTTATGAGTCTAAAATCTATTCAAAGGAAACGAGAATACACAAAATATGTTGTAGATAAACGACTTTGTTACTATGAACCACCCAGAGATAAATTACAGAAAACATTTGCTCAGGAATTATCATTCAGTTTAGATCAAAAACAAAAATCAATTTCCCCAAAATTTTTCTATGATAAAAAAGGCTCCCAACTTTTTGAAGAGATATGTAAATTACCAGAATACTATCTAACAAGAACTGAAATTGGCATATTAACACAGCTATATGATAAACTACCATCACATCTGAATGGAGATTTCAGGTTAGTTGAATTGGGAAGTGGATCATCAAAAAAAACTAGAATACTACTTTCTATTCTAGAAAGATTGCATAAACATATTGAATATTTTCCCATCGATATTTCCAAGATACTTAAAGAAAGTTCTACAATATTACTTGATGATTATGAAAATTTGCATATTACCGGTATAATTGATAATTACGAAAGTGGATTAGAATTTATAAAAAATTATGATAATAAGAAAAACCTAATTGCATTTTTAGGTTCTAGCTTTGGAAACTTTGATTATGAGCATGGACTAAAATTTTTACAAAAAATAAATTCTTCCATGAAGAAAAATGATTTATTTTTAATCGGTTTGGATCTTGTAAAGGATAAAACAGTGTTAGAATATGCATATAATGATTCACAGGGTGTTACTGCAAAATTTAATCTTAATGTTTTGTCAAGAATTAATTCAGAGTTAGATAGTAATTTTAACATAAACAAATTTGCACATCACGCATTTTATAACGAATACAAAAACAGAGTTGAGATATACTTACGTTCTTTAGAAAACCAGACAGTGAAAATTCATAAGGCTGGAATGGTATTGCCAATTAAGCAAGATGAGTTAATTCATACAGAAAATTCATACAAATATACGATTTCAAAAATCAAAGAAATATTTTCAATGTCTAGTTTTCGAATTAAAGATATATGGTTTGATGAGAAGCAGTACTTTTGTTTAGTTTTGCTTTCAAAAAACGATTAGGTCTATTCAGCACATCTAAATCCTGAAAAGAGCCACCTTTCATCTAATCTGAAAAAGTTTCTATAACTTCCGCGGATAGAAATTGATGGTGTACCAAATGAACCACCCCTTAACACTTTTTGATTTGCAAACCATTTGTCATTGTATTCAGAAAATCCTGTCTTAAATTTAGGATAACCAGAGAATTCTGTTGATGTCCATTCCCATACATCTCCAATCATTTGATGACATCCGTAATGGCTTTTACCATTGGGATACGCACCTATTTCCGAACAATTCCAAAGGTATGATTCTAATAAATTTGCATGTAGAGGATCTGGAGATTCATTACCCCATGGAAAAATTGTTTTTATCTGCTTCTTCTCATTCCAGCAAGCGGCTTTTTCCCATTCTGCCTCAGTTGGTAATCTTTTGTTTGCCCATTTGCAATACGCGGCCGCTTCGTAATAACTAACATGACATACAGGGTCATTCGGGTTAATCTTTCGTTTTCCCAAAAAGTCACATGTCATCCATTGCCCATCAATCTTTTCCCAATACATTGGAGCATTCCATTTTTCATTTTGTATTTTGTCCCAACCATCAGAGAGCCAGTATTTGAAATCATCATAACCCCCGTCTTCGACAAATTTCATGTATTGTTTGTTTGTAATTGGGTACGAGTCAATTTTGTAGTCATCAAGATACACTTTGTGTTCAGGTAACTCAATATCATAGCAAAACTGATCTCCCGGATATCCCATGATATACAAACCGCCATTAATTTTGATAGATGTAGATTCCTGCAGCGATGGTGTTGGCAAAGGATTTTTTGTCAGAGGTCTATATCTGTCTGCCAATAGATGTTGTAAATCATACACTAAAAGCTCTTGATGTTGGCATTCGTGGTTTATTGCCATAAAGAATAGCTGCTGTATTTTTTCATCTAGCATTTCATTCTGTAAAATGCTAGTAACCTTGTTAGTTATCATGTGAAAATACTCAAAGACTTGATCAATTGTTGGTCTTGTTGCCAGTCCTCTCTTATCCTTGTCATGTGGATCACCAAATTGATGATAGTAAGAATTGAGGTACTCGCTAAATTCCTGTGAATAAAACTCATAGTCGTTTATGGTTTTACTCATAACAACTTCAAGAAGCCAGCTAACATGACCCAAATGCCATTTTGGTGGGCTCATAAAAGGAGCGGTCTGTACAACAAAATCATCTTTTTCCAGTGTTTGTACCAGACTTAGTGTTCTAGCTCTTGTTTCATTGAACTGCTTAAGAAGAATTGATTTTTGTCTTGAAACTGTTGCCATGTCAACTCATTTTTGTCATGTTCATATTATATTTTTGGCTAGGAGTTGTAGCAACTACACTTTCTAGTTTTATGTTTAATACATCCAATCAGTCGATGATCTTGACAGCCACAAATGATACATTTTTTCCTAGTTTCACTCATTTTGTCCTATGGTTCACAACTTGTAATATCGTATAACCTATTCAGAATTTCTTTGACTTCCTCCTCGCTTTGAGATGCTTCAGCTTGTTGCTTCAAATTTTCTACAAAACTTTTTCCAAATGAATTGATAGATATATCACCAAAGGAATGGGCTTCTAGACAAGCATCTATTTCTTGAATATACTTAGATTTATCAAACATCCAGTCGCTGGGTATAGGCTGTGTACTGAAAAAATAAGAAGATGTGGTAAATCCTATCACTACAACTGCGATAACAGCAACGGTAAATTTTACGTTCAGACTCATAGTATTTCACTTATTCAGTAGCCACGAGCAAAGAGCACATTTGTAGTGCCTGAATTTTTACAGTAAATACATGTTTCCGCTTTAGTGTTATCAGATGGAATAACGCGCAGATCTGCACCAGTCTCCTCTTTGATCTTGTCTTCACATGTTTGATTACCACACCAGGAACAATCAATCATTTTTCCATTCTCTAATTCTTTTTTGAATTGCTGGTATTCAGAGACTCTAACAACTCTTTCATCAAGTATTTTTTTAGCAGCATCAAACATTTCTTTCTGAATATTTTTTAGTTCTGATAGAGTTTTTTCTGTCAATCCATCTATATCAAGACTAATTTTTGTTTGATTATGTCTCCTAGCCAACACTATTTGATTTTTAGCAATATCTTTAGGACCAATTTCAATTCGTATTGGTATACCCCTCATCTCCCAATCATTGAACTTGAAACCTGGAGTCAGATGCTCTCTATCGTCTAGATGAACGCGTATATCGTTATTAGATAAACTGTCTTTGATTTTACATGCTTTTTGTAACACATTTTCTTTATCCTCCTTTGAATAATAGATTGGAATTATAACAACCTGAATAGGAGCTACTTTTGGTGGTAATACCAGTCCCTTGTCGTCTCCATGCGTCATAATCATACCACCTATCAATCTCCATGAAACTCCCCATGATGTTTGCCATGCAAAAGTTTCACTATTATTCTCATCAAGATATTTGACGTCAAATGGTTTGGAAAAATTCTGACCCAAGAAATGAGACGTTCCCATTTGTAGTGCCTTGCCGTCTGGCATTAATGATTCAAGTGTATTAGTATAAACTGCACCAACAAATTTATCCTTCTCACTTTTTTTTCCAGTCACTACAGGCACTGCTAGTTCTTCCTCTATAGTTTTTTTATACAGCTCCAAAATATCGGCAACCTCTTTTTCAGCTTCATCCTTTGTTGCATGAA
>OFBE01000038.1_pt1 | contig 11672 bp, 13 predicted proteins | sample 1520481 | NCBI WGS metagenome assembly OFBE01 (sample SAMEA3696448, study PRJEB22514) | metagenome | biome: water; feature: marine; material: hydrothermal vent | place: Pacific Ocean | collected 2014-08-15 | depth 1539 m
AACTTCTGAAGCGTGCAACTCGAGTAATTGCTTAATAAGCGCTTTAAGATCAAGCTTAAGCTCAGCCTCCACCATGATTCTTAATAGACCTAATGCCATTCTTCTTAAGGCGTACGGGTCTTTCGAACCAGTTGGCCCCTGACCAATGCCATAGATGCCTGTAATCGTATCAAGCTTATCGGCAATTGCTACCACCAAGCCTTCGGGCGTTGATGGTAAAGTGTCACCTGCAAATCTTGGATGATAGTGTTCGCTAATGGCGGTTGCTACAGCAGCATCTTCGCCATCGTTTAGTGCGTAATAACCACCCATTACACCTTGTAAATCAGCAAATTCACCGACCATATTAGAGACTAGGTCGGTTTTAGCTAGTAGACCTGCGCGGGCGCTATGATCAGCATTAGCGCCAACCACATTGGCAATATAAGTTGCCAACGATTCAATGCGTTTGGCTTTTTCGCCCATAGAGCCTAATGACTTCATGAATAAAACACTGTCTAATTTAGGCAGGCGTGAAGCCAGAGAGCTGACCTTGTCTTGCTCCCAGAAAAACTCTGAGTCAGTTAAGCGCGGTCTAATGACGCGTTCGTTACCATCGATAATCACCGATAAATCGCTAGATTCAATATTGGCAACTGAGATAAAGGCTGGTAATAATTTACCGTTATTGTCCACCATATGGAAATACTTTTGGTGTGACTTCATGGCAGAGATAAGCGCCTCTTCTGGCACATCTAAAAATCTTGCATCAAAGTTACCTGAAAATGCGCACGGGTATTCAACTAAAGCACAAACCTCTTCTAATAATGATTCATCAATCACTGCATTTGATTGGCAATCAAGTGCTACCTGCATAACTTGCTCACGGACTATTTCTTTACGTGCGTCGAAATCCACTTCAATTTTCGCTTTATCGAACAAAGTTTGTCGATAATCACCAGCATTATCAATATTAAACGTTTGCTCGCCAGTAAAACGCAATCCTCGAGTGGTATTGCTACTGGTTAAGCCCATGACAGTTGCTTCTACTACATCACTACCTAACATCATGATTAGCCAATGCGTTGGGCGTACAAAGTTAAAGTCCAAATCACCCCAGCGCATAGCACGCGTAATGGGTATTTTCTTAATAGCTGTATCAACAATCTCTTGTAATAAATCTTGTGTTTTTAAGCCTTTTTGCTCTTTGGTAAAGAAGTAATAATCTGCTTTGCCAAAAGCTTTTTGTTGTAGGTCAGCTTTACTAATACCGCATGATTTTGCAAAACCTTCAACCGCTTGATCAGGTGCGCTAACGGCAGGGCCTTTGCGTTCAATAAGCTGGTCTTCTTGCTGTAACTGTAGGTCACTCACTAATACAGCTAGGCGTCTTGGCGTGGCAAAGGACATAACCTTAGTGTATGACAAATTAAGCCCAGACAACTGTGTGGTCACATTGTTTGTAAGTGCGTTAGACAACTGCTTTAATAACTTGGGTGGCAGTTCTTCTGTGCCAAGTTCTAGTAAAAAATCTTGTGTACTCATACTATTTGAAACCTTAATTTACCTTTGTTTAAATCAATCATGACTGAGCGAGCATAGAGCTTAGTTGGTACCACATCAAACCTTTTATACACGCCAGCAATAGAAACCAATTGCGCATTAAAAGAATGAATAAAGATGGTGGATTTTTCATTACCAGAAATACCAGCAAATACTTTACCTTGCACTTCTTTATAAGCAGAAATACTGCCATATGACATGACTTCCGCATCTGATTTAACCACGCCCAATAATACTAAATCACTATCCATTGCTACCACTTGCGCTGATGAATAGACTTTATTAGCTACAATCTTAGGCGCTTGATAGACTTTGTCTTGATGCAGATTAGGTAGCTCATCATTAGCGATCTTTTTAGGGGTTTTTGGCTTACTCGGTGTTAATGACTTACCAAACACTGCCAAGCCTGAAAATTTAGCAAAATCAATCAACTCTTGTTTGCGTGAACGAATCCCCACTGCTACCATGTCATTCTGAGTTAGGATCTCTATTAATACCGCCAACTCATTAGCTTGAAAATGTTTATTTTCAATCTCGAGAATAACAGGCGCATGCTGGAATTGTTTTTTATTCTTACTGGCCAAATCAGCAATTTCAGTGAGTAAATCATCCGTGTTGTTGGTCAGCACTCTGAGTGTATAAAGCGCTTCAGTTTGAGTTTTTACTTCAATTAGATTTGGCTTTTTCATCTATTTAATCCTTCCAACCTTGTGTGCAATCTAGAAAGAACCAAACACGTTTCATGCCGGTATCACCACTAAGCATTAACTCCAATGGTGCTTTGTGTTTAAACTTTTTAACGGGTCGTTTGAGCCAAATAGCCGCATATTCTCGATTGGTAGGAAAGGTTGTTCCTAACGATTCATGAATACCTAAAATCATTTCGCTACGGTTAATAGAAGTTTGGTCAAAGTCAAAAGATTTATCACCTCTTCTGTACAAATACAAATGTCTAGCCTTGAATGATTCTGACAAGCCTAATAGCGTAATTTGATCTTGATCAGCTAATTTCCACTGCTCCATAACTTGCGTCAACCGAAGGGTAAGCTCATTCTTTTGATCGTCAGTAATACTATCAAGCGCTATCATCAGTTCACCCTAAAGTGAAACAAGATTTCACGATCAAACACACCCTTGTCTGGCGCACTTGGTAGTGGAGAGGCTTTGTTGACCGCGCGTTCAATTGAATCTCTAAACGACTTACGCTTAGAGTCTTTATCAACAACACAAGACTGGACGTTAACACTCTTAACATTACCTTGAGCATCTTGCATAATATGCACATCACAACCCCAACTATCTTTAGCGCCTTTATAACGCCAATACTCTCTTACTCTAGCAGCAATTTGATTAATGTAGCTCACTTTTAATGCTTCAATCTGACTTTGTCTAACTATTTTTCTCTCTACATCAGTCTCAGCTTGAATCTCTTGGGTTAGAGATCGTTTATTTTGTTCTTTTTTAAATTTCCTAGCCTCCGACTTTCTTTTCTTTTCAATTTCTTGTTTTTTCTTTTCAGCAAATTTTGCCTGCTTCTCGGCAATTTTTTTCTTTTGCTCTGCTTGTTTGGTTTTTTTATCAGCTATTTTTTTCTTCTTTAAAGCCTCTTTAACTTTCTTCTCTGTAGCTTTTCGCCTCTTTTCAGCCAATGCCTTAACCTTCCTTTCTTTCTTAATATTGGCTTTTATTTTTTTAAGACGCTGTTGTTCTTTATAGCGTTCATTTTCTACTTTTTTCTCTGCGCGCTGTAAGTCTCTAAGGCGCTTTTCTTTTTTCTTCTGAAGATTGATTAAACGCTGTTTCTCCTGCTTAATCTCACTTAAATCAATTGTTACTGCTTTAGGAACGGCGTAAGTTGGCTTGGATTGGGTGGCCTTCATACTCTCGTCCCAACTCTGCATATTAGAGTTGATTAAACCAATCAAAACAACAACATGTAGTGCGATTGCCACCCAAAATGCGATCGGATGTTTTTGCGCAATTTGAGGTAATTTAATTTCTTTAGGTAATTTAATTTTTTTGAGAAAGTCAGTATTCATATTATTTCGCATCTGGTGATTCAGTCACAATACCCACTTTATTAACACCATTCTTTTGCAAAAAAGACATTAACGACACAACCTTTCCGTAAGGCACATTTTGATCACCTCTCACAAAGACTTTCATTTCTGGATAGATATCCATACGGGCACGCACACGACCTGCAATAATACCTAAAGGTAGTCGCTCGCCTTTAGATACCTCAGCACTTTCATCATCTAATGAATTAATAAAATACCGGCCTGTTTTGTCAATGGTAATAACCGTAGGCTGATGCTCGCTGAAATCAACCATTTCTGCCTCAGCAGAGGGTAAATCTACTTCAATCCCTTGCTCAATAATGGGCGTGGTCATCATAAAGATAACCAAGAGAACTAACATCACATCAATATAGGGGACAATGTTAATTTGCGCATCGATATTCGGTCTGGCGCGTTTTGGTAATTCGATCATTACTACTTACTGCTGTCTTTGGAAAATAACAAACAACTCTTCAATAAAGGCTGTGTACTTGTTACCAATTGACTGTACTTGAGAAACCAAGCGATTATAAGCAATCGTGGCTGGAATTGCGGCAAACAAACCAAATGCTGTCGCAATCAACGCTTCGGCAATACCAGGAGCAACAATAGCAATCGTGGCTTGTTTAACGGATGCTAATCCAATAAAAGAGTGCATAATCCCCCATACAGTACCAAACAAACCAATATACGGGCTAGATGAAGCAATCATTGCCAATATACTCAAACCACCATCTAGACGATCAATTTCATTATTAGCGGTGGTGTTCATTGAGCGATAAGCGCGTTCGGAATTCATAATCAGTGCTTGATTGGAGGTTGACTGTGAGTGAATAAACTCACCATAGCCTGAACCAAAAATATGCTCCATTGGTGAACGATTAGCAGCAATTGTTGGGATTTGATTATGTAGTTTATCTAGATCCGTATCGGCAAGGAAATGACGATGAAAATCAGAAATGTCTTTTTTTGCATCTATCAAAATTTTCTTTTTTGATAAAATTAGTGTCCAAGAATAAATACTCATTAACACTAAAATAAACATCACCACCTGTACTACAAAACCAGCGTTTATAATTAAACTAAAGATTGACAAACTATCCATTTATTTTCTCCAAAATGATTGTTGGGATGCCGCAAGGCTTAAAACTATCAGCATGTAGGCATGCCACTATTATTTGTGCTTTAAATAATACCTTATTTTGCTTTGAAGGCGTTATTTTCTGTGAAAAAATCAAGCTTGCTTGACCTATTTTTTCAATCGAAGTTTGTACACTCAATAAATCATTGAATCTAGCTGGTGAGTGATAATCTGCATTAATTGATCTTACTGCAAAGATTACATTATGTGTTTCAACCAAATCATCTTGCTCAAAACCTAAATCTCGAAGAAATTCAGACCGCCCTCTTTCGATGAATTTTAAATAATTGGCGTAATAAACCACACCACCACTGTCTGTATCTTCGTAATAAACTCGAATATCTAGGTTACTCATTAAACAAACTTGATACTTGCCCTCCTAGAGGGTTGCCGTTTGGCGCTTGAGATGGGCTAGTCAAGCCTAAATGTGAATAGGCTAAATCTGTTGCGCTACGACCACGTGGTGTGCGCATAATAAAACCTTGTTGAATTAAATAAGGTTCTACCATGTCTTCCAATGTACCACGATCTTCGCCAATAGCGGTTGAAAGTGTATCTAGGCCCACCGGACCACCTGAAAATTTTTGAGTCATGATCGACAAATAATCTCGATCCAATTGCTCTAATCCGCGCTCATCAACTTTAAGCGTTATCAGGGCCTCATTAGCGAGCTGCTGATGAATCACGCCATTGGTTTTTACATCAGCAAAATCACGTACTCGGCGCAACAAACGGTTGGCAATTCTTGGTGTGCCACGTGAACGTTTAGCAATTTCAAATGCGCCCTTTGTTTCAATTTGAATACCTAGAATGTCAGCCGAACGCTGGACAATTTTCTGTAAATCTTTTACTTCATAAAATTGTAGACGTTGCACAATGCCAAATCGATCACGCAGTGGAGAAGTCAACATACCGGCGCGAGTAGTGGCACCAATCAGTGTAAAGGGTGGCAACTCTAACTGCACGGAATGTGCTGCCACACCCTCGCCCACCATGATATCAAGCTTAAAATCTTCTAAAGCTGGGTAGAGGATTTCTTCAACGATAGGGTTAAGACGGTGAATTTCATCAATAAACAAAATATCATACGGCTCAAGCTTGGTTAAGATGGCAGCCAAGTCACCAGAACGTTCTAATACTGGGCCAGAAGTTTGCTTAAGCCCGGCACCCATTTGGTTGGCGATCACATTAGCCAATGTAGTTTTACCCAAACCAGGAGGGCCATAAATCAATGAATGATCTAGTGCGTCGCCACGCTTTTTAGCCGCTTTAATAAACAATGCCATTTGTGATTTTACATCGTCCTGGCCAATATATTCACTGAACGAGTCTGGACGTACTGATGTCATAACGATATCTTCGTTACCTTGGTCTTGTCCGCTTACTAAAGAATCTTCTTCTATCATTATGATTATTATTTTTTTATTGGCTTTATGTCTGTCAACATTAGCTTAATTTTAATGGGTTTTTTCAGATGATTAAGACGAATCAACTTTGGATATTTAATATTATTAATTTGCTGATAACGCGTAACTTTAATCACCCAATTATCTTGGATACTTTTCTTATTTTTAAAAATGATCTTAGGTAATTCTAGGATTGGAAAATACCAACCAACTTCACCAATCATCCACTGCTTAAAATTGGTTGAAATAAGTTTTTTGTCTACCCACAACCCTTTAGAGTTAGACTCTATAACAACCTCTCCAAGCCCCAATACGGCGTTCAATGTTAATTTATAAAATTGACCTTTAAATGTAATATCAAAACCAGAATTTTGTACTTTTTGATCAACAACACCACCAATTCTGCCTTTTGCTTGCCACACACTTGGAATGATATCTATGACATTAGCGGGATAAATGGTTGGCTTGTTTAATGTCATGCCACAACCACTCAACAATAGAGCTAATAACCAAATTCTAATCATGGTGTGTATTCTAACATTAGCTTGTATAATCAAGCGTTTGTTTAGTTTTATTTATTAAATCTTAATTGATTCTTATGCAGCATATTGCAATTTTGAGTGTTAACCATCAACTCGCCCCTGTTGAAGTTAGGGAAAAAGTTGCCTTTGCACCTGGAGAACTATCCAGTGCACTAGGGCAATTTAAGAGTACTACTGGTGTTGAAGCCTGCGCCATTCTCTCTACTTGTAATCGCTCGGAAGTTTATGCTATTATCAACACAGATAACGCACAAGAAATACTGAGTGATTATTTAGCTAACACACACAATATTAAACGCTCAGAACTTGATCCTTATTTGAGTTATTTTGAAGGCGATGGTGCGGTTGAGCATATTTGCCATGTGGCAACCGGATTAGACTCTTTAGTCTTGGGTGAGCCTCAAATCTTAGGTCAACTCAAAGACGCTTACCATGCCGCTAAAAAAGCAAACACACTCAACAAATTATTAGAAAAACTATTTCAACACGCTTTTTCAACCGCTAAAAAGGTTAGAACCGATACAGGAATTGGATCTTCTCCTGTTTCTGTAGCCTATTGCGCCGTTAAGCTGAGTGAGAAAATCTTTGCCGATTTAACTGAGCAAACAGTGATGCTAATTGGTGCGGGTGAAATGATCGAGTTATGTGCACAACACCTCAATCAAAAAGGTGTTAATAATATGATTGTCGCCAATAGAACAGTTAAAAATGCAGAAAAAATTGCCTCACTTTATGGTGCTAGAGCAGTTAGCCTTAAGCAGTTTTCTGACTTGATTCACGAAGCGGATATTATTATTTCCTCTACTGCTGCCTCTGTGCCTATTATCGGCAAGGGCCTGATTGAAACTGCGCTCAAACTGCGAAAGCATAAGCCTATGTTTATGTTAGATATTGCCATTCCAAGAGACATTGAACCTGAAGTTTCTCAGCTGGATGATGTGTTTTTATATACTATTGATGATCTGCAACAGGTGGTGAACGATAATATCGATTCTCGACAAAGAGAAAAAACACTGGCTGAAGAAATTATCGTTGGCCAAAATAAAAAGTTTGATAACTGGTTGGCTGCACTGCCAAATGAACAAGTCATTCAAGATTACCGTAAAAATGCCTATAAAATTAAAGAGACGGCAGTTGAAGCAGCGCTCAAAAAACTCAAAAATGGTGGAGATTCAGCGGCAATTATTAATCAATTAGCTGACCAGTTGACCAATAAGTTGTTACACACACCTTTTGGCAACATTAAACAAGCCTCTACTGAACAACTAATCCAGTGTGAAGGCTGCATCCCTAAAAACAAAACTAAAAAATCATGAATACTTCTATTCTGACTAAACTTGAACAATTATCCATGCGTCTAGAAGAGGTAGGTGCCATGCTATCTGACCCTACGGTGGCATCAGATCAAAACAAATTCCGCGAACTGTCTATTGAGTATTCACAACTAACACCAGTTAACGAACAGTTCTTTCAATACTTAGCCACACAAGCAGACATCGAGGCGGCTGAAACCATGCTGCTAGAAGATGATGATGAAATGCGTGCCATGGCCAAAGAAGAAATATCAGAAGGCAAAGCCAAATTAGAACAGCTCGATTTAGAACTTAAAAAATCCCTACTGCCTAAAGATCCAAATGACTCTCGCAACATTATTATTGAGATTAGAGCAGGTACTGGTGGTGACGAAGCATCAATATTTTCAGGCGACTTATTTAGAATGTATTCTCGCTATGTTGAAAAACAAAAATGGCAAATAGAAGTGATGAGCTCTAACGTTGGTGACCATGGCGGCTTTAAAGAAGTTATTGCCCGTATTAGTGGTGATAACGTTTATGCAAAACTCAAATTTGAATCTGGTGCGCACCGTGTACAACGTGTACCAGAAACCGAATCTCAAGGCCGCGTACACACTTCGGCTTGTACAGTAGCGATTATGCCTGAGGTTGAAAATATTGAAGAAGTCAATATCAACATGAGTGATGTTCGTGTTGACACCTTTAGGGCAAGTGGCGCTGGTGGTCAGCACGTGAATAAAACCGACTCTGCTGTGCGTGTGACCCACATCCCAACAGGCACAGTAGTTGAGTGCCAAGATGGGCGTTCACAACACAAAAACAAAGCGCAAGCAATGTCAGTATTAGCCTCTAGAATCCTTGATGCACAGCAACAAGTTCAACACAAAGAACAAGCATCGACGCGTAAAGAGCTAATCGGAAGTGGCGACCGTTCACAACGCATACGTACTTATAACTATCCACAAGGGCGTATTACCGATCATCGTATCAATTTAACGCTGTACAAATTAGCCGAAATTATGGAAGGTGATTTAGAATCGATTATTGAACCTTTAATCGTAGAGCAACAAACCAACCAGCTCACAGAATTGAATGACGCTCTAGCTTAAATTTTTAGGTGCTATCAACTGAGAGAGTACAAATAAAATACCCAGCGAAATAACGATGGCAGGCCCTGTAGCTACATCGTAATACATAGATCCACTCAAGCCAACAATAACCGCTGCCATTGAAATAAAAATCGACTGAAATACCATTTGACTAGGTGTGCGTGCAAACACTCTGGCAATCGCAGGTGGAATAATCAGCAATGAAGTAATGAGCAACACGCCAACAATTTGCACCGAAACTGATACTGCTAATGCAATCATCATCATAAACAGTAGCTGATAAAACATATGTTTAAGCCCTTCTGCTTTGGCCAATTCTTCATTTAAAGTTAACAACAATAAACGTTGCCAAAAAACAGACATTAGCACCACAATAACCGCTAATACTGCATACACCCAAATAATGTCATTCCGAGTGATGGATAAAATATCTCCAAACAGTAATGAGAAATAATCCGTATTGGCGCCACCAACTAGCGCAAGCACAACAATACCTAGCGAAAGTGCAATATGAGAAAAAATACCTAAAATAGCATCATTCGATAAAAAATGTCGTTCTTGTAAAGTTACAATCAAGAAGGCAAAAATTGCACCTACGATAATCAAGCCAAAATGAATACCCAACCCACTGGCTAAACCGAATGACACGCCTAATAATGCACTGTGCGAAATCGACTCGGAAAAGTAACTCATGCGCTTCCAAATCACAAAGCAACCGAGTGAGCCGGCAATAATAGAAATACCCACAGCCGCCAGGACTGCTCTAAGAATAAAATCTTCCATTTAAATTAAAGCAAGGCCTACTGGCAACTCTTGCATAAACCATAAAGATATAAGCAATGATCCGTTAACTGATAGCCGTGTTTTTTAGCCACATCATGTTGATGTTGCTCAATTATATCATCTGTAAATTCGTCGATTTTTCCACATTTGACACAAACCAAATGGTCATGGTGTGCTGTATTAGATAATTCAAATACTGACTGGCCATTATCAAAATTAAGTTTATTAATCATGCCAGCTTCTTCAAACTGGGTAAGTACACGGTAAATCGTTGCCACACCAACTTCTTCACCTTGCATAATTAATGAGCGGTAAATATCTTCGGCGCTCATATGGTGATTTTCACTGGTTTCTAAAATTTCTAAAATTTTTAGTCTTGGCAGTGTAACCTTAAGTCCAACACTTTTTAAATCTTGGGCATCCATGTCCAATATCCTTGATGTAAAATCAACTTAACATTTTAATCCTTAAACCAGTCATGAAAAAAATAACTTTAGTTGTGTTGTCACTGCCTTTCTTATCGGCATGCTCACCGTCTATGCCGGAATTGCCTGAGATGCCTGAGATGCCTGAGATGCCTGAGATGCCAAGTATGTCAAAACTCATTCCAAATATTTCAGTACCAACACTATTTAGGTCAGATATTAACCAAGGCTCTATATTAGACCGGTTTAGTATCAATCAACTCAAAGTAGGTATGACAAAAACCGAGGTGCAAGATTTAATTGGCTCACCCAGTGTAGCTGACCCATTCCATAACAACCAATGGGACTACATCAATCATTCAACCTTATATAAAAAAGACAATATTAATTATCGATTAACGCTAATTTTTGACAAGAGCACACTTAAAAATATTGACTCTTCTAAATTAGAGTCACTACCGCCACTGACTGAAAAAGAACAAGAGTTAGAAGGCAAACGTCTAGCTGAAGAAAAAATAATTGCAGAACGTACCGCTAAAGAAAAGGCTGAGCAGGCCAAATCTAAAGCCAAAGCCAGAGCCATAGCTGTTAAAGAAGCTGCGGCACAAGCCAAGGCTTTAAAAGAAAAGCAAGCCGCCCAAGCAAGGGTGGCAGCTAAAGCAAAGGCAATTGCTGATAAAAAAGCAGCAGATGAAGCTAAAGCATTGACTGAAAAGCGTGCTGCTGATAAGAAAGCTTTAGAGAAAAAACAAGCCGCCGAAGCAAAAGTAGCAACCCGAGAAGCAGATCTAAAAGAAGGTTATGAAGCTTATGAAAAGGCTGCAGAAAGAGCGAAGTCTTTAAAAGGCCCTAATACGCCTTGGTATCGATTCTGGTAGACATATTGCCAGCGATTCAACAATCTATCTTTTCAATCTGATTTAAATAATGCTTAGAAAGTTATTATTTTCTTACTAAAGACCTTGAAAATACAGTTCAGCTCTACACTTTTTTAAATCTTGAGCTTTTTATATTAACATCCTTAAGGTAAAATCATTCCAAAACTATAATCTGTAAAAAAAATCATGAAAAAAAGAGAAAAGATATCAACCAAAAAAGACAGGATAGTTCTTTTTGTGGTTATTTGATTAATATTGGATTTAAGGATCAAGTGAGCCCATCGAGATTAATTGGACTGATTAATGAGTGTATTGGCTCCAAAAAGGCCATCATTGGAAACATAGATATTATGAAAACTCAATCTATTATTGAGATTGATGATAAATGGTCATCAAAATTACAAAAAGGAATTAAAGGTAAATTATATTTTTTAGATGATCTTCCTATTTCTTTTAATACCTCGGCTAGTTTTCCTCTTGGTATTGTACAA
>OFBE01000041.1_pt1 | contig 11368 bp, 9 predicted proteins | sample 1520481 | NCBI WGS metagenome assembly OFBE01 (sample SAMEA3696448, study PRJEB22514) | metagenome | biome: water; feature: marine; material: hydrothermal vent | place: Pacific Ocean | collected 2014-08-15 | depth 1539 m
GCCATCACAGAAACGTAAAGTTGACACCAGTGACCTTGACCTAATGCCATCTTCATTGGCACTGAAACTGCGATCTCTTCCAGCTAAGGAAACATAAATGTAAACAAGTGTAATGCATATTTTCAGATTACGGCTTCATCCAAGCCAAACTTGAAAACGTATGAACTAGGATTGTGTTAGCTTTAAAAAAATGTAATTCCATGTATGCATGATGTAATGTTTATGATTCTAAATAAGAAGAACAGTAATAGATATACTCGTTTATTTCACTTCGTATGACATTTTGCATTGTCACACGGTTTGTGGCATCCTGGTGTGGAAGTAGATAATTGATATAAAATTTATGTATGGCCTAATTGGCATACGACATTACGCACGATGACACAGATGGGAATCAGCGGTTTTTTTAGCAATTTTCCTTGTGTCTTGTTTAACTCAACTGTACACATCTGTGGAGTTTATGAAAAAGAAAAATGCTCATAGAGCTCAGGGTGTTGCCTGAGTTAAGAGCATGTGAATTCACCGATAGAGATGATCTTAGTATTATAGCGTAGTTCTCTTATCAGTTTAGAAAAAATTACAATAGTTCATTGTTTTTGTTTTTAAATTTCAGAAAATGTCTGATCTTAGTACGCCACGTCGTAGCAAGCGCAGTAGGGACAATCAGAGCAACCCTGCCACACGTATGTATTTAGACATTTTTTAGCACATGGGGTGTTTTCTGTCCAGAAAGTGCTATTTTTGAGAGTGGATAATCCAATTGTTGGAAATGCATCTAGCTGAAATATTTTGGTTACGCTGAATGTATTTTAAAATGTTGTTGTATGTGATGTTTCTTTCCAGCATCGAGGAGGGGAACTAAAACTGGAACAAACACCCCAGTTTCAACACGTGAGATGTTAATTTGTTACCAATCATAAAGAAATTTGTTTTCAGTTTTATTGCTCAAAGAGAAACATTTTTAATTTCACATATAAATGGTAAACAATAACAGAAAGTGAAAGGACTGAAGCTCAAAGAAACGTTGGTCAGACAAAAGTTTCAGCATGTTGTAATATCTTTAGATTATAATTTAAATTTACTTAAGCATGCTTTTTCAAAAACACCCATTCAGATCAGACGGGGGTCAGTTCTATTTTGTCAATTCCACTCAATTCTATTTGGTCAATTCCATATCAAATTTATCAATTCCAAATGTATTAATTCTGTTTTTTACCATAGATTGCTATGGAAGAAATATTTCTGAATAAAACATTTTTATGGTAAATTAATTTGGGGATTTTTTTGTAGGAAATTCCAGTTCAAAATTTATCAATTCCATTTTTTTTAAATAATCAATTCCGGAATTGAATTTATCCCATGTCTGATTCAGATGGCATGGCACAATCAAACAACAATACTGTGTGTCTAAAAAAATAACAAAATATCTGATATCCACGAACAATTATTTTACAGCAACATGTAGAAGTGCAAGGGGAAAAGCTGATGCACCCTGTTCACAGAGAGATGTCAGCTCGCCGCCATCACAGAAACGTAAAGTTGACACCAGTGACCTTGACCTAATGCCATCTTCACCTCACCTGGGGTCGAGAACGGAAGCTTTGTTTTCCAGTCCATCGCCACCAAAGAGTATGAGCAGTGTGCCAGGTAGGCAAGAAAGAAGTTTGTAACTGAATGAAGTAAATTTATTAACATGTTTGATTCAGGGTTTTTACAGGTCCTTAAAACCCCTAAAAGTCCAATATTTCTGAGTTGCAGAATTTAAGTACTTAAATGTCCTTTATTTTCAGGAAAATGTTCAAAAGTCAATACAAGTCAATAAAACACAGGTATTCCTTTTCTGGAGGAGGGTGTTTCATTTTCCTTGCATCAGTATTCTTCGGAAAAAACTGTTTACCGGCGAAAGGTCACAATAGTTCCTGCCCCAATCTTCCCTCCCTCGCGCCTGAACACGTGGCTTTGTTTTTGCTGAAGTGGGTCACGTGTCTGGATTCGGGTCATCTCGGCAGCCATTGTTTAATCGCTAGCCTATTCATCACGATAAAAGAGCTGCACAATATGCTTATTCTATCTGTTCTCATCGGCATTCGTGAAGTTTGTTGACACAAATATTTACGCACAATACATAAAACGATGCCTGGACAATATTATTTCCAAGCCTCATGGCTTGACAAACCAGAATTCAAAGGATGGTTGGAGAATGTTCCCGGATGCCGATCTTCTGCTCATTGTCTTGTGTGTCGCAAAGTATTCTCCATGAAAAACTTGGGCGTTTCTGCCGTCTCCGTCCATGGTAAAGGGCAGACACATTTTAAAGGTGAGTGAAACTGCATTTGCCACATCTCAAACACGATCAATGATCTTTTGGGCAACAGAAATGTTGAGTAATTGATCGAAATTCAACTTTGTTTTTGTGCATTGACCATTCATTATAATGACTGAGGCATTCGTTTTTTAAGACAATGACGTCTACTATCACATTGTGAATTGTGTACTGTAAATTACGAATCTATTTTCGGACGGTGTCTCACTGATCATGCTGATAAGGTTACCAATCACTGACAGTGATATTGATGGGACTGCGCATTGTGCAATACATGCATACATATTTTTAATGTGCGCATTGATCTCTTTTTGTAGGGGCAAAATGCGCACATATTGATTTGTATTACACCGAGTGCGTGAAAATAGAATATTGTCATAAAATATTTTCACAGCCAATGACAGGCTCTTAATAAGATTGCAGTCAGCATTGTGACGTTTTTGTATGGGTTTTCCCACCATGCCTAATGTACAGCAAAAATTAAACAAGTGGTTTTCTACATATATAGTGTACAAATATAAGCTGGTAGATGTAAAAGGTAATTATGATGTAAAGTTCAGTGTGTTAGATCTGATCTGTTTATATCCCAGGACAAGGTCTAAATAAAGCATGTTTGAAAGACTGACCATTTGTCGACTGAACAATTGCTGCCTTAGCAACTTGCATTTGTAATTAAATTTTGCAACTAGCAGAATACTATCTCGGGGAATTAAATGCAGCCATTCTAAATGGTTCATACAACTCCAATGCAATTTCTGTGTAAATATTTTCTTGAAAAATTCTAACGGGCAGTTAAAATATGAAAATATCATGTACAGATAACAAATTTGTATGATGGCCATTTATCAATGAATGTTCCTCAGAGTATATCCAGTTTCCTTTTTTTAGTTTTTTTCTCCTTTGTGAATTTCTGCATTTTTCTTTTAGTTTATGATAATAGAGGAGAATGTGGTACAGACTGTGGACATTGAACGCTTTTAATTGACAACAGTTCAACCAATATGTCTGCGATATTATGATGGATTGCCTGATGATAAAAAGAATTTAAATTGTTTTCATGCAATGGCTGTATTTGAAGGCACAGCAGATCTTTATTTTTCAGCTGTGAGGTCTACAGGTTCAACTTTGCTTGGAATTGGAGATTATTTCCGTAATGGAGCTGCGACATCCGCTCCTCGGCCTGCTGCCCCTGCTGCTGCTCAGCCTGTTCCAGCACCCGCAGTTTCGTCGAGACCTGGATGTGGTGGAAAGCAGACTCTAATAGCAGAAGTGAGGTGGGCAACGAAATGTGTTGAGTCACATTATTCCTTCCATTCGTGCGAGGGAATCTGTTCTGTTTCAACAGATGTTTCAAGGACATCCTATTGCTGAAACGTTCTCCTGTGGTGAAACAAAATGCAGATATCTCTGCCAGTGCGGACTCGCCCCTCACTTCTCCTCTCTTCTAAAGAGTCGCATAAGTAAAGACAGTGAATATGTTTTGCTGTTTGATGAGAGCATGAACAAAAAGACTAAAAATAAACAACTAGACATTCACATCCGACTTTGCCATCATGACCAAGTCCACACTAGATATCTAACATCACAATTCATTGGTTATGCTGCTGCAACTGATTTATTGGAACACTTCAATGCATCAACTTCAGATCTACGTAGAAATGGTTTGTTGCAGGTATCTAGGAATGGCCCTTCAGTGAATTGGTCTTTTTATGACAAATTGGAGAAAGAAATCAAGAATGAGTGTGATATGGGCCTGTTGAATATTGGGAGCTGCGGTCTCCATGTCATTCATGGGGCGTTCCACACTGGTGCTCGTGAGACTGATTCGGGTCTTGATGGTCTTCTCCAGTCCATACTACCTGTTTAAAGATACCTCTGCCAGGTGAGATGACTTTACTGATGTCACTGGGTGTAACGAATTTCCACTGAAATTTTGTAAACAAATGTGAGTTGAGAATGGTCCTGTGTGCAGCAGAGTCCTGCTGTGGCCTCACCTGAAGTCATTTGTTGAGGCATGTGAAACCAAACTGAAGGCAAAACCCACCAGCAACTCCTACAATGCGCTGCGTGATGCAATGAATGATAAGTTGTCTGTCGCAAAACTGTCGTTTTTCAAGTCAGTAGCGAGTGCAGTTGAGCCATTTTTAGCCTTATACCAAACAGATAAACCAATGGGTCCATTTCGGGTGCATGATATTGAGAGACTAGTCAGAAATCTGTTAGAGAGGTGTGTTAAGCCAGAAGGCCTCTACTGCATATGACTTGTTGAAGCTGGACCTTGAAAAGGAAAGGGTAGAAAACAAAAAGATTGAAGTGGGTTTCAAGGCAGAAGGTGAACTGAAGTCCCTCCTGAGTACCAAGGCCATAAGTGAATGCCAAGTGTTTCAGTTCAGAGAAGAATGTAGACAATTTGTGGTGGAATGTGTCAACAAAATCTTTGAAAGGTCTCCTCTGAAGTATAGATTAGCAAGAAATATGGCTTGTCTGGATCCCAGGTTGATGGTGAGTGATCAAGAACATTCAAAATCAAAATGCAAACGCCTATTGGAAGAATTGGTAACTCTAAACAGGGTTGATGGTGATGATGTAGATATATTGGTTGCAAGTTACAAAGAATTATTGCATGATGTAGACGGGTGTGAACTGAAGTCTAGGTTCAAGGACTTCAAGGTTGAAGATGACCGGGTAGATATGTTACTCTATGAATGTATGGGTAGGAACAAGAAGTTTGAGAAGTTGTGGAGAGTAGTTCGTAAAGTGTTGCTGGTTTCGCGTGGTCAGGCGTCTGTTGAGAGGGGGTATTCCCTCAACAGACAGACAGAGAAGGACAATATGAGTGAAGGCGTGATTGTGTCACTGGGGCAAATTATTGATTATTTTGTACTGGTAGGTGGAATGCTCAAAGTTGATATCACAAAGGAACTGCTATATTCAGCATCCAGTTCCACATATAGATATCATCAGTATCTTGAAGAAGATAAAAGAAAGAAAGGGCAAGAAGCCATCCAAAGAAAACGAAAAACGGTTCAAGACGAAGTGGATGATTTGAAAAAGAGAAAAAAAGTTTTAGAATCTGACATAACAAATCTGACCACATCGTCAGAAAATATGCAGATGAAGCAGAGGCAAAAGGGGAAAAAACTAGTCACAGTATTCTGGTGAAGTCAAACGCTCTGAGGGGAGGGGAACTGCAGGTTCTAGAAAGAGAAATTGAGAAGGTTAAATCATTGCCTGCTATGTCCTAATTGAAATGTTGTCTCTTGATGAATATTTTATTGACTTTCACCTTTAACAAGTAAGTTGTGTGTTAAAGCTGATGCGACTTGCATAATGTGTTACCATGTGACTACAGTTTATTAAAAAAACTTAATACTATCTTGTGTTTGTGATTTCTTACATCATGTATCTTGTTAAAAGGGACACTAACCTCATCATGGCCAGACCACCGATCAAACAGAACACCTCCCAACAGGTATATCCTCCTAGCTGATTATGAGTGGAGGGTCTTACTATGAATTGTGTTTGACTGTGGTTTGGTCATAGTTAGTGTCCCTTGAATCTGGGCTTGCCATATGTGATCGCCTCAGTTTACCCAAGAATTTCTAGGATGTGGTCCTAAAATGGGTTATATTGGCCCTTAAAAGTCCATAAAAAAGACATCTCAAAAAGAGTGGGAACCCTGTTGATTTGATTGAGTTTGTTAGCATTCTTACAATGAAAACAGTAATTGTATTCAAAATGTATATAATAATATATCCTTCCATGAACACACAGAAATACGTTCTTAGTCATAAAAGTCTCCTCTTTCCTTACACATAGAAAATAAATGTGTGTTGTTTATTATTGAGACAAAGTGTTGGACAGTAAAACAAGAATATTCACATGATTGAACAAATAAATTCATACATGATCATATGGTGATGGAACAAATAAAAATGATGTACTTTTAATGAAGTCCCCTTACTAGCAGGAGTGATTCAAAGGCATTGTAAAAATAATATGTAATATAATAATGTCCAAAATAATACGTCTGTAAAAAGATAATTATTGTTTATCTGTGAAAGTGAGCTTGAACGGGTGTGTTTTTAGAACGGATTTAAACTTTTCAAGGAACGACTCATTTCTAATATCACCATGGATTATATACATGTAACTAGTTGTCTGCTGAAAGTGTACTTCTCAGTGAGTTGACCATGACACCAAAATATACACGTCCAAAGTTAGGTGTCCACTGTCAGTCAGTAAAGTCTATTGTATAAGCCAGAAAGTAAATGTTTTTGAACAGATGTTCATTCTGATTTGCATGTTCTTAATACAGAAATAAATTACCATATTAAAGATATATATTTGTCCCCAATCTAATAATTAATTTTTAAATAATTCCACACAACATGATATATTTGTACTCTTAATATGTGTTAATTCACCATAGCTTGTTTTGCTTTTGAGTAGAAAATGTACTCTGTGTGTCTGCGGAATAATTTGGCATATATTATGTGCTCTGTTATATGTCGTTTATGCAAATAGGTCTGTTTAACCTTTGTAAATATTAAAATATCAAAATAACTGGTCACAGCTATGATGTAATACAGGCTAGCCAACCAACCATAGCACATAGTAAAGTGAAAAGGCTGACTGACTCGCATTTACAGATCAGTATAATGTTGTTGAAATTTGGCTGTTACCTATTGGGCACAGGCACCTGGTGTTAACTCTTGTTGTGTTGTTGTAATGTTATTGTTGCTGGTGATGTGTATAGGGGTCTCTCGGGAGAAGTGGGATGATGATGTCTAGCTGAAATGTTGTTTTTCTGTTATTCAGTGCTGCTAGGCGAGAGTTTAAAGTCTTCAGGAGGAGATGACTTTTTAATTAGTCATTTTTATATTGCTACACAATTGGCAAATTCCATTGAGAAATTTTATTTTACATTTAAAAACAAGAGTAATTCAAACACCATTTTCCATTTCAAAAAGATCATGTTCTGTTACAAATTACAGGTTATTTTAAGGCAGGAAATCTTCAGGGGGAAATAATGAAATTAGCTTTTGAAATAGAAATTCCACACAAGTACATTTCCATATTTAACCCTACAGGGTCATAACATGGATTAAAATTCATCATTAGAGAAGCCCTTAATTGATGGCATGACTCATCATTTGTAGGGCACTGGATGCTAATATAAGCATTATCCAGCTGACCTAAATGCAAAGGGTTTCTCCTTTATATATATCTACCATTACAATGGTGAGACACAGTTGTTTCACAACATTGTCTTCATCACAACCTAACCCAGCAACATATCTAGATCACATAGAGAGATATGTCAATTCTAGATAACATAAAGGTTGTAGATTATTCTAAAAATCCTGTCAATACGTCCAGATTTGCTGATCTAACCTTTAGACAAATGTGACTTATAATTACTGGAGACTTTCCGTGTGTTAAAAGTGAAACAGGAGAGCATAGAAGGCAACACATGCTGTGTGATTATATATAGCCAACATACTTCCCTTAAACCAGTACAAGAAGTTTTGTAGCAATCATTCATTCCTACTATCTGATATAGAAGTGACTTATAATGGAGACTTATTTTATGTCAAATCTGCTATAATTTTTAATATTTCATGATTTATTATTAAGGTGGTATTTAGTTAATTGGTAATTGAGCAATTTAATCATTTTTGTGTTGTTCATTGTTCCACTTGTTATGTTATCTTTTTAAGCATATATTACTTCACATGTACATGTCTATATAAAAACAACTTATGTTTTGACTTGCTCTGTTCATTGACGTTGTATAATTCCATCAAACGACTATCACAGATTTATGATCTTTAAGGAAATTCTCTTTCAGTGACCAGTGAGCTTGACCTCAGCTCACCACTGAACTATGGCACCCCTAGTTCACGTCTTGGCTTGGGTACACCTCGTACACCAGGTGCTGGCGGAACTACAATACGACCTCGTCCAGATGTGCGCAGTGAAAGAAAAATGCGAACAGTTAATGTTGGGGGTTCAGAAACCCTAAGTGTTGTACTTATTCGCAATTATGATGGATAAAGCATCTTATAATAATAATTGTTTAGCGGGAGAATTTTTTTCTATCAGGTTATAGTTTCCAGCTAATTTCTAGCAATAATTTTATAATTGTGTTATATGACAAATAAATATTAGCCATTATCTTATCATTATCGTTGTAGTCTTTAGGAAGTCCTAAAGGTGGCATCTTTACTTTTGTTTCTATTCATGATCCGACACGGATGACTAGTGAGATATCAAGTGATCCTAATGCTGGTTCGCAGCTTGTCATCTGGGGCACGGATGTAGTCGTGGGCACTTGTAAGGAGAAGTTCCGACGTTTTGTGAGGAAATTCATTGATCCCAATATGAATCCTAATGAAGATGAGAATGGTGTCAATCCAGATGAACCACTCTGTCTCCAGAGACTTGAGGAAGTAAGCATTTGGCCGTTTTACCAGAAAATAATATGAATTCATTTGTGTCATTTTTTAATTCAGTGGTATCTACACTTATCGTGTTGATGTTGTTGAGTCTGTGATCATTCAGATTTGATAACATTTTATTGACACAGATCAGTAATGAAGGATCACGTTGATAGTAAATAATTCCATTGTACATTCACGTTTTCATGTGAAATGTCATTAAATTTAATTACAAAATAGATTGTTTTTAGCTGCTTTTACAAGGAAGAGTTATATGCACCATCTCAAGTCATATATAGGTTGATATCTGTTATAGCTACTTATGATATTGTCTCACATGGAAATAATTATTTCTAACAGTAACTTCGATGTGAGTTGTATCTGCAATTCCTCAAACTGTAGTTTGTGGATATGGCGAAGATGACTTCACTGTTATTAATTCTAACGTCCTCCGATTTCAGATAAACATGATAGGAAAACCATTTCTCAACTTCAGTGCTACTCATCTGAAGAAGTTTGACGCCAATCTTTATCGCCAGCTCATCTGTTACCCACAAGAAGTGATACCAACTTTGACATGGCTGTCAACGAAATGTTTTTTGAAAAGTATCTCGATACAATGTTGGAGCATCAGATACAGGTTAGACCTTATGATGTGGAGAAGACGACAAACATGAGATCATTAAATCCTGAAGGTAAGATAAAGAATCTAAAAAAATCCAAATGGAGCACGTTGTGATATGATTGATATGTTGATAGTAATATGAGCTTTGTGTTTATTCGTGAATTTACATTTTGAAATATATCTTAGAGTTGTGGGAGCTTGCATGATTCCAGCTTGCAATGTTACATATATGGATACTTGTAATGAACAGTGCACAAGAAATTTGTGGTATTTTCATCTTTTTCCCCAATTTTCACCTTTCATGTGCTTACATGGTCAGGAAACTGTAAACAGGTACCTTTTTGTACCTTTCATATAATTATATTACATTCAGGCCATGCTTGGCTGAGTTGACGTACCATGTACACAGGAGTGGCCATAAAACAAGAAGATTAAATTAACAAAAATACCATAAAGTAGCCCAAAGCAACAGAGTTTAATGTGATTCTGTAGCAACAACACATTAAAAAACGTCATACACGCAGTACCAAAGAAAGAGATCCTTATTATAGAGTTTATGAAGCAGTTGTCCTTAATTTAGACTGAAGGAAAGAAATGAAAACTATAAATAAACCATTTTTAAGCATTATGTTACCTTACATCAATATTAAGGGTTGTTGTCTACCTGGTAGCACATTGGACCACAGTTCACTACCACCTCAGTTTGAATCTCGACGTGGACATATCTGAAGGGTGTTTCATCTTTGACTCCCCTTCATTATCTTTGGAAGTCGGTTGGCCCATGTAGCCTACTGTGTGGCCATAAACATCAATTATCCATCAATATTAATGTGCACAAACTTAAATCAGATGGTGTGTGTGTGAAATAGAGAAAACATTTTATTGCAACAAATACCAAGTAAAGTGTCAGTGTTAGTATTCTTAGTCTCAGATCATCATCAACTTGGCATGTCTTAGCTTAAAACTGTGGATCTTTGAGTTGTAACTGTCACATTGTAATTACATTATTGTAAAACTGCCATTGGATGAAACCAGTAACCAGATCATCTGGTGACTTGACTAGCTGGTATTAAACTGTGAATGGCCTACTTTATGATATTAACCTATGATTACACATGTTCCATATCTATGTGAGTTGCTTGATGCATTCATAAATCTGTTAAAATGAAGCCCTTCAAAATTGATCAAATTAACCTTTTTGGGGAACGTGAGGAGTTTTTGTTGTAAGTGAATTTTTCTTATTTACCAAACCATGGAGGTACATCCAACTGAGAATAAATACATCTATGATAAATCATGACGTGTAAAGAATCTATTACTGTCAGGCAAGTGTAGAAAACAATCAGAAATTGTACATTGTAGACAGTCCTAGTAACACTTTGTAATTACAGGTGATATAAAATATTGGTAAATTGTAAATTTAACCAGCTAACTCTTATGAGTACAAAGTTTGTTAGATTTTAGACTGGTTTAGATTTAATGCTAAAAACAAATCTGGCAAAAAGTACTCATCATTGGAAATCTACTTGATTTGAAGGGCAGAATATTCTTGAATAACTTGTGCTACTCCTTAAGTATTCAGAGATTTTCAGGCCTGTCTGCCATCACAATTTTTCAATGAACCCCATCTCGTACCTGGTATAAACCTGTTGTTGCTTACTTCAGATATTGACCAGCTGATCACTATATCTGGAATGATGCCAGAGATGCGTGAAGCATTCTTTCAGTGCCACATCTGTAGGAATTCAGTCTCCGTAGACCTGGAGCGCGGATGGATTATGGAGTCAACACTTTGTCAGAAATGTAACACAAAGCATTCATTCCATCTGATACATAACAGGTCACAGTTTACTGATAAATGAATGGTGAAGCTCCAGGAAGCACCAGGTGTGTAATTTATCAGATATTATTATTGGTGGTGAAGCTTTACATCATACAGGAGGTTCTCCAGTATTATTTGAACACTTATTCTGGTTT
>OFBE01000049.1_pt1 | contig 10476 bp, 12 predicted proteins | sample 1520481 | NCBI WGS metagenome assembly OFBE01 (sample SAMEA3696448, study PRJEB22514) | metagenome | biome: water; feature: marine; material: hydrothermal vent | place: Pacific Ocean | collected 2014-08-15 | depth 1539 m
ATCCTTGCTCAAGTAAATTTTTTACCCAGCTTTTCTTTGGGTCAATATCAAAAATATGATATCTATTAACAACTGCATATGAGATAAGCAATGGTGTTCTAACTTGCTTTGATGTAAGCGGCTTGAAATGCAGCAAACGCATTTTATCTTCCTTGTATGCAACATCAAATTGTGTTGAACCTAACTTAACCTCATGTGGCACAGAGACTTTCATTGGAGCCTCCGTAAAGTTACGACTAAAATTTAGAAATTCACCGATGATTTTTGGGTTAAATTTATTTTCTGACATTTTTTCAAGCTTTCTTTTTAGACGACTCTAGCTTTGAAATTCTGTTCTTTAGGGTATGTAGCTCCTCATAAATTTCCTCAATCTCCTGCTTGGTTGGCAAGTTAGCAGACTTTAGCATTACATCAGTTATTGCATTCCATCTTTTCAGAAGATCAAGTTCTGTCGAAACAAGCCTGTTATAATTTTCTGAGAATTTTTTAGAATCAAACAATCCAGTAAAATTATTCTCAAAAATATCAATCCAAACTCTTTTGTAAGCTTCAAGACCCTCCTCATTTTGTGGTACTTTAGTTATCTTTGAAGATACTTCTTTTTGAGCACCAGTCCACGTGTCTGCTAATTGTTTATAGTATTCAATTAAAAAATTATTAAATTCTACAATCTCCTTATTTGCCTCAGTTAGTTCGCTTGTAATTTTCTTCAAATTGGTTGATAAGTTACGTAATGGTCCAACAGCAGAAAGTGTTGTAGGTTTGGATGACATCATTGCAATCATATCGGACCAAAACATCGCTGTTTTTTTATAATAATCAGTGATGTTCGATTCATTTTCCATATAATTATCCATAAATAGATCGCAATAAATAGATCGCACTAGAGACCGTTAACTATGGATTATGAAAATATTTGTACACTAGTTCAGAAAATTGATTCCAAGATTAGATTTGCAGGTGTAATTAACTCTAAGGGCAGGCTAGTTGCTGGTGGTATGGCACCAAGTAAAACACGGCTTGGAGATAGGAAAAGAGACGAAATGCTCTACATGGAGCTTGCACTAAGAGTTAAGATGAGACGTGAATTTGACGATGATCTTGGAGAAGTAAAGTTCTCCATGTCATTTAGGGAAAAACTCATTGTGATGAGCTTTCCTATAAAAAATGATGTGTTAATGGTATCAATGGAAAGTAAAACTCAGTTTGAAAAAATTGCATTTAATATTTTAAAATTGGCTGAAAAAATATAATACACCACAATATGGACAAATCATGGAACCGCTAAATCTTGCCGTAATTGTCAAATTAGAGCCCGATTTTTCTGAAGGAAATGTAAGCTACAAGCCTGATGGAACACTCAATAGAAATGAAACAAAAAGCACGCTGGGTCCTCACAGTGGAATAGCTGCTAAAGCTGCTTTTTATGCCAAGGTAAAGTACGGTGCAAAGATTTCTGTTTGTTCAATGGGTCCACCATTTGCAGAACTAGCTTTAGAACAAGCCCAACAAACTTGTGATGCAGATGTACTACACCTGTATAGTGATAGAATTTTTGCGGGAGCAGACACGCTTGCAACTGCAGAGACTCTAAGAACAGGCATTACTGACAAAATGCAAGGAAAGATGGACATTGTGTTTTCTGGACACAGAGCTTCTGATGGTGAAACTGGTCAGACAGGTCCACAAACTGCATGGAAGTTAGGATTCACATTTCTTGGAAATGTTATTAGTTATGATGTGAATTTAGAAAAAAGAACCGTTGTAGCCAAGTGTTTACTGACCTTAAATGGTGTACCAAATGTTGTCGAGGAAATTGAAGCTCCGCTTCCAGTATTCATCTCAATTGATCCATCCTACAAATCAAATTTTACTACAGTTTCTCAGAGGATTGCTTTTGAAAAATATCAAAAAGAGGCTTACGAGAGGGCTAAAAATTATAAACAATATCTCAAAGTTTTCAATATTGATGAGCTTGGTGTTGATAAAACATTAGTAGGACTTGCCGGCTCACCAACTATAGTATACCAAGTAGAACGTATACCAAAAGGAAAGGCTACAAGACAGGCCGAAGTTCTTGATGGTTCAAATCCAGAACACATACGCAAAGCAGTTGCTAAGATGAAAGAGGCGCTTTCTGCGATGGTGATTAAATGAGTGAAGAAAAATATCGCCATGTTTATGTTGTAATCGAACATATTGATGGAAAGCTTCTTCCTGTAAGTCTTGAAATGCTTGGAGAGGCAAGAAGACTATTTGATGATTACAACACAAGATATTCATCAAATGAAAAAGTAGTTGCAATAATCTTAGGAAATAATATAAGAATTTTTCTAAAGAGTTGATTGAATATGGTGCAGACGCAGTAGTTTGTGCTGATCATCCAGAGCTAAAAGATTTGAGAAATACAATTCACACCAAAGTAATTAGCCAAATTGCTTTAGACAAAGAGATCGCATCAAGGATTGAGCCGGATTATGCCAAACAATTCAAAAAACCGCGTTACATATTTTTTGCAGCAGACAGTATTGGTCGACATTTATCGTCTACCGTACTAGTGGAGTTAGAGTCAGGCCTTGCTTCAGATATCAACAAGCTCGTAATCAAAGACCTGACTGTAACACACCAAATTAAGACAGAGGGTAAACCAACTCTCTTCAAAAAAACTCTAGAAATGTACAGGCCAGATTTTTCAGGATTTTTGTGGACAACAATTCTTTGCCTCGATAACACAACCCCATCAATAAAGCGTGAATATTATCCTCAGGGTTGTAGTATCATACCGGGTGTTTTTGAGCCCATCAAACCAAATCCAAAAAGGAGTGGAGAAATAATATTTTACGAACCAAAAATAGAAGAGAATGATCTCAAAGTAAAAGTTCTTAGTCATAAAATTATCAAAAGTGAGGTTGACTTTGAAATTCGTAAAGCCGTTGTAAGCTTTGGACGAGGAATCAAAGATGCACCAGATGAAAACATAAAGCTTGTAGCCGAACTTGCCAAGCAACTAGATGCAGAGATAGGAATTTCGTTACCAATTTCAAAAAAGCTTTTACCTGCAAGCCAATCAATCAGTTCGACTTACATGATTCCAGCTAGAGTGATTGGAACAAGTGGAAGCAAAATAAGTCCGATGCTTTATGTTGCAGCTGGAATAAGTGGAGCGATGCAACATGTAGCCGGCATGCAGGATTCAGAGTTTGTTGTTGCAATAAATCCAGATGAGGATTCGCCAATAAAGAATGAATGTGATATTTTCATCAAAGGGAGAATGGAAGATGTTATACCGCTATTAGTTGAAGAGCTCAAAAAACAGCAACAAGTAGTACAGGCTGGATGATTTAATGGAAAAGTATGACGTAGCTATAATCGGTGGTGGTTCAGCCGGCTTGGCTGCACTAAAGCAGTTATCAACTTTGGGCAAACAGGCAGTCCTACTTGAGGCAGGCGAAAAGGTGGGTGTGAAAAATATTTCTGGCGGAATACTTTATTCAAAAAAACCAAACAAAGGAAGAGTCTACAATGTAGAAGATATTTACGGGCAAAACTTTGTCAGTGAGGCACCACTACAGAGAAAAATTACACAGTATCTTCTCCACGCAACTTCAAAAGACAAAGTTTTTTCCATGGATCTAACCGCAGCACATGAATACCAATCAAATTTTGGTTATTCAGTTCTTATGAACGAGCTAAATGCCTGGTTTGCACAAAGCGCTGATGAAAGTGCACAAAAATCTGGCGGTGGAATAGTTCCCGGCGTTCACGTAAATGACATTTCTTGGGATGCTGAAAAAGAAAGAACAACTATTCAGACTGATGAGATAGATGAATTTCAAGTAAAGGCAGTAATAGCGGCTGATGGGGTAAATTCCGAAGTTGCACAGATTACTAATGCAAGACCAAAATTTTCAGCAACACAGTTGTATCAAGGTGTCAAAGCTGTTGTAAAATTACCTGAAAATGTAATTAACGAGACATTTGCAATCGGAGAGGATAGCGGGGCAGCACATCTTTTTGCAGGTGACATCACACTAAACCATCTAGGAGGCGGATTCCTTTACACAAACCGCGACACCTTGTCAGTTGGTGCAGTATATCACTTTGATTCTCTTTTGGACAATCCAACAGAGCCCAACACACTACTAGATGCTTTGTTAAAAAATCCGATGATTACCGAGTTAATCAAAGATGAGGTACCGGTAAAGGGAGAGATTGACAAAACATTAGAGAAGGAAAAACAGATGCAGATCCGTTTTGCGGTAATAAAGCTGATAAAAACTTGGTATGAGATTCGTGATGTGCATCTTTCTTCAAGTAGAACGAAAGAGATGATCAAGACTGGGAAATTTAACTCGGAAGATGAAATCAAATCCAAATTATCTGAGCTTCGCGAAAAGATGTCATCCGAATACGGAATCACGTTTAAAACAGATTATGTTGAGGACGAATACGGCGCAAAATTAATTCCTGATGGAAAACGCTGCAGAATGAAAAGACCATACCAGAATAATGTCTTGTTTGTAGGTGATGCAGCCGGTAGAGGAATTTTTGTCGGTCCAAGAATTGAAGGTCTTAACGTAGGAATTGATGATGGGGTACGAGCTGCCATCGCTATTGCGAGAGCATTAGAAAAGAACAATTTCTCTCAAGATTATCTTGGTGAATATTACACAAAATCAATTGAAGAAAGTCCATACACAAAAGACATGAAAGAGATTGACAAAGAATATCTGAAAATCTTTATTGATGCCACAAAAGATGTGCCAAAAGATGTTTTGAGTGCAAAGCACCGCATGGTTCTAAAACTCATGTCAAGCGGGGCAATTAGAAGTATGGCAGCAAAGTTTGTAAATGTTTTAGGCTATGAGCGTCTGCTTCCAGTGATAGAATCAGAAGAAAGCTATGTAAAAGTACCAATCCAGCTTGCCGAACGAAAGGGAAAGACCGTTTCTTCATCCTACACACCTTCTATTCCATTACTTGCAGATCGTATTGCAAAGCTGAATTATAATGATGATAAAGTTTCTCATATCAAGGTACTAAACCCCAATAATGATTTTATGAAAAAGTTAGTTATGTTATGTCCAACTAAATGTTATAGTGAAGAAAAAGGTCAAGTTACGATACAGCATGAAGGGTGTATTGAATGTGGAACATGTTCTGAGCAAACTGATTGGAAACATCCACGAGGAGAAAAGGGAATAAACTATCGATATGGATAAACAAGTACTAAACCATAATAATGATTTTATAAACCAAGATTTTTTTTCAAAAGGGTTAATGTTAATTCTGGGTCTGCCTTTCCGTGTGTTTTTTGCATAACTTTTCCTACCAAAAAGTTAACTATATCAGGATTTTGTTTTGCATCTTCTACTGCTTTTACTTCTTCGTCTAAGACTTCTGTTATAATGTCAGATAATGTAGCTTCATCTGAAACGTGACCCAAATCAAGATCTTCAATTATCTGTGATAACGGTTTTCCATTTTTTATAACCTCGTCTAGAGCTAATTTTGCAGAGGCTCTGGTAATCTTATTTGATTTGATGTATTCAACTAAATCTGAAATATGATCTCCTTCTAGTTTTGACATTTCACGCTTTTCACGTGTATCAAGCAATCCCATAATATCTGTAGTAATCATATTTGCAATATCTTTCGCATTCGTTTCGTTGTTTGCCTTTTCAAAAAGTTCAGAAAAGTACCTGTCTGAAGATAAGATGTCTGCAACCTGTGATGTAATACCGTATTTTGAAACGTATCGTTCCTTCTTGGAACTGATGCTTTCAGGCATATGTACTTGCAATTGATTTTTTGTGTTATCATCAATTCTAACCCACGGTATGTCTGCCTCCAGATGATATCTATACTCAGCCTCTTCTTCTTTTGTTCTTGCTGAAACAGTGATTTTTCGCCCATCATCCCAATGCCGAGTTTCTTGAATAATCTCAATTTTTCTTTCTGCAAGACTCTGCTGCCTTGTTATTTCAAAATGAACAGCTTTCTCTAAATCATGAAATGAACCGATGTTCTTTATTTCAACTTTTGAACCTCCCTCAATTGATACATTAGCGTCTGCACGCATCGCACCTTCTAGCCCAGGATCTGACACATTCAAATTTTCAAGCAAATCTGAAAGTATATTCAAAAATTCTCTAACTTGATGAGGAGTTTCAAAATCTGGCTCGGTTACAATTTCAACTAATGGAGTTCCAGCTCTATTGTAATCAACTAGTGTTAGTTTAGTTTTTTCAGTGGCACCTTCGTAAATTAGTCGTCCAGGGTCTTCCTCCAATTGTATTCTTCTAATTTTTATCTCCTTATTTTCTACTGAGATTTTACCTTCCCAACCAATGCTTGTATTTCCATATGCATTAAGCTGTGTAATTTGGAAGTTTTTTGGCAAGTCAGGATAAAAATAATTTTTCCTAAAAAATGCAATTTTGTTTGGAGTTTTACAATCAAGTGCCATTGCAATTAGCGTTGCTTTTTCAACAGCGCTTTTATTCAGTAATGGCAACGAACCTGGAATTCCCATGCAAATAGGACAAATGTTTGTGTTTGGTTCAAACTCTCTGTAATCAGCTTTGCATGAACAGAATAATTTGCTTTCAAGTTTTGTTAATTGGCAATGTATCTCAAGACCTATTTTTGTCATTAGATTGGCACCTCAGGCAAATTTACAGTTTTTTCTAATGCATATGCTGCTTGTAACAACGAATGTTCTCCTAGATGATTCGCCATTATTTGAATTCCTATGGGCAATCCGTTTGTAATTTTGTATGGTACTGATATTGCTGGAATTCCAGTAAGATTGGCAGTAACCGTATTAAAATCAACCATCATTAATGATACAGGATCATTAATTTTTTCACCGAATTTGAATGGCTGTATAGGAACGGTAGGTGAAATTAGATAATCAAATTTTTCAAATACGTGTTTTATTTCAGCAGTCAGTTTAGATTTCACCTTTAATGCCTTTGAAAAATATTTTCCCGCATGCCCAGCAGATGGTACAAAGCCACCAAGGATCATTCTTCTTATAACCTCAGGACCAAATTTACTTCTCGCTTGTGATATGTATGAATTAAATTCAAACCCTGATGAATCGAATTCATATCCATATCTTATGTTGTCATATCTTGCGAGATTACTTCCCGCTTCTGTTGATGTTATAGTATAATACGCAGCAACCGCATAACGAACCATTTCTAATGATACCTGCTCACAATTTGCTCCAAGCTTTTCAAATGTCTTAATTGCATCATTAGTTGCATCTAGTACATCAGTACTAAGTCCATCAGGATTTGTCATTTCTGTCACTATCCCAATTTTTTTTCCATTTATTCCTGCATCAATATCAGTTAGATAATCTTGATTTTTATTATCTACAGTTGTATTATCGTTAGAATCAATTCCAGAAATTATGTTTAGTAAGAATGCAGAATCTTTTACAGTTTTTGCCATGGGTCCAATTTGTTCAATGCTATTGGCATACGAAACAAGACCATAGCGGCTTACTAGTCCGTATGTTGGTTTTAATCCAACCACAGAGCAAAAGCTTGCTGGGTTTCTAATTGAACCGCCTGTATCTGAACCTAATGATGCAATGCATTCATTTGCAGAAACTGATACTCCGCTTCCACCAGAGGAACCACCTGGAACATAATCTGTATTCCATGGATTTCTACTAGGTCCATATGCACTAAATTCTGTGCTAAGACCCATTGCAAACTCATCAAGATTTGTTTTCCCGATTATTATTGCATCTTCAGAATTTAGTTTACTGATTACGGTAGAGGTATATGGTGCAATAAAATTTTCCAAAACTTTTGATGCGCATGTAGTTTTTGAGCCTTCTATGCAGATATTATCTTTAATAGATACAGGCATTCCATAACATTTCCCAACATTCTGATTCGATTTTATTTTAGTATCAATCTCTCGTGCATTTTTTATTGCTAGATCATTCACTCGTAAGAATGCATGAAGTTTTTCATCAACCTGACTGATTCGCTCAAGTGATTTTAAAGTAAATTCTTCTACAGTGAATTCGCCATTCTTTATACTGTTTATATAATTTAATGCAGAAATTCCTAAATCCAACTTAATTCAACTTTGGAGCCTTTACGTATTTTTCCTGATAGCTCTTCAGAAATTTCAATAAATTTTTATCATATTGATTGTATTTATCGTCCCTCAGTTTACCTAAATCAGTTTCTTGAACAATGATTTCCTCAGATTCAACATTAGCATTATCTAGAATATCAAAATATTCAAGCATTTTTTGTACTCTTTTAACATGATCACTATGATCTTCAAGATTAATTTTCATTAATTTTGCGACATGTGCAATTTCTTCTTCAGTAACCAAATTTTTCACCTATGGTGTTAATCTATCAACATCCCTAGGATAAAATGTTGTGTCACGAATGTTTTCAATCCCTGTAAGTGCCATCATTAATCTTTCAAGACCAATTCCACATCCCGCATGTGGTGGAACGCCATAATCAAAAACACCTAGATGATAACCGAATGTATCTATCTTCATGCCCTTGTTTTTCATTCTATCTTCAAGCTCAGATTTTTTTGCAATTCTAGTACTACCAGAAGAAAGCTCCAAGTCTCCATACATTAAATCAAATGACTCGGAAATCTTAGGATTATCATTGCTCACTTTGACGTAAAATGGCTTTGGACCTACAGGCCAATCTTTGATAAAGTAAAATCCAGTTATCCCAATTTTGTTTAATTGCGCTGGATACAAATCATCACCCCATTGACTCTTAGCACCAGTAGCTTGAATTTTTTCTAATAAATCAGAATAAGTATATTGTGGAATAGTATCTGAGATCTCAGGAATTGTAAATTCAACATCATCGTTATCTTTAGAAAACTCCTGCATTGTCAAAATTGTTTGTTTTATGATTTGCTCAATTCTACTCATCACGTCGTTATAATCAACATATGCTTCCTCAAAGTCGATGGATATTGCCTCAGACAAATGCCTGTTTGTTCTGGATGGCTCAGCTCGAAAGATTGGTGCGATCTCGAAAACTTTTTCAAAACTCATTGTTAATTGCTCCTTATACAACTGTGGGCTTTGAGCAAGAAATGCTTCTTTGTTGTAATAAAAAATTGGAAACAATGCTGCACCACCTTCTGTGGCAGTAGCGATCATTTTTGGTGTGTTAATTTCAGTAAAATTATGATCATAAAAATACTGACGTATTGATTTGAGTACATTACTTCGTGCTTTGAAAACTTGTTGCAATGTATTACGACGTAAATCAATCGCTCTAATCTCAAGTCGTGTATCAATATTTTTTACAGTTTTTGCATGTGGATCAAATGGCGGAATCTTCTCAACAGATGAAAATACTCTAAGATCCTTTGGTGATATTTCTATTCCATTTGGTGCCTTTTCAGATGTTTTCACTGTTCCAATTAATCCTATAGAAGAATGCTCCTTCAGTTTGGATATGCTTTGAACTAGATCATCTGGACTTGAACCCTTTTTTGCAACAATCTGGATCTCTCCCATTTTGTCTACAAGTGTTAGAAATGTAATGTTGCCATGGCCTCTTATGCTGGAAATCCAACCCATTATTGTTACATCTGATCCTTCCATGGATGCGTCTAAGTCTTTTGAATAATGACTTCTACGCCATTCACCTAATTCAGTTTCAACCATTGCATCTCTTTTTAAATTTGAGTATTTATTATGATTTTTTTAGTATTTGTTAGTTAATTGTGAAATTAAGGTTTGGTGTAACTGAAACCCACATATTTGAACCATCAAAGAAGGTTGAGATTGTTTTTAATTTACTTAGATATACAAAATATTTCCCATCCTTGTTTAATCCGCCTGAAATTTTCAGCATTTTATTTTCCTGAAGAAATTGCAATCTTCGGTAAACCGTGCTAATAGGAATATTTGTCGCTTTAGCAATTTCGACAGCAGTTTTAGGATTATCAATAATTGAAGAAATTATCCCAACACAAAATTGATCAGATAAGATTTGTAGGTAAATCTGCTTTCTTACATCATCCTTAATTGTAGTTGATGTTGTTGAAATTTGCAACAATCGATCGATGTAACACCACTATAAATTGGTTCCATTATTTTTTCATATTATTTAATAACTACTAAAAATTTTTACTTAATTACAATTAATATTAAATTAATATATTGAATATAAAAGAAAAAACAATTGCTCATATTGCTAGCGCAATTACTGCTTTTTCGATGCAACAAAATACTAATCAATTACCAAAAAACATCTCAATGGTAGATTTTATATTAAAAACTGTGCCTGAAGATATTAAACAAGATGTTACAATGGAATTGATTGATAGTATATTTTCATATATCTCAGCCACACGTTTTGATACATAGTTTCATATGTGCATGTACTAAAGTGATATTCTAATTGATATCAGTAGCAACACTGGGTTCACATTGCGCACTTCAGCTCT
>OFBE01000050.1_pt1 | contig 10340 bp, 10 predicted proteins | sample 1520481 | NCBI WGS metagenome assembly OFBE01 (sample SAMEA3696448, study PRJEB22514) | metagenome | biome: water; feature: marine; material: hydrothermal vent | place: Pacific Ocean | collected 2014-08-15 | depth 1539 m
GAATATCCGGTAAAAAAAAAGTGTTAACGTGTTTCTGGAGGATGTTTTTTGCAGTTTCAGGTTCGCGGCACCAGAGTTGAACGGAGTTGCAGCTGCGGGCAAGCATCCGCGCCAGGGCTGTCCCCCATGCCCCAGCACCAATCACGCCAATTTTTAAACCATCAGACCCCATAATTTTGGCAGTTCTCCTGTGCAGCAATAATATTGTTTTGCAGATCAACAAGCGGAGCAGGCAGTGAATTCAGTTCTGCAGAAAGTTCTTCAATTTGCAGGCTGGTTTGCTCCGGGGACGGACTACCCTGGTGCTGTCTGAGTTTCAGAATTTTTTGAGGGTCATGTAATTCTGCCAGATCTTCTACAATTTCTGTTGGATGATCGGATTCTGCCAATGCTTTCTTCAATGCAGCAGTTGTGATTTTTGTTTCCGGCGAAGAAAGTTTTACTGCCCTCGCCAGTAGGTGGTAGCACTCTCGAAAAGACAGGTTTAGAGTCCGTGCCAAATGATCTGCAATATCCACAGAATTTATAAAGTCGGTTTCACACAGTTCCCGCATTTTTTCGGTATTGATTGTCAAACTTTCGAAGACACCCTGCAGAATGATTGGTGCAGCTTCACACTCCCGTACAAGGTCCATTAATAAATATTTAGTGGCCTGCGTGTCACGGTTATAGCCGCTCAATCCACCTTTTTGAATTCCAAGCAAGCTTGATAAAAATCCGTGGGCTAGAGCTGCTTTTGATTTAATGACTTCGGCGAAATCCGGGTTCTTCTTTTGCGGCATGATCGAAGAACCGGTCACATAGTCATCATCAATCTGAAGCAATCCTGAATATGGATGACTTAAAAACATGAGATCCTGAGACATAATACTGAGGTGATTCATCAGCATTGATCCTGCATGGGCCAGTTGGGCTTCATTTTCCCAGCGTGAAACGATGCAGTCCAGAGTGTTGGTATCAATCTTTTCAAAAGCCAGAAGCTCAGTTGTGAGTTGCCGGTCAATGGGCCATGATGTACCAAAAGCTGCTGCTGCTCCCAAAGGATTCCGATTAACTAGTGAGATGGCAAATACCAACCGTTCCAGGTCACGGCAAAGTCCCTGAACATAAGCACACATCCAGTGACCCCATGTTGTGACCATCGCAGGTTGGTAATGAGTAAATCCTGGCATTACACTTTCTGTATTTTTTTCTGCCTGTACCAACAATGAGGCTGCTAAATTTTTCACAGAATCAAACAAGCTTAAGCCCACAGCGCGTAAATACAGCCGCATGTCACATGCCGACTGATCATTGCGACTGCGACCGATATGCATCCGCCCGCCTGCTTCAGCCCCTTGATTTTCTGTTACAAAGGCTTCAACGTTGATGTGAACATCTTCTTTGGCTGGGTCAAGTGAAAAATTACCTGCCGCAACCAGTTTTTCCAGTTTGTTAAGTCCGGCCAAAATACTGCTTAAGCTTGCTGATGGTATCAGTCCCTGCTTGTGAAGCATTATGCAATGTGCGCGGTTGGTCCAGATATCGTAGGGCAGCAGCAACTCATCTGCCATTGGTAATGGCTGCACATCCCGTCCTGCGCAGAAAAGGATGTTCTGCTCGTTGGGTGGTTTTTTAAGGTGACTTCCCCAAACTTGTGCTCGTTTTTTATCCATCTTTCCTCGTGATTAAAACTTTGTTTGTCTATCTTAAGCCGAATCAGAAAAAATGCAAGCAGATCACGCTGGCTATAACAATCAAATACATTCTAAAAGTGGCCCTGAGATTGCATCTTCATCACAAATATTATTAGTTGAATACTATCCAAAAATAAGTGGTTTCATGTCAGGAATGTTTGAAAATAATATATTTACATTGATTCAGAAGACACTGGACTTTCGCACACAGCGACAGGATTTGCTGACTTCGAACATTGCCAACAAGGACACTCCCGGCTATAAAGCCGAGGATATGGTATTTGCAAAAAGTCTTGAAAAGGCACTGCATGCCGAAGAACCAGGTTTGCTCAAAACCACAAATTCCAGGCATTTTGATGGACGCAACACGCCGCCGCTGAAACTGGTTCAGGCACAGCGAATTCACAGCGCTTCTCCTTTTCCTGATTTTGACGGAAACACGGTAGATTTGGATCGTGAAATGGCTAAAATGGCTGAAAACCAATTGATGTACAATGCCAGTATACGGATGCTGACTCACCAGTTCCGGATGCTCAAAACCGCAATTACAGAAGGTCGATAATGAGTTTTCAATCCTCTCTTAATGTGAGTGTTTCCGGAATGGCAGCGCAGCGCCAGCGAGTCAATACTATTTCCGAAAACATCGCTAACGCCAGTACTACACGGACTCCGCAAGGCGGGCCGTATCGTCGTCGTATAGTTACGCTTGCAGCAGTTTCCAATGACAGGACATTTGAAGAAGAACTGCGTTCACAGCAACGTTCTCTGGACACTGCTACCGAGGTAAAGGTGGTGGGAATTTCACAAGACAACAGAGCACCGATTTTACGTTATGAACCGGGACATCCGGATGCAAATGAAGAAGGATATGTGGCCATGCCTAACGTAAACATAATGGAAGAAATGGTGAGCCTGATGGAGGCTTCGCGTTCCTATGAAGCAAATACCGCTGCTTTTAACGCCACAAAAAATATGGCACAATCAGCCCTCGATTTGGGCCGAAACGTCTAGAGCAGATCGTCGTAGTAATAATAAATAATTACTCAATTTGATTTATTAGATGTTAGATTAGAGACTTTATGAATATCAATTTACCATCAGTTGGACCAGCTTTACAGGGGCTGAAGACTGAAGCTGAAAGTCAAAAACAGTCTGTTGAAAGCGGCATCAGCCGGACGTTTGAGAAACTGCTGCAGGATGTCAATCAGCAGCAACTGAACGCGGAAGGAAAACAAATTGAGTTGCTGGTCACAGACAATAAAGATATTCATGGAACCATGCTTGCCCTGGAAAAAGCGGACCTCTCTTTGCGCCTCATGCTGCAAATCCGCAACAAACTGGTAAGTGCATATGAAGAAGTGATGCGTATGCAGGTCTGATCACTTTACTCCTGTTTTGAATTAAGGCGACACAAAACTTAATACAAAAAATATAATCCCCTCTTCCCATAATTTCCATTTATTTCCCCCGTTTTCAATCTTAAAGAAGCACTTTAGCTCCGGAATTCAAGGGTGCTATTCAAATCTTATCTTAAAGTTGATTCGTCAGTTGACTCACGTATTAAGTCCGAGATATTAAAAGGTTAACTTTTTCTTAGCCAAGTCAAAATATTTACCTGAATCTACTCTGAGCCTGCTATTATTGTTTATTGTAAATAGAGAAAAATCTGTTGATTGAAATACAGTTATGCTACAATCCAACGCTTAGCAGCTATTAATAATTATTTATAAAAGGGAGTTTTTGATGAACTATCAATCGATCAATTTCTCAGAAAAACTGAATAAATTTTCAGATCTATGGCAACCAAGAGTGATTGCCGAAATGAACGACTATCAATTCAAATTGGTTAAAATAAAAGGAGAATTTGTCTGGCATGAGCATGACGATACAGATGAGGTATTTATAGTGCTGGAAGGAGAAATGGAGATTGAGTTTCGTGATGGAAGTGTTGAAATGAAAGCTGGAGAAATGTTTGTTATTCCAAAAAATATTGAACACAAACCTGTTGCTAACAACGAGTGTAAAATTCTACTTGTTGAACCAAGAGGTGTGGTGAATACAGGTGATTCCGGCGGCGAACTAACTGCGGAAAACGATGTCTGGATATAAATTTGCGGGTGAATTTATGATGAAAATCGCAGAATAAAATCGAAATTAATTTTCTAATATAGAATGAACAAAAAAATGAAGTGGACAAGAACACATTATTGTGGTGATTTGAGGATAGAGAATGTTGACCAGGAGGTCGTATTAATGGGCTGGTGTCAAACCCGGCGCGATCATGGTGGAGTGATTTTTGTGGATTTACGGGATTACACTGGTATCAGCCAAATTGTGTTCAAAATGGAAATCAGTGAAACCTCACATGTTTTAGCAGATTCAATTCGTGGTGAGTTTGTTTTGGCTGTAAAAGGAAAGGTTGCACACCGTATAGAAGGCAACGTAAATCCAAAATTGCCGACTGGCGAAATTGAGATTATGGTGGAGACTTTGGAGATTCTCAACAAATCGGAAACACCACCCTATGTCCTGGAAAATCGTGAAAATGTGGATGAAAAATTAAGGCTCACTTACAGATTTCTTGATTTGCGTGATTCCACTTTGCAGAATAATTTAATGCTGCGTTCGCAGTCCTTGCAAATTGTCCGGAATTACTTCACAAGTCAGCGCTTTTTTGAGATTGAAACTCCGATACTGACAAAATCTACTCCGGAAGGCGCACGTGATTATCTGGTGCCTTCAAGAGTCAATCCCGGACTTTTTTTCGCATTGCCGCAATCACCGCAACTATTCAAGCAGTTACTGATGATCAGCGGTTATGACCGCTACATGCAGCTTGCCCGTTGTTTTCGTGACGAGGATTTGCGTGGAAACCGCCAACCGGAATTTACCCAAATTGATTTGGAATTGAGTTTTACTGAACCGGAAGAGATATATAAGCTGACAGAAGGTTTGATGGTTAAGCTGTTTGAAGAAACCATAAGTGTAAAAGTCGAAACGCCTTTCCAGCGCATGACGTATCAGGAGTCGATGGAAAACTATGGTTCCGATGCTCCGGATATCCGTTTTGATTTAAAGCTCAAAGATATTTCTGACATTGCCTCTGAATGTGAATTGCGTGTTTTCAAACAGGTGGTGGACAAGGGCGGGATTGTAAAAGCTATTTGTGTTCCTGGCGGAGCAGATTTTTCGCGCAAAGATCTCGATGACCTGACAGAATTCGCTCAAATTTATGGAGCAAAAGGTATGGCTTGGATCAAACGCAACCAGGACGGTTGGCAGTCGCCTATCGGTAAGTTTTTCACTTCCGAACAAAAAGAGGCATTGGAAGAGAGAGTCGGTTTGAATGTAGGAGATCTAGTGTTGTTCTGTGCCGACAACACAAAAGTTGTTCATGATGCACTCGGTAATTTGCGAAAAGAAATTGCGCTACGTCGAGGCTTGATAAACAACAGCGAATATCGTTTTGTCTGGGTTACAGATTTTCCTCTCTTTGAGTATAGTGAAACTGAAAAAAGTTTTACCTCCAGCCACCACCCTTTCACCATGCCGGATATAGATGATTTGGAAAAATACGGAGAGCAGGATCCTGGAAAAATCCGCTCAAGGGCCTATGATGTGGTATTGAACGGAGTTGAAATTGGTGGTGGAAGTATTCGGATTCATCGTGAGGATATTCAAAATAAAGTATTCCGTTTGCTGAAATTAACTGATGAAGAAATTGAAAGTAAATTCGGTTTCCTGATGAAAGCACTTTCTTATGGTGCTCCGCCCCATGGTGGTATTGCTCTTGGGTTTGATCGCATGATGATGTTTTTGCTAAAAACAGATTCGATACGTGACGTGATTGCATTTCCTAAAACTCAAAAAGCCGGCTGCTTAATGACTGATGCACCCTCTGCAGTTGAAACAGAGCAACTCGATGAACTGCATATCAGGGTCAAGGCTTCGGCTCAGCAAACTGAGAAGTTAGAACTTGCTGAAAAATAATATTTTTCAATTCCGATTCATTGTCATTCCGTGAGAAGCGGAGCGAAGACCAGGAATCCAGATTAGATACTTTAAATACTGTGATCAATCTGATCATTGATTTGGATCCCGAATCAAAACAGGGGTGACAAAAAACACTTTTTAAGTGAACCATAGTTATGTCCAAAAAACTAACAATCGGCCTGATTTGTGGAGGTACCAGTGGTGAACATGAAGTATCATTAATTTCGGCCTATAACATTCAAGTTGCTCTTGACCGGGACAAATATGATGTACTCTTAATTGGAATCGATAAAAGTGGTGCCTGGTTTTTGGGAAAAACTCCGGAATTTTTTGACAATGTCGATGATGTTCGTCAAGTTAAGTTCAGAAAAAATTTACCGATCCTCCTTCCTCAAACCGGAAACTCCGCTGGCGAAAACCTGGCATCAACAGAACAGTCCGGAAACGAGCTAGCTAATGTTGATGTGTTTTTTCCAATCACTCACGGAAAACTTGGTGAAGACGGTGCATTGCAGGGCTTTCTGGAATTGCTTGGTAAACCGTATGTTGGTGCGGATGTTTATGGTTCAGCAATTTGCATGGACAAGGATGTGTCAAAACGGTTGCTGTTGCAGCGTGGAATCACTGTTGCGCGCTACAAACTTATTCGGAATCCGGATGAATTGTCTTTTGCAGATGCAGTGGAGGAACTGGGTGAGCCACTATTTGTAAAACCTTGCCGGGAAGGCTCTTCGCTGGGCGTTTCCAAGGTCCGGACCGTAAAGGAATATACGCAGGCTATAGAGAGGGCTTTTGCAGCAGACCGCAAGGTTATGGTTGAAGAAGCAATTTACGGACGAGAAATTGAATGCTCTGTGTTGGGCAACGATTCTCCGGAAGCTGCAGCGGTGTTAGGTGAAATTGTTCCGCTACGTGAGTTCTATTCTTATGAAGCAAAATATGTGGATGAAGATGGTGCGGAGTTAATCATTCCTGTTGAAATTGATCCGGACGTTTCCATGCAAATCCGGAAGGTTGCAGTGGAGGCATTTCTGCTCACTGAATGCCGCAGCATGGCCAGAGTTGATTTCTTTCTTCGTGAAGACAAAACCTTCATCCTTAACGAAATCAATACCCTGCCCGGATTCACTAATATCAGCATGTACCCGAAACTTTGGGATGCATCCGGATTAGCTTACCCCGAACTGTTGGACAGGCTGATTGAACTTGCATTGGAATAAGCAGTAAAAAGCAGTTAAGAATGCAGTTATTTTGCTTCATCCCATAAAAGTCTGATGCGCCTTCACAAAAATCCACCTCTTAATATTGTTCTCTACGAACCTCAAATTCCGCCCAACACAGGCAATATTGCGCGGCTGTGCGCAGCCACAAAATGTCATTTGATTTTACTGGGAAAACTGGGGTTTGATTTAAGCGACAAACAACTCAAACGTGCCGGTTTAGATTATTGGCAATGGGTGAGCTGGGACCATTTTCCTGATGCAGAAGATTTTTTTTCAACACTTGTTCCGAAAAACTTTCATTTCCTTTCTGTCCATAATGAGCGGCCCTACACAAAAATTCGACCACAGGAAGGCGATTACTTGTTTTTTGGTAAAGAAACTTCCGGCCTGCCGGATGAATGGATGGAACGTTTCCCTGAGCGCTGTTTTACTCTACCAATGTGGGAAAAAGGGGTGCGAAGTTTAAATCTTGGCTCATCGGTGGCGGTAGTGGTTTATGATGGATTAAGACAGTTAGGGAAATTCTAAAAAAATATTTATTACTCCTTGTTTGACTTATTCAGAAGTATTTTTTCCTCTTCAGGTTGGACAAATTTCACTCATTCAATCACAATTCTGTTAAGATGGTGTATTAATAGATTACCCCAATAATGATATCTTTGTAAAAAGTCCTAAAACCGTTTCATTTAGAGCTAAACTAGAAATCTTGCATAGACTATGTTACTAATATAATTAATGTTTTACATAAGTATAAATGTCTGTGTGGATTTCAGACTTTTGCGAAACTATCAGAACTAACTGAGTGATATGAAAGAGCAATACGGCGTAATGGTCTGTGGACACGGAAGTCGGGATACAGGAGCAGTTGAAGAATTTCAAGCGGTTGCGCGTGGAATCAAGGAGCGTCTTCCGCAATATGAAACAGATTGGGGATTTTTGGAATTTGCAACTCCTGTGATTCGCACAGGTTTGGATGCGTTGAGGGCCAAAGGTATTCGCAAGGTCCTGGCGGTTCCCGGAATGCTGTTTGCGGCAGGTCACGCAAAAAACGATATACCTTCCGTATTAAACGCCTACCAAGCACAAAATCCGGAATTGGAAATTTCGTATGCACGGGAATTGGGAATCGATCTCAAACTGATTCGTGCTGCCGGCGAACGTGTTGAAGATGCTTTGCAGAAAGCCGGAGACGGGGTTTCCCGTGAGGATACTTTGCTCGTAGTTGTTGGACGTGGGGCATCTGATCCGGACGCAAATTCTAATGTGGCAAAAGTGACCCGGATGCTTTGGGAAGGACTTGGACTTGGATGGGCGGAAACGGCTTATTCCGGAGTGACTTTTCCCTTGGTGGAGCCGGGACTGGAACACGCGACACGTTTGGGTTACAAACGGATAGTAGTTTTTCCGTATTTTTTGTTTACAGGAATTCTCGTTCAACGCATTTACCATTACACTGACATTGTGGCAGCCAAACATCCGGAAATAGAATTCATCAAAGCTTCTTATCTTAACGATCATCCGCTGGTTTTGGACGCATTTGCGGAGCGGGTTGAAGAAATCAGAAATGGTGAAAACAACATGAACTGCCAGCTTTGCAAATACCGGGAGCAGTTTTTGGGTTTTGAAAATGAAGTTGGTCTGCGCCAGGAAAGTCATCATCACCACGTTGAAGGAGTTGGAACAGGGACGGACGAAAGCTCAGATGCGGTCGAGGATGCACATTCTCATGTTCACGAACATTCACACGATCATAACAACAACCATGGACACCATCCATACCCACATGCAGATCATCCTTTGGGTCCTGTAACTTTGGAAGAAAAATCTGGAAAGTCTGGTGCCGAATGACAGGGGATTATCTTCGAGATCCGAAAGAAATTTATCGTCAATCATTTGCAACAATCCTCAAGGAAGCGGATTTATCAAAACTACCGGAAGATATTGCTGACCTCACAGTACGTTTAATTCATGCCTGCGGAATGCCGGATATTGTGGAGGATCTGGTTTTTACTCCGGACGCTGCACAAGCAGGATATGCCGCACTGCTTAAAGGCGCTCCTGTTTTGTGCGATTCCAGGATGGTGGCAGAAGGAATTATTCGTTCGCGTCTGTCTGCAAATAACGAAGTCAAATGTTGGAATAACCATCCGGAATGTGCTCCACTTGCAGACAAAATGGAAACAACACTCTCAGCGGCAGCAGTGGAATTTTGGAGGCCACAACTTGCCGGTGCAGTTGTAGCCGTAGGCAATGCACCAACAACTCTGTTTCGGTTGCTGGAAATACTAGCAGAAGGAGTAGAACCTCCAGCTGTTATTTTTGGATTCCCCGTTGGTTTTATCGGTGCTGCGGAATCAAAAGAATTGCTCGTAAAACAATGCGTGGGAGCCGTGCCTTTTTTGACACTATCCGGACGACGAGGCGGCAGCGCAATGGCAGCGGCGGCGGTTAATGCTTTAGCAAAGAAAGCTGAAATATCAGTGGCTAATAACATTAATATTCAGAGTTAAAATGCCTGATATTTCAAAAAAATGGCTGTGTGTAATTGGAATTGGTGAAGACGGCTGGGACGATTTATCTGCCGATGCACGTGACTTGCTCTATGAATCGGAAATCGTGCTTGGCGGAGAGCGTCATCTGAAGATGCTTCCGAAAGACTGGGAAGGAGAACGTATCGTTTGGTCTTCACCGATACGCGAGGCAGTTTCAAAAATAGTCAGTTGGCGACCAGAGGACTCTACAAGCGTTCAAAAAGTAGCGATCATGGCTAGTGGGGACCCGTTGTGTTATGGAATTGCAGCCAAATTGTTGCGGTATTTGCCGATTGAAGAAATCTGGATCAAGCCTGAGTTGACCACTTTTTCGCTGATGTGTTCACGAATTGGTTGGTCACTTCCGGATGTTGAAACACTGACGATTCATGGTCGTCCGTTGGAAATGCTGCATCCATTCGTGCAGCCAGGGGCAAAATTACTCGTCCTCAGTAAGGGTGAAGAAAGTCCGGAACAAGCAGCAAAACTGCTTTGCGAAAGAGGTTTTGGCAAAAGCATAATAACGGTTTTGGAGCATCTAGGCGGTAGGAAAGAGAGGCAATTTTCAGGACCAGCTGACTCATGGAATCGTCCGGAAGGTGCTGCATTGAACGCCATGGCCATTGAGTGCATTCCAGAAAGTAACGCAACCATCCTCAGTAGAATTCCAGGACTTCCAGACGAAGCATTTTTTCACGACGGACAACTGACAAAGCGCGAAATTAGGGCCGTTTCACTATCACGTTTGATGCCGGTAGTCGACCAAGTTTTGTGGGACGTTGGCGCAGGTTGCGGTTCGGTAGCAATTGAATGGATGCGTACAAGCCCTCGCTGTCGAGCAGTTGCTATTGAAAAATCGAAGTCTCGTTTGAAACTGATTGAACAAAACTCTCAAGAGTTGGGCGTGCCAATGCTGC
>OFBE01000051.1_pt1 | contig 10221 bp, 16 predicted proteins | sample 1520481 | NCBI WGS metagenome assembly OFBE01 (sample SAMEA3696448, study PRJEB22514) | metagenome | biome: water; feature: marine; material: hydrothermal vent | place: Pacific Ocean | collected 2014-08-15 | depth 1539 m
GTTGCACCAGTATGAATAATTGCAGGACCACCAACTAGAATAATTTTACCGCCATCTTTTTGGTACGTCGTATATCCTCTGCAACTTATTTGGCGATGTGTTGTGTTGGTCTCTCACTAGAGCTTCCACTTCCCATAAATTCAAATACATTCATTCCTTCACGAGGTCTTTCCGGAGGAATTATTTTGACACCATTTTCTCCTACTACAATTTTATCACCTTTTTTTATCTGACGTATAGGAACACACATAGCTTTTTTTGCCTTAACAACAATGCATTTATCCATCATCGTATTGTCAACATCAATCCATTTGTTGTTTAGAAAAATCTGTGTTGGATTATTCGTAGTACTGTAAAAACTATCAGGCATCACCATATCTTTTGCTGCAGACATTAATTTTACATTTTTTTGAGTTATTGACGTGGCACCATGACGATAAACATAGTTTAAGATAACGTCTAGATTTTTTGCGTTATTTCCAATAACAAGCAGTTCTGCATAACTTTGATCTTTTTTCTTCTTACCAATTTTTATATCTAAAACCTCAAATGAACCGCCATGGTCCATAATACCATCAAAAACCTTTGTCAGAATTAGGGAATCTATAATATGTCCATGCAATTCTATTTCGGATGAAAATTTCTTCATATACATACATAGATTATTGGTAAGTAAAACGTTACGACAAAATAATTTGATTATCAGCTATACTGGGAGGCTAACCTCACCACTATATTCTTCAATGTTATCTGATTTTAGCGAGTCTATGATGTTGGTTTTTTCTTCATCAGACAATCCTTGTACAATCGTCTTCGCAATTCCATTTTTATCACATAACACAAGAAGGTATCCGCCATCATCAGTTACAACAAATCCAGATGCACCATTGACAACTGCATACAAATTTTCTTCCCCAACTGGTTCCCAGATGTTTGTTTTGTTGTCCTTTAGCGCTAATGCTGGCATTGCTTTGCCATTTGCAAACTTGTTAAGGTACTCTCTTGCATCATTAACACGTTTCTGACCAACTTTTAGAGCCATAAAATATTGCATTGTATATCATCTCAAGATTGCTTCTTATTATTTGATTTTTTTTTAGGGTGACGATTACTCTTTTTTTTCTTTGGTTTCGCATAGTAATCGGCAGCAGCTATTTTTGGATTTAAAACTTGCATTACTTGTTTTTTAATACCACCAGTTTTCTTTTTTGATTCATTATTCTTTTTTCCAAGAAAATTAAAAAAACCCATCATGAGAATTTAGGCATTATATGATAAATATCATTCCATAAAATTTGAAAGAATATTACGTAAATTTTTGCTTTTAATTTCCTTTTTTGCAGTATTGAAGAAGGTTTGTAGTTTTTCTTTGGAAATTCCCTTGTTTTGATAAAATTTTGCTTGAAATGCCATTTCCAATTTATCAATGTCATGTAGTAATCTAGATTCTTGCGAAGAATTTTTTTGATATTCATTCCATATTTCAAAATATGGTTCAGCAATTTTATCTGGTAGGTTTTTTAAAATTTGTTTCATTGCAATATTTTCTTTTCTAACTTTTTCATTTTTTGCTATATTGTCTGGAATTATGTCACCAATAATAGATTCGGCTAAATCATGCAATAATGCCATCTTGATAATTTTTTCAGTGTTTAATCCTTCCAAGTCTGATAAAATCATTGATATCACCGCAGTTGAATAACTGTGTTCCGCAACAGATTCTGGATTAATGATTTCAAGTTTTTCTTTCCAGCCTTGTCTTGGCACATTTTTTAATTCCAAAACTTTTTGAAAAAATTCTTCGATCATTTTATTTATGCCTATGATGTTTTGAAAAGACAAGCTTAAATTCCTAACAATTTGAATTTGCGGTATGCCAGGGTAGCTCAGCCTGGGAGAGCACTCGGCTGAAGACCGAGCTGTCGCGCGTTCAAGTCCCGCCCCTGGCACTAGTTTTTGTTAATAAAATTAAAAATGATAATATTTTAATAGAAGATATCATATTGTTTTCTGATTTTCTTATGAAATCTCAAAAGGCTAAAACAAAATCCAAGAAAAAAGCAAAAAAATCAGCTAATTCAACAGATGATTCAGGTATTGTACTAATAGATGATGATTTGGAAATTGATGCAGAAAAGGAACTGGAAGAGCGTAAAGCATTTTTGGAAGAAGCACGCTCACAAGATACTGCTGACTAGACTAAATCTTTATTCGTTTTAAGATCCAATTTTAAACATGAGAGCATTATCCTTGATTACAATTAAACCTGGTACGATTGATCAAGTTACAGAATTACTCTCAAAAAAACGTAAGATAGCAAAAGAGGTATTGCCAGTAACTGGTAGAGCAGACATTTGTATTCTTATGAACGGTTCTGTTAATGACATCAACACTACAATTATGGATTTTAAAAAGATCGGTAATATAGTCGCAACAGAAACCCTTATGGAAATGGAGGTTGATCTAGGTTGGTAAAAGCTATCGTATTAGTAAAATCACCTAAAAAACTCATCGCAGCAAGATTGAAACAAGTAAATTTAGTAAATGAATCTTTTCCCGTTAGTGGACAGTTTGATGCAGTTGCAGTGATTCAAGTGGAAAGGTTGGTTCAGATTAAAGATGTTACCACTCAGATTCAAAAAATAAATGGAGTAGAAAGAACAGAAACAATGGTAGAGGTACAGTAATAAAGAATTTACAATAGAGGTTGTTAGAAGATTCATGAATGTTAAAAAAGTTGGTAATGTTATATTGGCAGTAAAGGATCTGAACAAATCAGTTGAATTTTATAATAAAATTTTAGGCATGCCGATTAAAAGACAAAGGGAGAATTGGATTGACCTTGGTCAATCTGGGGCATTACTTAGCCTTCACCCAGCATCTGCGGAACTTCTAACACCAAATGATATGATTATGATCGGTTTTGTAGTAGGTGATGTTTCTTCTGCGATTGATGAATTGAAATCTAAAAATGTAAAAATTCATAGAGATATACAAAACAAGTCATCTGGAAAAAATGCAATTATATTAGATCCTGATGATTATATGATTTCATTGTTCGAACCAGATTTTAGCGCTGAAAAAAACATACAGTCAGGCGGTTACATAGGATTTACTCCTGCATAAAATTTTATTTTTTATTTTCTAATTTCTTTTTTAATTCTAAATTTTCTTTAAGAATTTTTTGCTTTTCTTCTTTTAGTAATGTAATAGAATTTTCTTTTGAATACATTGGGTGTCCAGGGGGAATTAATTTATCTAGTGACATATTTAGAAGACCTGCAGCCATTTGTTGATACATCTGCGCAAAATTTTCTAGTTTAGGAGTTAGTGCAGCACCATCAGCAGACATTTTTTCTTTTAGTTTTGGAGTATTAACTAAACCCTTTGGTATACTAACACCAGGTGGATAACGAATTGAATCCGGTGCTAACGTCGAAAAATCTGCTGGGAGACCATACACGTCAATTTTTTTTTTCGCAGCATAATAATCCATATTTTTCTAGATATGTTGGCATATTTGTTCTTTAGTGTACGCCTAAAACATTGCATAAGGTAAAGACGCGGTTAGTTCTTATCAATTAGTGTCGATCGCTGATCCTTATAGCGATCATAAGTTTTTTGAAAAAAATGATTCAGCGGCAAAAAAAGAAATGTCTGAAATGTAAGAAAAGCATACATCCAATGGAACTACACAAACTTGTCATGTATGTTATTGAAGAGGAATTTACTGAACATCATTATGAGCATGTTGAATGTCCTGAAAAGTTTACGGTTTGAATAGATTTTATGTAATAGATTTTATGATAAGGCATGAGATTAGGTAGTAAAACAGACGATGAGTTTTTGATTAAACTTAATAAAAAAAATAGTCAGATTCAAAGCATTTTTCATGAAAAAATTAAGGAAATTGCAAAAAAACATCTGGTCGATGTTACGATGCAGGATGGTATTGTAAAAAAACAGGAAACATTTGATGTAGAGAAAATTCATCAGGTTTACAATGGATTTGCTAACAGATTGCAAGATTGGACGTTAGATGGTATTTCAAGTACTAATAATGAGGGAATTAGGAGAAATTTTATTAAATTAAATACAAACGCAGATAACTGTAAAATTTCGTTGCATTTTTCTATACAATACCATGTTATACTGTTTTATCAGCCAAACTATGAAGTCATGAAAAAACAAAAAGAGTTATCAGATTTTATGGACATGACAAAAAAACAGGAAGGTGAACTTACTGAAAAAAGTGATCATGTAATACTTGAAAAATTAAGGGCTGAAGGATACAAGGATCTGGATACCCAGAATCTTTTTGAAATTTTTTACAATGATGATAAAATCAGAGAAAAAATCATGAATGAAATTGAATTACAGACTGATGGTGATTTACAAAAAATTAGTCAGCGTAAAGAAAATCTATTAAAGGAATTGGATGATTTGCTTCTTGAAACATATCAAATGGAGCCTATACTTATTGACGAAGCGAGACTTGTGACGGGTGAGGAAGGATGTGTATGCAATATAGACATTGAAATGATTGAAAATGGCCAAAAAGGTGGTTTGTTTGACTCTAATCAAGTTTCAAGCAGTACAAAAGAAAAAATCAGTACCTTGATTGATCAGGTTCTAGAAGCTATTACTTAATCATCCTAAATCATAGTTCTGGTAAAAATGAACGGTGTGTCAACTGGCTGATCAACTGTCCAATATGTTGGTAATGTGACAGTCTTGATAACTTCAAGGTTGTAACGTTCCATTACTTTTCCCCAGCCCCATTTTGATTTATCTCTGGAATCTTTTCTCATTATGTGGCTGCCGGTAAACACAAAGACAGGATTCGTCTTTAAATTCTGCATAGATGTGATCCTAGGAATTACATTATTTGCCAACATTTCACCAACCTCCGGAAGTCCAGATATGAAGAATATTGGTTGAGACAATTCAAGTGATGCGTAATCAAATTGTGTAGCATCTGCTATCATTGGATGGAAATCCACTCCAGTATTTGATGAGATTTTATTCTCCAAACTTACAAGGTTTTCATCAATTTCAATTCCATACGACTCTAGACCTGCTACCTTGGCGCAATATGCAATTCTGCCATCACCTGAACCAATGTCAATTATCTGTTTAACACCAAGATTTTTTGATTCTAATACAAGTGCATAAGCTGAAAGTATCCATATAGGATAAAACGGGGCATAGCTTGTATCATGTTTTATGCTATCAAGCCAATAGTTATTCACATCTCCCTGATAGACCTTACATACAGTATCTAGTATATTCATTTCATAAGAGTCAGAGTAAATTGAATTGCTTTCAGCAAACTTGTGTAGCATCTCCAATTCATGTTCGTCAATAGAAAGCGATTCAGGTAAAGTGGGCATAATCTCTTGGATATGGCTACCACCTTCGTTTCTTTTCATAAATTCAGTCTTCAATGTAACTATAGCCTCAACAAGCGTTTCGTTCATACTATAACGAGATATTCGTTATTTTTGAACCTATCAATTCTATTGATTTAGAATTTAATGCTATAGCTACAAATAACCCAGTAATTAAAAAAATAGGAATTACATGAGCGTTACATATGATAATATTGTGAGTGCACAACAAGAACAGGGTGATGTGATCAGAAAAACATCTCTTACCTTTTCAGATACATTTACTCAGCTTACAGGTTCAACCGTTTACTTGAAAAATGAGTTTGAACAAAAAACTGGTTCATTCAAACTGCGTGGAGCATATTATAAAATTAAAACATTATCTGAAGAAGAAAGAAAAAATGGAGTCGTTGCCGCTTCTGCGGGCAATCATGCACAGGGAGTTGCATATGCATCAGCGTTAGAAAAGATCAACTGTACTATAGTTATGCCAAAAAATGCTTCCCCAGCAAAGGTTGCTGCTACAAGGGGATACGGCGCAACCGTAGTTTTGGAAGGAAAAAATTATGACGAGTCCTGGATAAAGGCACAAGAAATTGCTAAAACAACTGGCTCAACAATCATTCATGCGTTTGATGACTCGCAAATTATAGCAGCACAAGGTGTGATAGGCTTGGAAATAATTGAACAGCTTCCTGATGTTGACGAGATTTATGTACCAATAGGTGGTGGTGGATTAGCAGCGGGTATTTTGGTGGCTATCAAAGATAAAAACCCAAATGTAAAAGTCATCGGTGTAGAATCAAAATCATTTCCTTCAATGAAAAAGTCATTAGATTCTGGTAAAGTAGAAACTATTGAAGGTGGATTTACCGTTGCAGATGGAATATCAGTCAGAACACCGGGTGAACAAACATTTGAAATTATCAAAGATAAGATTGATGAAATTGTGCTTGTTGATGATGATGAAATCATCAACGCAATGTTTCTTTTAATGGAAAGATCAAAGTCAGTGGTTGAACCTGCTGGTGCAGCTGGACTTGCATATCTAGTAAGCAAAAAACCGTCTCCCGGGAAAAAAGTTGTTCCGATATTATGTGGTGGAAATATTGATATGTACTTGCTTGGCCAAATAGTTGCAAAAGGTTTGGCAACGATGGGTAGAATGGTAAAGATTTTCATTTTGCTTAAGGACAAACCAGGAGCGTTGAAAGAAGTTGTTGACGAGTTGGCATCACTTAGTGCAAACATTGTAGAAGTTGTTCATGACAGACTAAGCTCAAACGTGCGTGCTGGAACAACTGGCGTGACATTAAGTTTAGAAACGGAAGATCAAAAACATATGGACAAACTAATACAACATTTGAAAGAAAAAAACATAGATTTCAAGGTCCTCACTTAATTAGATAAGAAACGATTGAATGAGATAGTACCAGTATCTCACCCAATCTTTTGGTTTGGTACAATATTAGCTCAAAAATCTAACAATAAAAATTATTCCAACAATGCCAAAACCAATCAAGTAGAGCTTATTTCTTCGTGTTATCATGTCTTTAGTAATTGACCCATTCTACATAAATCGAGTTAAGAAGTTAAGATTTTTATCATTTTTTTTAGTAGATTGTATTGTTCATGACCCATGCCATAAGGAAATTTTCTAAAAGCATGAGCAGACCCTTTTTGTTTTTCCCTTTCATTACCTTCTAACATTTCATCAATAATGTCTAAAGCTTCTTTGAGTTCTTTATCGCTTACCATGATGATCAGATTCCAGTTAGATACATAACTAAACCTGCAAGTGGCAAAAGAGCCAATCCTACAATAACCCATCTTGTCTTCATTCTAAATCCTACTAGGTAAGGCTTCTACATAAATCGAGTTAAGATTCTAAGATCATACTAACTGATTAAATTTTTGAAAAATTATTTGGTTTCTTCCCTAGCGAGTTCGGCACCTTTGACAATTGATCTAATTTTGTCAAAGGAAACTTCCCTTGTTCTTGTACGCAGACCACAGTCAGGGTTGACGTACACCTTTGTAGGATCACCCAGTGCTTTCGCTGAATACAATATCCTGTCCCTTATGAGCTCTGGGGATTCTATTTCATTTACATGAACGTCCGAGACTCCAATTCCAATCTCGCCTTCGAATCCGTGTTCCTTGAATAGTTTCAAGACCTGAAATCCTTTTCTTGCGTCATCGTCAAGTCCTGTGTTCCATGTATCACGATTTGCAAATTCCAATGTGTATTGTTCCGCCTTAATTTCCGGCATCTGCGGTGCTAATGCCTTGTAATCGTTTCCGGAAAAGCACGCATGAACCACAAACTTTGCATCAATTCCCTTTACAGATTCGTTGATAGACTCTCTAAAAATATCCATTTCAGCTGGGTGTGTAGTTGCAGCTGGTTCATCAATCTGAATAATTTTTGCCCCTAATCCTACTAGATCTTTTACTAGCGGTCTAACAACATTCCTTGCCAGTGCTAGTATAAGCTCATCCTTTGATTTGTAGTGTTCATCATATGACCAGTCTGCTAGAGTATACGCACCTGTCACTGGAACCTTAAGTTCCCTATCAGAATTATTTTTTACAAAGTTGAATTCTTCTGCATGGAAGTTTTGTTTAAAGGCGACTGGTCCCACGACTCTTGCCTTCTTATAGTATTTGTTATCCCATGAACGAACCCTACCTGCAAATTCAAATCCATCTACGTATCTTACTGGCTCTTCATACATTTCTACACGACGTACTTCGCCGTCATAAACAATATCGAGTCCAATATCCTCAAGTGTCTTGATATTCAAAAGTGCAGCATCATTTCTCACTTTGATTTTTTCTTCATCTGAAACGTTTGGGTCCTTTACTTTTTTCAGCATGTCTGCAGGTTTCTTAAGGCTGCCAATTTCCTGTGTTGGGAACAACTTAGACATCTTTCGCACCTCTTGCAATTTCTCCAAGGACGGATATTTTATTCATCGCAAATTCCTTTGGTACATATTCCAAATCAAAATTATTGCTCACATACGATTCTTTTGGCTTTGTTTTCGCATTAATCTCATCCACTTGTTTTATACATTCTTGGGGTTTTTCAATTGCAGTATTGAAAGAATTGATTATGCCCACAGTAAGTATTTTGTCTGAAAAACTGTGTTTTTCTATCGAACTTGCTGGTGTTGTAGTTATGTCAAATCCCAAGCCAGAAACAGGCAAGTCCAAAAGACTTTCAATCTTTGTTGAGACGTCTCCGAAATATGTGTGAAGAATTGTTTTTGCCTTTAATCCATCAGTGATTATCTTTAGCGCATCAGAAACAACGCCAAAGTCAACTTCCTTGTTGTATGCAATTGATGGCGCTAAAAGTTGGATTACTTCAAAGCCTGATTCAACTAAAGAATCTATTTCCACTCTTAGCATTTTTGCAAGATTTATCACAAAGTCTTCCTTTCTTTTGAACTCATTACTAGTATGTAGTTCAGCAAATGTAAATGGTTCTGGGATAGCAACAGTTTTGTTTTTTGGCAGTGATGAATCTAAGTTAGATTTAACCGTATTACCACCATCAGTGAAAGCAGATCCATCAAAAGACAATACGCGATAAAACGTATTCATTTCATAAATTCTGTTTAATGCGGTAGGGGTAACTTCTGATAAATTTGAAAACGGTCTAAAGATATCATCCCATTTTAGCAAGGGGTCTGAAACAAAACCAAGGTTTGCATTTTTTTGTGCAGAGATGTATCCCTCAGTTTCACTTTGAAAGAGCGAATCTAGGTTTTCAGTATTCTTTCTAGTCGCCTCAATTAATTCCTCTGAGCGTGGATAAATTCCAAATGTATATGACGAAATCAACTTGCTAACTTTGAAATTGTCTCATATGCCCTTTTAAAATCATTTGGCGAAGTAATGAGAATATCACCAGCTATACTATGTATTTCGTTGATAAATCCAACAATGTTTTCTTTGTAATCTGACCAATCAATTTTGAGAAATTCTGCAGATTTTGAATTTTTGTGCGATGGAAGAAGCAAGCACGGGATAATCTTAAAGCCATTAGGTTTTAGCCTGTCAGAAATTTTTTCAATTTGCTCCTTTGAATGAATTACTTGCGTAAAAAATCCTGCAGGCTTGGCATCAATTTTTTTTTGAATTTTTGCAAAGTTTGGGTTACTTGGAATTGAAAGAAACAGTTCAGTCTTTTTACCTAACCCATTATCGTTTAGAGTCTTAACAACTTGGCTTGGAACTAGTTCATCTTTATTTAATACTGTATCAGACTTGTCACCCATCAATACAAGTATACCATCAACTGTACCAACTGATTGCTCCACGATTTTTTCAATGTCATTTAGATTTTTGTCCCTGACTCTTAAACTACAGGTCAGTTTGATGTTTTTATCTGATTCCCGTATTTGTTTTGCAATTTCAAAAGGAGAAACTCTTGGAATTCCTAGTACAGAATCAGTAAGATGAATTCCATTACATACAGAACTTATAGTTTCAATCCTTTCAAATAGAACATTTCTAATATCTTGTCCATCATTAGAAATTTTAGGTGGGTTTATCTCATACCTAACGGTCATAGATGGTTTTTGATTATACATGATTAAAACCTTTGATCGATAAATCAATAACACACAATGCTTTTTTTCTGATATGGATATTGGACAAATACGTTCCGCCTTAACAAGTGAAATCCATACAACACAACTAGCAGAATTAGATGAAAACGAGCTTGCCTCAGTTTTGATTATTATTTATGGAAAAGACCCGTTTGTAATTATGACAGAAAAAGCAAAAACTTTGAAAGTACATGCTGGTGAGATAGCAT
>OFBE01000053.1_pt1 | contig 10149 bp, 10 predicted proteins | sample 1520481 | NCBI WGS metagenome assembly OFBE01 (sample SAMEA3696448, study PRJEB22514) | metagenome | biome: water; feature: marine; material: hydrothermal vent | place: Pacific Ocean | collected 2014-08-15 | depth 1539 m
GTGGCGAATGATCAGAAAAACGTTCGTCTTTATAAATTTCAACACGTTGAGGCGTGCCTTTAAGATTAGCACTGAGAATATGGTAGTCAATACGCCATCCAGTATTATTAGCCCAAGCTTGCCCTCTATTCGACCACCAAGTGTATTGATCTGCTTCTTGATTAATCTCTCGAAAGGCATCAATAAAACCTGTTTGTGTGAACAGCTCTTCCATCCATGCGCGTTCTTCTGGCAGACAGCCTGAACGATTTTTATTGCCGTTAAAGTTTTTAATGTCAATTTTTTTATGCACGATATTGATATCGCCACAAATAATGTATTCGCGCCCGTCTTTTTGCAGCGCTTCGAGGTAGGGCATAAAGCGATCAGTCATAAATTCCATCTTATAATCTTGACGCTCTTGCTTGGCTGATCCAGAAGGAATATAAATGGAAATAACGCTGAGATTGCCAAAATCAGCCTGAATAAATCGACCTTCAAAATCAAAGTCTTTCCAAGGGCTAAAAATTACCTGATCAGGTTTTTGTTTGCAATATAAACCCGTACCACTATAACCTTTACGCTCGGCAGGTTTGTAATAGGTGTATATGTCTTTTGGATAGAATTTATCATCCAGTTGATCTTCTTGCGCTTTAATTTCTTGCACACAAACCACATCGGCATTTTGGCTTTTCATCCAAGCAAAAAAACCTTTTCGCTCAGCTGCACGAATTCCGTTGACGTTAGCCGTTATAATTCTCTTCATTGGAAATATTTTAATGATTTAGAGGGGTAGTATGCAGCAGTATCAAAAAGACTTTGTGGATTTTATGTTGGAAATTGGTGCGCTAAAATTTGGCGAATTCACGCTTAAATCAGGCCGTGTTAGCCCTTATTTCTTTAACGCAGGCTCATTTAATACCGGCGAACATCTCTCAAAATTAGGTAAGTTTTATGCGCAAACTATTACTGAAAGTGGACTTGATTTTGATGTGTTATTCGGCCCTGCCTATAAAGGCATCCCACTAGCCACCGCTTGCGCGATGGCGTTAAATGATTCATTTGGTAAAAATGTACCGTATAGTTTTAACCGCAAAGAAGCTAAAACGCACGGCGAAGGCGGCGATATTGTTGGTCATGCATTGGAAGGCGATATTTTAATTATTGATGATGTGATCACTGCTGGCACTGCAATCCGTGAAGCAATGGATATTATTGATGCAAATGGCGCCAAAGCCAAAGGCGTGATTGTTGCCGTTGACCGTCAAGAAAAAGGCAAAGGTGATAAGTCAGCCATTCAAGAAGTGGAAGAGAATTTCGGCATTGCCGTGTTGAGTATTATTAATTTATCACATCTAATCGATTATTTAAAACAAGGCAACGATCAAGCGTTAATTGAACGCATTGAAGCTTATAGAGATCAATACGGGGTTTAGAAACTAATTGGTCTATGTTGATAATTTAGGCTCTTAGCGACTGCTTGATGCGCAACCCTCCCTTGATAGATGTTCAGCCCATTCATTAAATTTTGATTATCCAACATGGCTTGTTGGTAGCCTTTATTGGCGATATCTAGAATATAAGGCAGAGTTGCGTTAGTGAGCGCTAAAGTCGCAGTCTGTGCGACTGCACCAGGCATATTGCCCACACAATAATGAATAATATCATCAACCACGTAAGTTGGTTTATCGTGTGTAGTGACTTTCGAGGTTTCAAAACAACCGCCTTGATCGATTGACACATCCGCCAAGACTGAGCCTTTTTTCATTAATTTCAACATATCTCGAGTAATCAATTTTGGTGCTGAAGCGCCCGCAACAAGTGCCGCACCAATCACCAAGTCAGCAGTTTCCAATTGTTGTTCAATATTAGCTTGGCTAGATAAATTAATAGACAGTTGAGAGGTGTGTTGTTGTTGAAAATCCGTTAGCCGTTTCGAGAGAGATCGATTAAGAATGATCACTTGTGCACCCATGCCTAAAGCCACTTTAGCGGCATTCATGCCCACAACGCCACCGCCAAGTACCAGCACTTGAGCTGATTCTACCCCAGTGGCACCACTGAGTAACACCCCAGACCCACCCTGGGTTTTTTCCAGATGGTGGGCGCCAGATTGAATCGACATTCGGCCGGCAATTTCACTCATCGGTTGTAAAAGTGGCAAACGGTTATTGTTATCTGTAATGGTTTCATAGGCGATACAAGTACTTCCAGATTCTAATAGTAGTTCGGCTTGTTTAGGGTCAGCAGCTAGATGTAGATAAGCAAACAGAATTTGATTTTTATTGAGTAGTTTGCATTCGCTTGGCTGTGGTTCTTTGACTTTAATAACCATATCGGCTTGATCAAAAATAGCTTGGGCTGAATTGACAATACTGACACCTGAATCTTGATAATCTTGATTACTAAATCCAATAGCACTTCCTGCATCTGATTGAACAATGACTTGGTGGCCAGCTTCAGCCAATACCTTGGCACCATGTGGCGTTAGAGCAACACGATACTCATGTACTTTAATTTCTTTTGGAACGCCGATAATCATGCTAATATTGTAGTATGAATAATGCACGATTTACAAGAAAATTTGGATATGTTGACTAAAGCTTATCCGCAAGAAACACTCGAAGGTGATGGTGTGGTTGTCAATCGACTATTTCCAATATCGCAACGAATGAATTTTGATCCGTTTGTATTGTGGGATCATTTTAATATTTCTGCTGGCCATGGTTTTCCAGATCACCCCCACCGTGGGTTTGAAGCAATTACCTATATGTTGACTGGCGGTATGCACCATAAAGATAACTTGGGTAATGATGCTTTTGTTAGTAAAGGCGGAGCCCAGGTGTTTTGTGCAGGAAAGGGTATAGTTCACTCAGAAATGCCAGCAGAAGAAGGCCAAAGTGTCGGTATTCAATTGTGGATTAATTTACCCAAACGTCTTAAAACAATTAAGCCGAGTTATCAACAAGTTTTAAGTGAAAATTTGCCTGTAACTACTTTTGAAGGTGGCTATTGTCGAACGATTGTTGGTGAAGGGTCGCCGATTGAATTGCATACAGATATTACTTATCAGCATGTAAAAATCGAACAAAATAAACAATACCAAATCTATATTAATCAAGGGCTTAATGCGGTTATTTATGCATTATCAGGTGATATTGTTTTAGCGGGTGAAACACTTAGTTCGACTGAATCGTTATTAATTGAAGCTGATGAAGAGCAGAATTTATCTATTCAAGCAAAAACAGACAGTGAGTTTATGTTTTGTTGTGGCTTGCCGCATCATCAGCCAATCTATCAGCACGGCCCCTATGTTGACTAAGGCTAGTCGAGTTTGTCTTCTTCAATTATTTCTTTGGTGATATTAAGGTGGTTTATTTTGGCAAAAGAAAGAATACGTTCATAAGTAAACTCACAAGCGTATTTAAGTTGATCATCAAAAACAATGGATTTAATACCATCAATTCTGCGAATTTTCAGGTGGCCGTTATAACGTTTTAGTTGTTTGGGTTGAATACAAACCAGTCTTTCAGTCCAATCGCTAGGTCTAAACTTTTGTCCATCTTCGGTAATACCGGATACGGTATAGCGGGTTATTGGCATGTTTTTTTCTGTAAGAATAATGGTGGAGGGATAGGGATTTGAACCCTAGAAGGAGATTAATCCTTGCTGGTTTTCAAGACCAGTGCATTCAGCCGCTCTGCCATCCCTCCAATGTGGAGATATCATACAGTCTGTTGAACCAATAGTAAATAGGATATTTATATAAATTCGATTTGAAATTAGCCATTTTTTTAAGTATAATTCCTTTCTTTTAGATTTCTGATGAGTTTAGTTATGGCAAAGATATGTCAAGTAACCGGTAAGCGTCCAATGAGTGGCAACAATGTATCGCACGCGAACAATAGAACGCGTCGTCGTTTTTATCCAAATCTTCACACGCACCGTTTTTGGGTAGAGAGTGAAAATCGTTTTATAAAACTGAAGTTAACGGCAAAAGGTTTACGTATTGTTGATAAGAAAGGCATCGACACTGTACTGGCAGAAATCCGCGCACGTGGCGAAAAGGTTTAGGAGTAAGGTATGAGAGAAAAAATCAAATTAGTATCATCGGCTAAAACTGGCCATTTTTACACAACAACTAAAAACAAGCGTCTTCACCCAGAAAAGGTAGAAGTTAAAAAGTTTGATCCTGTTGTTAGACAACACGTAATGTATAAAGAAGCCAAGATTAAATAATCTTTCTTTTAACATTTCAATAAAAAAGCCGCTAATGCGGCTTTTTTATTGTCTGGATGATACTAATTATTCTTCTAGAATCGTATCGAGCGCAATATGCCCAACAGCTTCTTGGTATTCAGACAACTGATCAAAATTTAGATATTGATAAATATCGGTCGCCATCGGCTCAATGCCTTTCATTGCTTTCATATACTCATCAATGTTAGGAATATGCCCTAATTTTGCAGTGATGGCAGCTACCTCAGCAGAGGATAGATACACATCAGCACCATCACCCAAACGATTTGGGAAATTACGCGTTGAGGTGGAAACTACAGTTGAATTGCTTTTAACACGTGCTTGATTGCCCATACATAACGAACAGCCTGGTATCTCAGTATGTTCTGTGAGGTTTTCAAATACATCGTAAGTACCTTCTTTCTTAAGTTGTGCTTCATCCATACGAGTAGGTGGTGCTATCCATAATTCAGTTTTGGTTTTATTGTCGCCCTTTAGCAGTTGAGCGGCCGCTCTAAAATGACCAATATTCATCATGCAAGAGCCAATAAATACCTCGTCGATTTGTGTGTTGGCCACATCAGAGAGTAGCTTGACATCATCTGGGTCATTTGGACAGGCTAGGATTGGCTCTTTAATGTCATCGAGGTTAATCTCAATTACAGCCGCATATTCACAATTTGAATCAGCTTCTAATAATTCGGGTGTATCTAGCCATTTTTGCATGGCTTGAATACGGCGTGCGATGGTCTTTTTGTCTTCATAGTCCATTTCTATCATAGAAGACAATAGAGCAATGTTTGATTGCAAATACTCTGCCACAGGCTCTTTATTGAGCTTGATGGTACAACCATTAGCTGAGCGTTCAGCAGAGGCATCTGTAAGTTCAAAGGCTTGTTCAATTTTAAGATCTCCCAATCCTTCAATCTCTAAGATACGACCTGAAAAGATATTTTTCTTATTGGATTTTTCAACGGTTAATAAACCCTGTTGAATTGCGACGTATGGAATAGCGTTAACCAAGTCGCGCAGAGTAATACCTTCTTGCATAGTGCCAGAGAATTTAACCAATACCGATTCTGGCATATCTAATGGTAGTACGCCAATTGAGGCGCCAAACGCTACTAGACCAGAGCCTGCAGGGAAACTAATGCCAATTGGGAAGCGTGTATGTGAGTCACCACCAGTACCTACGGTATCAGGTAACAACATACGGTTAAGCCATGAGTGGATAATGCCATCACCAGGTTTTAACGCTACACCGCCACGAGATTGCATAAAATCTGGCAATGAGTGTTGGAGTTCTAAATCAACCGGCTTTGGGTAGGCAGCGGTATGGCAAAAACTCTGCATTACTAATTCTGCCGAAAATCCCAAACAGGCTAACTCTTTGAGCTCATCACGGGTCATTGCGCCCGTGGTATCTTGTGAGCCAACAGTAGTCATGCGTGGTTCGCAATAAGTGCCAGGGCGAATACCTTCAACACCACAAGCCTTACCAACGATTTTTTGCGCTAGAGTATAGCCTGCGTTACTATTGCTGGCGTCTTGTGGACGCAAGAAAAGATCACTGACAGGTAGGCCTAAGTCTTGTCGTGTTTTGTCGGTTAAACCACGACCAATAATTAACGGAATTCGACCACCTGCACGCACTTCATCAGGCATAGTGGTTGGTGATAATTCGAAAGTAGAAATTGTTTCACCATTACTATTGGTTATTTTTCCTTCATAAGGATAGATAGTGATTTCATCGCCCATGCTCATTTTTGTCACGTCGCATTCAATTGGTAGAGCACCTGAGTCTTCAGCAGTATTAAAGAAAATTGGGGCGATATTACCACCAAGCACAACACCACCACCACGTTTGTTAGGGATATAGTCGATATCATTGCCCATGTGCCAAAGCACAGAGTTAATAGCTGATTTACGCGAAGAGCCTGTACCAACTACGTCACCAACAAAGGCTAATGGAAAACCTTTTTCTTTTAGTTTTTCAATGGTTTCCAGAGGGTTTTCCATTGTTTTTCCGAGCATTGATTGTGCGTGTAATGGAATATCTGGGCGTGACCAGGCCTCCGTTGCAGGTGATAGATCATCCGTGTTAATTTCACCTTCAACACGAAACACTATAAGCTTGATTTTTTTTGGTAATTTGTTTTTAGATGTAAACCAATCTGCATTTGCCCAAGCGTCAATCACTTGTTTGGCAAAAGCATTGTTGGCTGATTTTTCTACAACAGCCTGATATGCCTCATAAATTAGTAGCGTTTTTGCCAATGCGTCTCTGGCAGTTTCGGCCGTGGCGTCTAGGTCCAATAGCTCAATCAATGGATCAATGTTGTAGCCACCCATCATTGTGCCTAATAAAAACGTAGCATGTTTTTGATCAATAGCATCACAAGTTTGCTCGCCTTTAGCGACACTGGCTAAAAAACTTGCTTTGACATACGCTGCCTCATCCACGCCGGGTGGTACACGATGTGTGAGTAAATCTAAATAAAAGTCTCCATCACCACCTTTGATTAAATTTTCAACGACAGATTTTGCTTGCTCTGCATTGAGTACTAGTGGCGGTAAATTATCTTGAGCGCGCTCATCAATGTGAGCTAAATAGGCTGTTTTCATCTGTTTAATAAGTGAATCATATAAGGCGTATAATTTTACCATTTATTTGATTTGACTATGCGAATTATGGAACTCAATGCTTTAACTGCTATTTCCCCTGTTGACGGGCGTTATTTTGAGAAAACCAAAGCTTTAAGCTCAATTTTTAGTGAATTTGGTCTGATTAAATACCGCGTATTAATTGAAGTTAAATGGTTGCAAGTCATGGCAGATAATGATGGCATTCCTGAAGTGCCACCATTTAGTGTCGAAGCCAGTCAATTTTTAGCCGATATTGCCACTAACTTTTCACTTGAAGATGCGCAAGCAGTAAAAGATATTGAGCGCACTACTAATCACGATGTGAAGGCGGTTGAGTACTTCTTAAAAGATAAGATTAAAGATAATGCAGAGCTTAACGCTGTGAGTGAATTTTTCCACTTTGCATGTACATCTGAAGATATTAACAATCTTTCTCATGCATTAATGTTGATCGATGGTCGTGAGGTTGTTTTGGCCGAGATGCAAAATATATTGTCTTTGATTGGTGCTTTGGCTAAAGACAATGCAAGTATTCCGATGTTATCTCGTACGCACGGTCAAACTGCATCACCAACCACGGTAGGCAAGGAGATGGCTAACTTTGCATTCCGTTTGAAACGACAAATTGAACATTTAAAATCGGTCAAAATTATGGGTAAGTTTAATGGCGCTGTGGGTAATTTTAACGCACATATTTCAGCCTATCCTGATCTTGACTGGCAGAGTATTTCACAAGATTTTATTGAAGGTCTGGGTGTTAACTATGCAATGTATACCGCACAAATTGAAACGCATGATTACATGGCAGAGTATTTTCACTCTATGAATCGCTTCAATACGATTCTGATTGATTATTGTCGTGATGTTTGGGGTTATATTTCCTTGGGTTATTTTAAGCAAAAAACCATTGCCGGTGAAGTGGGCTCATCCACCATGCCGCACAAAGTGAATCCGATTGATTTTGAGAATGGTGAAGGCAATCTAGGTATTGCCAATGCGCTAAATACACATTTAGCTGATAAGTTAGCCATTTCTCGCTGGCAGCGTGACCTGTCTGATTCAACTGTACTTAGAAATCTTGGCGTTAGCTGTGCCCATTGTCTGGTTGCCTATGCGTCGATTGCAAAAGGTATTAGCAAGCTAGAAACCAATGAAGCAAGACTGTTAGAAGATTTAGATAGTTCTTGGGAAGTATTGGCTGAGCCAATCCAAACGGTAATGCGCCGTTACGGTATTGAAAATCCGTATGAAAAACTCAAAGCACTCACGCGTGGTAACACCATTGATGCACAAGTGCTAGCAGAGTTTGTGAAAGATCTAGATATGCCGGCAGAGGCTAAGCAAGCCCTAGCAGATTTAACCCCAATGACTTACATTGGTGATGCAGAGAAATTAGCACAAGATATTGAAAAACTGATATAATTTCGCGTCTTATGCCTTTCGGTATGAGTATTAATATAATAAAAGGAGCAAAAAACCCATGGTTAAAATTAGACTAGCCCGAGGTGGAGCCAAGAAAAAACCTTTTTATTCAATTGTAGCAACAGACTCTAGAAAACGTAGAGACAGTGGTTACATTGAGCGTATTGGATATTTTAATCCAGTAGCTCGTGGACAAGAAGTTAGGCTTACCATCGAAGAAGATAGATTAGATTACTGGACATCAAAAGGTGCACAAATCTCTGATCGTGTTAAGCAACTTGTTAAAGAGTTCAAAGACCCTTCAATTCGTGAAAAACGTGTTGCAGCGCAAGATGCTAGAGCGGCGACAGTAGCGGCTAAATTAGCAGCTGAAGCTAAAGCAAAAGCAGACGAAGAAGCAAAGGCCGAGGCCGAAGCGAAAGCAGCAGAAGCGGCAGAAGCTAAGGCAGCAGCCGAAGCGGAAGCAGCAAGTGCAGCGGAAGCGGCTGACGAGTCAACAGAAGAGGAAAAAGCTGCTGAGTAATTCAACAGCAACCCCTTCTAACCCTAAAAGGCTGTTGGTCGGTAAGATCAATGGCCTTTTTGGCGTTCAGGGCTGGGTGAAATTATTTTCACACACACAACCTCGAAAGAACATCCTATCCTATCAACCTTGGCATATTCAGATAGATGGTCAGTGGCAAACATTAGATATCCTTAAGGGTCGAGAGCAAGGCAAAACTATTGTCGCCCAACTTAAGGACATCAATAATCGTGAACAAGCACAATCTATGATTGGCATTGACTTGTACATTGAAAAATCACAATTACCTAAACTACTCGAAGGCGAACATTATTGGGAGGATTTAATAGGTCTAGAAGTTATCAACCAACAACAGGTCGTGCTTGGCAAGGTTAGTAATTTGGTCGATACGGGTGCTAACAATGTGTTGGTAGTGAGCGGTGACAAAGAGTCTTCGTCAAGCAAGGATAGAAAAGAACACTGGGTGCCATACATTGAGCCGTTCCTTATTTCAGTCGATATTGGTAAAAAACAAATACTAGTTGATTGGGATGAGGATTTTTAAAGCCTTTAGAATTACACACAATAAAAAACCCGCAGCTTGCGGGTTTTTTATTAGATGATAAATACTTAAGTTAATAAGGATTTATCAATGCCAATATTTTCTAAGAAATGTCTGACTTTAGTGTTTGCACCAACAATGGTGATATCGGCAGATTTTTCAATACAAATATTGCAAATCTCGGCAATACCGCGTGAAGTAGTGTAATCAATTACAGGCACATTTGATAGATCTAGAATCGCCCTATTGTAATTAGTCTTAGTCGAGAAGTCTCGAACAATGCCTTTAGCCGAGCCAAAACTCATTGGGCCATTCAGTTGGTAGAATAATGTATTACCGGCACGGATCAACTCTTGATGAGCTTCATCAAGATGTGAAGCTTCTTCAATGGTTTGCACAGAAACAATGCTGGCTAATTGAACGTCGGTCATTCTTTGTAAGAAGATTAGGCTGGCCATTACTAAGCCAATACCAACTGCCGCCATTAAGTTGTAAAGTACGGTAACACCGAGTACGACAATCATAATCAATGCGCCAGATTTTGGCGTTGACATCAAGCCTTTTAAGTATTCCCAATCAATAATATCGGTACCAACTTTTACTAAGATCGCACCCAATACTGCCAGTGGAATTTCTTGTGCGTATTGTGCACCACCCAAAACAATTGCAAGTAGTAAAACCGCATGTAATGCACCAGAAATCGGGGTCAAACCACCGGCTTTAACATTGGTCATGGTGCGCATAGTTGCACCTGCACCTGGTAAACCGCCAAATAAACCTGACATAGTATTACCAATAC
>OFBE01000054.1_pt1 | contig 10020 bp, 7 predicted proteins | sample 1520481 | NCBI WGS metagenome assembly OFBE01 (sample SAMEA3696448, study PRJEB22514) | metagenome | biome: water; feature: marine; material: hydrothermal vent | place: Pacific Ocean | collected 2014-08-15 | depth 1539 m
GAACTTTTTAATTTGGGTTTAAAATTAGCATATACTAACAGCAATGTTTGAGAATGACAACCTCTATCTTCCGGTAGCCGAGCGGCGGCCTTTCGTTAATGTACAACTGAAAACGGCAGAAACCATTTCAGCTGCAGAAACTCACTTAGGCCCGCAATAACAAATTACATGTGAAATTTGTTCAACTGTCATGTAGCGAGTTCATGATTGAAAATTAATGTTCCTGAAGTCTTTGTGCTTAATTGTCAAAATCAACTCCATCAAGTATTTTGATGGCTTTTTTTCGGTAACTGCCGATTTCAGCTAAATTACGCTGATCCTGTTTGAAAACACCTTTCTTGACTCCGTCCTGTCCACCACCGAAACTCTGTACGATTCCTGAATACTGAATTCCGGATTTGACCGGATATTCATGGTTCACCTGTGCATACATGTATTGGGCTAGATTCCCTGAAAGAAACTCCAGCAGTTTTACAGCCTCAGCTTTGTTTTTTGCTGCTTTAGTGACTGCGCCTCCGGAGATATTCATGTGGGTACCACGATCACCTTGATTTGGAAAATAAATTCCTACTGATGCGGCCCATGCACGCTGGTCTTCACGCTCCAGCATTTTACCCATGTAATATGTGTTTCCCAGAGCGACATCACACTGTCCCTGATAAATGGCTTTGACCTGACCTCGATCGTTTCCGCTAGGTTTGCGACCCCGATTGTTTTTCAAACCCTGCAGCCAAGTTTTCGCTTTGGCCGCACCATGTTCTGCAATCATTGAAGAAATTAATGCCACATTGTATTTGTGGTATCCGGAACGGGTACAGACACGTTGGTTGTTTCCGGATTCACCCAATGCTTCATAGGTGGATAATTCACCGACTTTGATACGCTCTTTTGAATAATAAATCACACGGGCGCGTGCAGTTAGAGCCGTCCAAAGCCCTTTTGGGTCACGGTAGTTTTCTGGGACATTCTGTTCAATTATATTTGAGTTTATTGGCTGAAATAGTCCTGCATCTGCAATTGCGGTTAAATTTGAAATGTCAACTGTCAGCAGGGCATCGACTGAACCCGGCTGCTGCTTGAGGCGCTCCAGAGAGCCTTTTTTGAGATAAACAACATTGGCCTTGATTCCGGTTTGTTCTTCAAATACATCCAGAAAAGGCCGGAGCAAAAATTCCTGCCGCTCCGAAAGAATATTTACTTGTGCAGCCGTGGCAAATTGTGGAAACCACAACAGACTTCCGAGAATGAGGGTTATGATTTTTTTATTGTTAAACATAGTATTTCTTTACAAAAATATTAAAATAACCCTCAGTCAGGATATTGATAAATAAATTTAGTTCTTTGTAAAAAATCTTCCAGCTTGAGCCTTTATCGATTTTACCAGAAATACTGCAACTTCGATGAAAGAGAAGGAGGAGTTAGACTAGGGATTGCCCTGACAAAAATACCAGTATGGTAGTTATTGTAAGCACAATAAAATTATTAGTCAACACTAATTTAATTAAAAAGCCTAATTTTTTATTTCACGATAGCAACCAGTAAGAATTTTCGCAATCGATTCAGAAAAGTGTCGGTATTAATATATTATGAATTAGAGATTTTCCTGTCCTCAAAATACTGAAGAAGTTTTTCGTTGAAAAGCAGCATGTCACGATAATCAATTGCACCGATGTTGGCAATCCTGAAAGTATCTTGCTTGGCTTTTTTCCCAGGATAGATTGTGATATCGTTTTCATAAAAATAGTCATGCATTTCCATAAAATCGTAGTTTGGGGATTGCGGTTCTACGATTGCCGTCAACAGCTTGGAGTGTTGAGATTTGGGCAGAAAGAGTTCCAGCCCGACTTTATCAATACCGTCCAGCAGGGTCTCATAAGCTTTGAAATAGCGTGCAGTCCGTCCAGCCTGTGTCTCTTCAAAAAACTCATCCAGAGCTGCATTAAGAGCATAAACAATCTGCACAGGAGGCGTGAATTGAAATTGTCCGGTTTTTTCAATGTAACTGTGATTTCCCCACAAATTGAGGTAAAGATTCCGCGCTGGGAATTTTGCAGTTTTTGCGAGTTTTTGATTATTTGCAATCACAAAACTTGTACCTGCCATGCCTTGAATACACTTGTTTGAAGAAGATATTAAATAATCAATCGGCAGTTCCTGCAAGTCAATGGGCAGTCCTGCATAAGAGGACATGGCATCAACAATTGAATCAACTTCATATTTTTGGCAAAGTTCCAATAGTTCCGGCAGAGGGTTGAGCATTCCAGTAGTTGTTTCGTGATGCACAAAAGCGAAGTGCGTCAGTTCACGGTCCTGCTGAAATATTGATTCAATTTCCGCCACGTCAGGATATTCCCCCCAACCGATTCTGTATGTCCGGTGCGAAATGCCATAGGCTTGAATAATCGTTTCTGCGCGCTTGCCATAAGCACCATTATCGAGAATCAGAATTTTGCCGTCCGGAGCTACAACCGAACTCAAGGCTGCTTCAACTCCGGCAGTTCCGGATCCGGCAAAAATGACAGCGCTATGCGTCAAATTGCCATTAACCACCTGAACCACTTTTTTTAAAACGGACTGGGTGAGGTCACCAAATTCCTGTTCGCGGGGACAAATGTCCGGAACCATCAGTGCCTGCTTGACGCTGTCAGTCGTTGTGGCTGGACCTGGATTGAGAAGGATATTACGTTTCATGAGATAATTAGCTTGGACTGTTGAAATTTTATGGTGAATTCTTCTTTAATAATGTTAAATATTACTAAATTTTTTCGTATCTGTAAAATGCAAATAAACAATTCTTTCGATTGATTAAATCAATAGTAGTAAAATATTTTAAGATAAACAGGGCTTACTAGAAAATTATTTTCTTGTTATAGCGGACTTAATCCGGGATCCAGATTCCCAAAAAGGTTGAGTCCAGGAATTAAAAAGTAACAACCTTTATACTCGTGATTAATCTCCTTGGAAAATAAACTCAAACAAAAGAAGTACTGGGCTTTTGTTATTTTTCAGGAAAACCACTTGCATTTGATTCCATGGGGTTTTTATCCTAATGATATCATTGGAAAATATTATTTTTCAGAAAGCTTACTATTATTGAAGGAATAAATTTACTATTGTTTAAATCAATAGATAAGATACAATATTGATATTATACAGATATTGATATTGTTGTTAAAATAAATCTTTTCTACTGTATCCGGAGTTTCCGGAAAATATTTTTTCACTCACAAAAAGGAGATCAAAATGAGCATTCAATCAAATTACGTTTACACCCGTGGCTACCGCGGAAAAGTCAAAGGGCTGGTACTGGACTGGAGCGGCACCACTGCAGATGAATACGTACTTGCCCCGGCCGTGGTGTTTGTAGATGTTTTTAAGAAATATAATGTTGAAATCAGCATGGCGGAAGCGAGAGGGCCGATGGGGCTGCGCAAGGACCTTCACATCCTTGAGTTGACCAAGGTTCCGGAAATTCGTGAGCGCTGGAAAGTGGTATACGGTAAGTATCCGGATCAGAGTGATGTGGATGATATGTTTAAGGATTTTGTCCCAATGCAGCTCGCCTGTCTCAGGAAGTATACCACCCTCCTTCCCCACGTCGCAGAGGTGACTCAAAAATTTCAAAAAGAAGGTATCAAAATTGGGAGTTCTACAGGTTTTGTAAGGAGCATGGTAGACATCCTTGAAGAGGATGCGAAAAAACAGGGGTACACTCCAGATGCATCCGTGGCAGGAGACGAAGTGATTAATGGTGCCAGACCCAAGCCGTTTATGGTTTATCGAAATCTCGATCTGATGAATGTTCACCCAATTCAGTCGGTGGTTAAGGTTGACGATACCGTTTCAGGTGTCGGTGAAGCGCTTGAAGCCGGCTGTTGGGGAGTAGGTATCGCTCGTTACAGCAACTACATGGACATGGATACACTCGAAGAGGCTGGTTCGCTTCCTGAAGAAGAAATCCAGCGCAGGCTGATTAAAACGAGGGATATCCTGCAAAAAGCTGGTGCACACTATGTTATTGATACTTTTGACCAATTGGTGGATGTTGTTGATGACATTAACCTGCGCCTCTCCAGAGGTGAGCGTCCCTAAAAAAAGTCTGTCCAAATAAAATGTTAAAACCTTCTGAATCGGAAACAGCGTCTCTTGATACTCAAGGTTCGCTGTTTTTACAAATCAGCTATACCCAACTTCGTTCTTTTCATGCAGTTGCGGGTACAGGAGGTTTTACTGCCGCCTCCAAAGTACTCCATGTGGGACAACCCACCATAACCGGGCAGGTGCGGGCATTGGAAGATTATTATGGAGTTGAGCTGTTCCACCGCCGCGGCCGCAGAGTTGAGTTGACTGAAACAGGAATGGAACTCTATGCTGTCACTCAACGCATGGAAATATTGGAAAGAGAAGCCCAGGATGTACTTCAGACTGCAGGAGGATTTCAGAGCGGTCATCTCAGGGTTGGAGCCGTTGGACCTTATCATTTGACGGAAATGCTGGCTGTTTTTCATGAACGGTTTCCATATTTGAAAATCACGGTCACAGTTCGAAATTCAGAAGATATTTTAGAAAACCTGTTAAATTTTGAAGTAGATGTTGCAGTACTTTCACAAACAGAAACCGATTCCAGAATTTTAGCAGTTCCGTTTTGTCAGGAACCCCTGGTTGTTTTTGTACATTCAGGACACCCCTGGGCAAGTCGGGAGACTCTCCGGATCGAAGAGCTGGAAGATCAGGATGTTATTTTACGTGAGCCTGGTTCTACAACACGTCGCGCTTTTGAAAAAGCATTGAAGAAGACTGGAGTTACGATTCGTCCGGTAATGGAAATCGGCAGCAGGGAAGCAGTCTGGATGGCCGTGGCCAGGGGGTTGGGAATCGGAGTGGTCTCGAATCTGGAGTTTATGCCGCATCCGGATTTACGTAAATTAAGTTTTGAAAACGCGGATGTACACACTAATGCTCATGTGGTTTGTCTGCGTGAACGTCGAGATTCACGTATAATTCACGAATTTTTTCAGATTGTGGAAGAGCTACGTCAAACTTGATTCCTGACTGTGTCTTGCGTTATAAACCTTACCGCCAAGATCAACATAAAGCTGTAAAACAGCTCGGCCTTCACTGCGTAGTAATTCAGGCACAATTTTAATTCCCCTTCGTTCAAGCTGCGCGTTATAATCCGGGGGGGTAGGGCCTTCATCAAAACCGGCAATCTTTTCCACGTCTTCCGGTTCTGCAGATGACAAAACCTCACTGACTCCGGACCAGCAGACATTCCCCAGGCACATTGCACACATTTTCCCACTTGTTACCAGGCGGTGTCCTGGAAAACCGTCCGCACCCAAATCAAAGTGTCCCAACTCTTTTTGCGCCAGCATCAGCGCCATCATTTCTGCATGCGCAGCAGAGCAGTTTTGCCGGACAACTACGTTGACTCCAACCGAAACAAGTTTTCCTGAATCCCTTTCAAAAACAGCAGCTCCAAACGGTCCGCCTGTTTCCTCACGTATGTTACGCTCTGTCAAGGCGAGGACGAAGCGCATTTGTTTTTCATCCTCAGGAATTATTTTTGGATATTCATTTAAAAAAGAATTAATCCAGTCGGGAAGACTAAGGTTCAGTTGGTTCATAATTTTTCAGGTACTGGGTTACGAAGATGTGTTTTTCCGAAAAGTTTGTCCCGCTCATAAAGCAGTTGGGCGGTGATACTGATGGCAATTTCCTGTGGATGATTTCCTCCGAGTGAAAAACCGAGAGGACAAACAAGACGCTCAGTTTGTTCTTCGCTGAGGCCCTCTTTTTTGAGTTCCCGTTTCAAAGTAGCTGCCTTGGAACGGCTGCCGATCACTCCTAAAAACGGCAATTCTTTCCGTGCAAGAAATCGTTGTGCAACGTAAAAATCACTCCTGTGTCCCTGTGTCATTATCAGAACGAAAGCTTTTTCGGAGGTTTCTTCAACACTTTCCGGAAGTGATTCTACACAAAGTTTTTTTAGTTTTGGAGTTTCAGGTAATTTGCTCAACCACTCATTCCTGGTGTCAAGGCAAGTCAGTTTACACTCCAGAGTCAGCAGCAGCGGTATCAGGGCCTGAGCAACATGACCGGCCCCAAAAACAATTATTTCCCAGGGATTAGCATGGAATCGCTCAAAAAAGAGTTTGACTGAACCGCCGCAACTCATACCTGCATCACGATTGAGGTTCCATTCAATAAATTTTGTTTGCTCTGCGGGATTGGTTTCTGCTAATAAATCCTGAGCAAATTCCAATGCCTTTGCCTCAACCAGTCCACCTCCAATTGTACCGGAATGCAGGCCTGATACAGTAACAGCATCCGTCCGCCTTGAGCACGTGGTGTACTTCCTTTAATCTCAACCAGTGTTGCAGATACAAATGAAGTTCCTTCTTCCAGCAAGGCCTGCATTTTTTTGAGATGATTTTCCATATCTGTTATTTGACTCAAACCAATACTGTTTCAAAAAACAATTGAAAACGGCGGTTCATCAATTGATGAGGATTTTCCGGATATGCTATGTCCGTCAAAAATTTAACTGGTCCGTATTGGGAACTTATTCCAAGATTTTCACTGGATGAGTTCAGTTTGGCGTCCATCCATTCTGTATATCTTGAATTGTAGTCAGCACCTGTCAAGTTTTCCTTTGCCAATTCAAGTACAGATTCTACAGGCATTAACACAGCCGCATCTTCAGTATTCATTTCCTGCAGCAAATTAGCCAGATAATCTTGTGCCTGCTGTCGTGAAGGCAGATGAATTTTTCTGGATTTTCGTTTTCCTTCACCTGTAATGCATAATCCTGTGACTTGTGTGCCTTCCGGGATTATGTCTACTGCAAGAAGAACCAGCACATCCAGGAAATGACGCAGCCAGGCTTTGTCTTTACTTTCGCGCTCACTGAAGTAAATGACATACCAGTTACCAGATTCATCTGTGTACCACCATTCCGTTTCTCCTTGAATTTTGAAGTACATATTTTCACTGTCAGACGGTTCCGGGTTTTCTTTTTGGATATTGACGGCCGGCAAAATTCTATCTGTGCCGGTAAGTCCTTCATTAAATTTTCCCTTCCTGACTGCACCAAAATAAAACTGGCTAAGATTTTTTTGCAGGCTGTTCCAATCAGTTTCGAGTACTGCAGTGAGTTGTTTTTGCCAGTTTTTAAGAATTCGCAGGTGCCGGATCTGCATTGCTTCTCCGAAAATGCCGGTAGGCATTTCTCCCTGCAGTTCCATGCGTTGCGCCTGAAGTCGATAAAGCTTCTGCCACTCCGGATGTGATTTCTGCTGTGAACCTTTTGCAGGCACATTCAAGCCCATGTTCCAGACTTTCCGGAGCAGTAGCCATTCGCTCAGCCGTACTAAAACAAGAGGCTCATCAACTTTTTCACTTACATCTTCTTCATCTTCAGCAAGGCCCAGCAAATGACCGGCAGTGGACTGCAGCGGAGATTCAAGAAATTTTCGCAGCCTGGAAAATGCAACAGACGAAAGCTGTTTTACTGCTACAGATTCTGTTGCTTTAATACGAAACGCACCTGCTGTTACGGGCAGCATAACTTCAGGAGAAAGCCAGTCCGGAGAAATACGCTGAAATCCGCCGGAAGATCCGGAACTGGGAAACTCCTGATCAAATAACTCCCTCATCCTGAATGCCCGTGCCTGATAAAATGCAGCGGGATCGTAATTTGGGTAATGGGTTTTCGATGCAGGATTCTGATTGTTGGAAAAGTCTATTTGTTCCGCAGATAGTTCCGGAAAATACTCTATAGAATACGGTTTCAGCGGGTGTCGGCTTATCTCGTATTTTGCTTTCAAATATCCACTGTCCAGTTCATCGATTAAAGTTTGAATGATTGAGGAAGGATTGAGCTCATCATCTGTACGGTCGTTGCGTGAAACGTAACTCAGGACAAGATGTTTTCTCGTAGAAACCAGTGTTTCCAAAAACATGTAACGGTCACGCTCTGTCACCGAAACGTCACCTAATCGACGCTCCCGGAGGGCCTGTCCCTCTACAGCTGGATTTAGGTTTACGGGAATGTGTCTTAAATCCAGGTTGTCGCGCCGGTACGGCGTTGGAAACAACCCCTCGCCCATCCCTAACAAAAAAACTGCCTTGAAAGGAATCGGACGCATTGGCTTAAATGATGAGACAGTGACTCCTTCTGCTAAATAATGCCCGCGATGCACAGTTGCAGACTGCTGCTTTTGCTTGAAAAATTCGAAAATAGTGCTGAAACTAAACTGGCGTGGACCGCTCTCATCTCCTAAATCCAAATCACGAAATGCAAGCACATTCCTCAATAAATTCTGGAATGCTTCTTCATCTGCTTCTTCAATTGGCCTGAGGTATGTTTTGAGCAGAGTCCGCAAGTAGCGCCCCCAGTCTTTTCCGCACATTTTCCATTTTGGCAAATCCCTGGTATCGGCAATTAAAGAGCGCACTATCAACATAAAACGTGCGGCTTCTGCACTCCATTCTTCTGCTAGATCAACCGGCACAATCTGCTGATCGCCATTTGAGAAGATACCGTTTCCTTCTTCTGCAGACACCATTTCGCCCAACGTCAAACGCTGAAAAGCCTGTTCCCAGTGGTAAATGTCATGTTCTAAATGAAGGTAGCCCTGCTCCTCCTGCGACTCCCTGTCGATGCCGTAAAAAACATTTAGTTCATCTGCCCATTGAAGCCATTGCTGGATTTGCAGCGGCTCACCATATGAATTTTTTCCTGCTGAGACTGTATCGTCAAATTTCTGCAGAAAACAGGGATTGTTGATTAAACTGAAAATATCCCGCCGTGTGTATTCCGTGAAGCATAAACCCAAAAGGGAGTTTGCTGCATCCTCCAAACGGCTTGCACTTCCACTGATTCCGTCTATCAAGTGGTAGGGCAAATTGTAAATGCTTTCAAATACTTGTTCAATTTCATGTTGATAAAGCTCCATATCATGCACAATAAGCGCACATTCATTTAGCTGCAAATCTGGATCACGGCGAATCCAGTCCCAAATCAAGTTCGCCACTGCTTCCACTTCACGCCTTGGATTTGCGCAGGCGAGAACAACTAAACTTTCATCCTGCTCCAAATTAAGCGGTTCGGCACGACGCGGTTCCCTGAATAATATATCCTGCTGTAATTGGTTGAGGATGCTTTGCTGGGGTTTCTCTGAGTTTTCAGTCTGTTCCGCCGATGAATCTGCATCCGCAAACCATGGTTCAAAACTCCAGGCACTCCATTGATTCAGCAGTTTTATATTTTCACGTCCTGGCCGTCCCCAGGCCTGTAAGAAAGGATTATCCTCTTCATCCTGAAACAACTCACCCATTTCAATTTCTGTCTCGGACAAAACCTCATATTTTTCAAAACGTTGACGCTCTGCTTCCAGGGACCGCCGAGCAGCGGCTTTAGATTCTCCAAAACTCTGCACATCCTCCCAAAATTCCATACATGGATTGAGGGTATAGACATGAATATCACGCAGGTTCGCCAGCTGTTCAGTAAGTGCTTTTTGATGAAAGCTGGAAAGATATGAAACACCAAAAATATGCAGAGGTTTTAGTTTATTATTTGAGGATTGAGAATAAAGATTAGAATTCCGCTGTTTTGATTCACTGCCATAAAGCCGGCAAAGCTGCGGTAATGTATAAAGTTCCGGCTGGAATTCTACTAATTCTGATTGACGGGCACTGCGGTTATGACGAGTCACTTTGCCTTCCGGACCAAAAAGTTCGCTCCAGAGTTCCCTCTGCCAGCTTTCTGTTCCGAGAGGACCTTGATCAAACGCATTTAGTCCAGCCAGCCAGTGAGTTAGAATTTCGTCGTTTCGGGAAAGTTCATATTCCATGAACAAATGAGTTAAGCGTCCGGCTAACTGATATAGTCGATGTTCTCCTGCTTCCGGACTTAGTTTTGTTTTTGGTGTAATGTAACTGCGAACCGGCAACCAGAGAGGATCTGAAGTTTTTAGCTTTTTACGTAATACTTCCAGCAGCAGGCACTGCGTG
>OFBE01000055.1_pt1 | contig 9799 bp, 8 predicted proteins | sample 1520481 | NCBI WGS metagenome assembly OFBE01 (sample SAMEA3696448, study PRJEB22514) | metagenome | biome: water; feature: marine; material: hydrothermal vent | place: Pacific Ocean | collected 2014-08-15 | depth 1539 m
TCAGTGCGGCGGCGAACTTTGGCAGGAAAGATCCGGACGAAATCCTGCTCCAAAATATTCAGTTCCGTACCAGTTGGACGCAAGCTCTGGAGGTGTTCGCTGTCCAAGATGCTGTATTCCTAGCTCTTACTCGGCTGCCTTGCATCCAGGAAGCTTAGCCTTTTTGCATGTACGGCAAAATGCAAAACAAAGTGATTCTGTTTTTCGCCCAACCCAAAATAATTTAGAGGAACTGGATCATGCACTCTTTGTATACTTCAGGCACTTTTTTGGCCGAAACCTCAAGTCACACGCACTTTTGAAGGAGAATTTATGGAAAAATTAGAATTAGCAACGCTGGGAGGTGGCTGTTTTTGGTGTTTGGAAGCAGTCTACTCCAAACTGGAAGGAGTCAAATCTGTTGCTCCGGGCTATGCAGGAGGTACAAAACTAAATCCAACTTATGAACAGGTATGTACCGGAAACACAGGACATGCAGAGGTGATTCAAATTGATTTTGATCCACAGAAAACGAGCTACGAAACTTTGCTTGACTGGTTTTGGCGTTGTCACGATCCTACAACTCTTAACCGTCAGGGAGGAGACATTGGGACGCAGTACCGTTCCGTTATTTTCTATGAAAATGAGGCACAAAAAACTACGGCAAACGAGTCAAAAAAAGATGCTGAAAAATCTAGAATGTTTGATGCTCCAATTGTTACTGAAATTGCAACATTGCCGGAATTCTATCCTGCAGAAGATTACCACCAAGATTATTACAGCAATAACTCAAATGCCGGTTATTGCACCTACGTAATTCGTCCTAAACTCGCGAAGTTAAACTTGGAATAGTTTTATTAAAAATAAAATTGAGTTTGACCCCCCCGGCTTCCATAAGAATACTCATCACGGGTATGAATTTCGGTGTTGATTGTCTCTTCTGCGAGTTCGTTGATAAAACGGGAGCGCTTACTGATTCCTCCGGAATAACCTGACGAAACCACCGGTGCTGTTATGAGCAGGTGTCGTTTTGCACGTGTCATTGCAACATAAAACAGGCGTCGCTCTTCTTCAATTTGCTCTTCTGTTCCCAAACTTCGTTGGTGAGGAAACAATCCTTCTGTAAGTCCAATTATGAATACCACCTTCCATTCCAGACCTTTGGCCTGATGGATGGTGGTCAGAGTGAGAGTGTCCTGATTATCCTGTTGTTCGGCTTCATGATCAGTGATAATGCTCGAACCAACCAAAGATAACTCATTTAAAAATGCTTCCAATTTATTATAATTACCAGCAAATTCTTCAAGATAACGAATATCTGTTTCACGCTGAGGGGCATTTTCAAAACTGCTGAAAAGCACCTCGCGGTAATAGCTCTTGTACAGTAATCCTATCATGTGAGAAGGAGTTACACTTTCCTCCAGCATTTGCTGAAAAATTTCCAGCAGAACATTCCAGCTCTCAAGGGCCTTTTTAGGAATCAGTTTTTGCAGTTCAACATTGTCTTTAGTAAGACGGACTGCCTGTTGACTCTGGAATACCCTGAAAATCCGGTGTGCAGTAGTGTTGCCAATCCCGGGAAGAAGCCTAAGCAGACGCATCCACGCGATTTCATCAAGAGGATTAAAAAGTACTTTGAGAAAAGCCGTAACATCTTTGATATGAGCTTGTTCAAAAAATTTAACTCCTGAATGAACAACAAACGGAATACCTGCATGTGTCAGCACTACCTGAAGTGCTGCAGACTGTACATGATTTCGGTACAGTACACTAATTTCGTTTAAAGAAATATCTTCATCCCGGAAACTGAGTATTTTCTCCAGTATCAGTTCAGCTTCATCCTGAGAAGCCCAAACATGATGTACGAGGGGTTTTTCTCCTTCAGCTAAAGAACTAAAAAGGTTCTTTTCAAACTGACGTGTGTTATAATTAATACTTCGGTTGGCAGCATCTAAAATTTCTGGAGAACTACGATAATTTTCCTCCATGTTGTAGGTGACTGCCTGGTAGCGTTCCGGAAACTCAAGCATGTTGCCAAAATCAGCGCCGCGCCAGCTGTATATTGATTGAGCATCGTCGCCGACAACCATTAAATTTTTGTGCGGCCTTGAGAGCCGGTATAAGATATTGGCTTGAACCTGATTGGTATCCTGATATTCGTCTACCAGGATATATTGAATTTGCCGGCAAAGCGGGAGTCCTTCACCATGCCGCAAGAGTAGTTCCAGCCAGTTTTCCAGCAGATCATCAAAGTCCATCACTTGTCCGCGTTTTTTCTTGTGACGGTAGGCAGCTAGAATGTTTAGTATTGTTTCAGTGTTTTCTTCAAAATTGGGGAAATCTGCAGAAATCAGCTGCTCTAAGTGGAAATTGCGTTCATGGTAAGGCTGGTCCAAAATCATATTTTGAGTACAAAAACGATTGAAGGCCAATGAAAACATGTTTTGCAGAACAGCAGCTTTTGGAAAATATTTGCCTGGTTTCCCTACTGTTTCTGCAAGTGAGGCTTTTATCAGGTCCCTGGAATCTGAGGAATCCAGAATGCTGAAATTATTGTTATAGTTTAGTAATTTAGCATTTCGTCTGAGGAATCGGCTTCCCACACTGTGGAAGGTCCCATGAATAATCTTTTGCTGTTCTGTAGAATTCTTTAAAGCCCGGCCTACTCTTTGTGCCATTTCGTTGGCGGCTTTGTTGGTGAATGTCAGCAAAAGAATGGAAGACGCAGGAATTCCGGAATGAATCAGCTGTGCTACACGGTGAGTAATCACCCTGGTTTTTCCACTGCCCGCTCCGGCAATGACTAAAGCTGGGCCTGTTTTGTGTTCGACGATTTTCCGCTGTACCGGATTTAAAGATGCTATTGACCAGGTGGACATATACTGGACTGGTGATTTTAGATGTCTTTCCGTTGATATTTTCTAACTATAATGCCAAATTTTAGTCTAAAACAAAAACAACTAGCAAAATAATTTCCATGTTTTTTGAAGAAATAAAACAAATCGTTTCGACTTTCCGTGAAGCAGTAAACCTGTTTTTGAGTAGAATCTTTAACAAAGGAGTGCCGATAGCAGAGGATATGACGACCTTGATTTTGATAGGGTTTGCAATTTTTATCATTCTTTTGTGTCTTTTTGTATGGTATCGGCAGCATAGCAGATCACTGAAAAGTAAAGCTCCCGAAGAACTTTCCGGGAGGAAAAAAGAGAAGCGCCTGGTGCAGTTGGAAAAAGAACATGCCAAAACACTTGAGTTGCAGATCAAGGAAGAAGAAAAACTGCGGGAAGAAAAAGAGTCCGCAAAACTTGCAAAAGCGGAACAACGGGAAAAAGAACTTCAAGAAAAAATTGCTTCAATTGAAGAGGAACGTCTGAATCAGCAGGTTCTTCAGCGTGAAATTGAAAAAACTGCTGAAACCGTGGAAACTCCTGATGAGGTAGATTCTTTCCTTGAGCGTCTACATAAAGGCGTCGTTAAAACAAGAACACAGTTACTAGATAATTTAGCCGAAGCAGTTTTAGGTAGAAAAGAAATAAATGAAGACTTACTGGATGATTTGGAAGAAGTGCTCATCGGTTCAGACATAGGTCCGGAAACTACCCAGCGTATTCTTGATGCAATCACAGAGAAGGTGGAGCGTGAAGAATTAAGCAGTCCACAAGTTTTGCAGTCAGAAATTCAGCTGGAAATTCAAAAAATTATGAGTAAAACATATGCCGTCCTCGGGACTGCGGAACGGAAGCCGTTAATTTTGCTTTTTGTTGGTGTAAACGGTGTTGGAAAAACAACTACTATCGGAAAAATTGCTGCACAGTATCGTCAGCAGGGTAAAAAAGTTTTGATGGGTGCAGGTGATACTTTTCGGGCAGCAGCTATTGAACAGTTGGTGGAGTGGAGCAGGCGGGCTGATTGCGACATCATCCAAAAGGAACCCGGAAGTGATCCGTCTGCGGTGATGTATGAAACGGTGCAAAAAGGAATAGATGAGGATTACGATGTAGTGATCTGTGATACAGCAGGACGTTTGCACACCAAAAAGAATTTGATGGAAGAATTAAAAAAAATGGTGCGGGTGATTCGCAAGTTGATTCCTGATGCACCCCACGAAATCCTGCTGGTACTTGATGCTACCACAGGTCAAAATGCAATATTCCAGACTCGGGAATTCATGGAAGCTACAGATTTAACAGGACTTATAATTACTAAACTGGATGGCACTTCCAAGGGAGGAGTTGTTATCGGCATCGTCAACGAGTTTGATATTCCTGTGCGTTACATCGGTGTAGGTGAACAGGTTGAAGATTTACGACCCTTTGATGCCCAGCAATTCACTGAGTCAATTTTTGCTTAACTTTTTGATTTTGGATGTAAATCGGAAATTCAACACCGCAAAATAGATTATACCCGGTTATAAGACAGCAGCCAGAGGGCTAGAGCGAGAAAAATTATATTTCCGCTCCATGCTGCAAAGAAAGGGAATATCAGGCCTGCACCGCCGACTGCCATGGTTATCTGATTGAGTATCCAGAACAAAATCCCGAGTAAGCAACTGATTGCCAGAGATTCTGCCGCCATCCCCCGTCTGTTGTATGATGCAGACAGCCCAAAACCAATCAGAACCATGATAAAAATTTGAAACGGATAGGCGGTTTTCTGGAAAATCGCAACCCAATGACGAGTTACATCTTGTCCTTCACTTTGAAGTTTAAGAGTATTTTCATACAAGTCAAGGAGGGGTTGATGATGCGGAGAAATGGGAATTTCAAAGGGTACAGTGGGCAACTTTTCTGTTTCGATTCTCCATTGTTCAACGTGTTCAAGCCGCAAATTTTCATCCTGGAAAATGTGCTTTTGAATGTCGTGAAAGATCCATGAATTGTTTAGTTGTTCTCCCCGTTCAATTGCAGTTCTTCCCAGAAGTTGGAAAGGAATTTGCTTCCAGTTAAATGAGGTGATTGAACTTATACGGCCATTATGTTGGCGATTCCCAAAATAGTAAATGCTTTGTTCTTCACCCACTTTCCAGAGTGGGGGCAAGCGTGCAGAATTTTCCTGTTTGACCCAAGTTTGATGCATCCATGTGTACATGTAATTCTGGCTGAAATACGCAAAAGACGCAATCAAAGCAGAAACAGCTAACACAGGAAAAGCCAGCCTCCAACCGCCGATTCCCGAACTACGCATTGCCAGCAATTCAGCATTCTTGTTCAGTGAACTGTATGTGGCAATAGTTGCCAGTAAAACCGTAATTGGTATTATTAGTTCCAGCAATAGAGGCAGCAAAAGAGCCGTTTCTTGAAGGAACTTCAAAAAACTCTGCCAGTCAGTAAAAACATCTGCCAGGTTACCAAAAAAATTCCCTACCAGACTCATCAATACAAATGCACCGAGAAACAACATAAAATAACGGTTGAATTCTGATGCAATATATTTTGAGATTATTTTGAACGGCATAGTTTCCGGTCCTCATTGGTGAATAAGCAAAATAGTATTCAGAACAGGATAAAGTTTCTTATAAAAAGGTTCAAAGTAAATAACAAATCCAGTTAATATTTGTTCAATAGTTAGGGCATTATCTTGCATTAAAGCACTGGATTAGTTCTAAGAGAATTTTTTTTAATGACTTTGTTCTGACAATTTAGGAGTCTAAAAAGCAATATTCATGTCCCAATTAATTCTTGTACTCGAAGAAAATCCAGAAATTCAAAGTTTAATTGCCGCCTCGTTGAAGGCTAGTGCAATTTCAGTTACTCAAGAATCTAATCCAGATTTATTTGTGCAGCAGGCACTTAATCTGGAGCCGGATTTAATTTTACTCAGTAATTCAGGCGGCGATCAAAACTACAAGAATTGCAGAGAAATACGCAAAGACCCGCAGCTGAAAAATATCCCAATAATTTTACTTGTAAACCCAAAAGACGAGCTTGACGAAAAAATTATTTCAGAGCTTGGAATTGATGGGTTGCTTCGCAAACCCTTTGAAGCATCGATGCTTCAGGAGCAGCTAAGTCAATTTGTTACTCTGGATGACAATTTTGGCATTGAACCGGATAATGAGGGTGAAGATTTCAAGATAGACATGAGCTCAATTGACAATCAATTGAATGATATTAAAGAGGGGGAACAAGAAGTAAACTCACCAGTTGAGGAAGGATCTCAAGTAACAGAAGAATTAGAGCAGAATGCCCTGGAACCAAAATTATCCTCTTCAGCAGGTAGTGAAATGGATTCAATGATTCTGGATGACATTTCTGCAGATATGGACATTTCTAAGGATACAGTGAAAAAGGCAGAAGTTGAGCTGGATGAAAATGAAATAACATCTAACGGTCTTGAAGTCATCAATGATGAAGAAATGACAATGGACAACGGTTTTGAATTTGATCTTAAGCTTGATGAAGATGGAATCGAAATTGACTCTGAAGAAGTTGTTACAGACACTGTAAAAACTGGGACAGATCCTGCCTCAACAGGATTGGTGCAACTTAAGGACTCTGGTTTGGAAGACAAATATGCTGAAAGCCGCCTCAAAGTTGAGGGTGAAAAAACAGAACAGGATCTGAAGGCACCAGCGGATATTGATCTTGAAGTAAATGATTTTGAGGATCTGGATGATATCTGGTCACGCTCTCCGGAATTGGATCAGACACCTAGAGAGGGCCTGACGGATATAAGTTTGGAAGAAGAAGATTTTCAACCCGAATTTCCAGAAAATCTCTCCTCATTTGAAGAGCCAGCCGAACCTTCGATTCAAGACACTGATTCCGACAGGAGGATCACGTCAGAATCAGTTCAGGAATTGGATAATTATGAACTTGAACCTGATTTCGAAGAAACAGGAGAGAAATCGCAAAGTTCACTTGACAATAAATTGTTAACGGACTCTGTGGAGCAGGATCTTTAGGAGATAGTTGAAATCGAGGATGTTGAACAATTCGTAGAAGATACATCTGCAGACGAATTTGAAGAAGATTTTGATGAGAGTCAGGGAGATGCGGATATTATGTCAATGGTTCATGAAAGTATTGGCGAGCAGGAAGAATCAGCAGAAAGTGCTATGATTGAACTGGAAGACCTCAGTGAACAAATGGAAGCTCTTGATTCTGCAGAAACAGAGTTTGAAATAGAAGAAGAGGAGTTTGAGGAGGATCTGGAAAAAGAAAAACGGGAAGTTGAAGAATTATCTGAAGACGAATTAGCAGTGTCAGAAGATGATTCAGAAGACCAACTGGTAGAATTCATGCTGGATGAAGTGGGAGATCTTCTGGAAACGGATGAGGAAGAATCAGTGGACGGAGAAGCTGATTATGGAGATCCGCTTGTTGAGGAACTGGAAGAAAGCCTCGCAGCAGAATCCAAAGACTTGCAAGATGTTGATGCAGAGTTTGACAAAAAAGTGTATACTGAAATGTCACTTGGACTTGAAGAAGATGTGTTTGACAGTTGGGATGATGCTGAGGATGCCTTTATGGGATTTGATCGAGAAAAAGAAATTACTGAAGAAGCTCCGGATCTGACAGAAACAGAGGCAAGTGCTTTCGAAAGTCTTGATGATGAAGAAGAAAAATTTGAAAAAGCGGACAGTTTCAGTTTTACAGAAAATGAGTTGAAGGAGATTGTCACAAATTCAGTTCAGAATGCTTTGGAAAAATCTATTGCAGCATCTCTTGTCGAATTGGCAGTTTCAGAATTAAAAACACAAGTAATACGAATGGATCAAAGCAGAGCCTTGTAAGCCAGGGCGATTTTAGCTCCTAAGCTGGCATTATTACGTACCAGTGCAATGTTACTCTTCAGGCTTTCTCCATGAGTAAGCTGATTGATTCGCTCCAGCAAATATGGAGTCACCTCTTTTCCTTCGATTTCCTTTTCAGTTGCTTCTTTCAGCGCTTCTGTAATTGCTCCTTCAATTAGTGACTCATCCATTGCATCTTTCGGAGGCACGGGATTCCCAATCACAAGACCTCCGGCCAACCCCAAGTCCCATTTAATTTTCATGCAACGTGCAATGTCTTCAGGTGTGTCAATTCGGGTTTGAACCATTGAACCGCTGGACGGCGTATAAAATGAAGGAAACTCTGCCGTCTGGTAACCAATTACAGGCACACCGTGTGTTTCCAAATATTCAAGAGTTCGGGGAATATCAAGAATGGATTTTATTCCGGCACAGACTACAGCAACATTTGTATGAGCCAACTCCATCAAGTCTGCGGAAACGTCCATGGTTTTTTCATTTTCGCGGTGTACTCCGCCAATGCCGCCTGTCACAAAGACCGGAATTCCGGCAATCTGTGCGCAAATCATAGTTGCAGCCACAGTGGTGCCACCGCTCAGTTTTTGTGAAAGAACTACCGGTAAATCCCGGCGGCTGACTTTTACCGGATCACTGTTTTGAGCAAACTGCTGAAGCTCCTGCCTGCTCAAACCGATCTTGATCCTGCCTCCTGAAACAGCAATTGTGGCGGGGAAAGCCCCCTCATTTCGAATAATATTTTCTACTGCGAGTGCTGTTTCCAAGTTTTGAGGATAGGGCATTCCATGTGAAATAATTGTCGATTCCAGTGCAACAACCGCTTTATCTGTTTTCAGTGCATCTTGAACTTCCTTGGAAATGTCCACCCACTGTGCTGTCTTATTTTTTTCCATATAATTTGGGAATATAAAATGTTTTATGATTTTATTTGTTACTTCTGAAACTAACGGAAACGGCTGTAGCTGTCAATCATCATCGTAAGAGAAGAGCCGGATTTAATGATTGGACTGTCTGCAACGGATTCAAGATAAAATAATCATGATGGTTACTGATAATTGTTTATCTGAAAATGAAAAAGGGGGATTCTCATTTATCAATCTGATTGCAACTATTGTCAATTCTGCTAGCCTGTTTAGGCTATTTCTTTTTTCAGGAGGGACTATATGAAAATTGGTATTCTTCAGTGTGATTCCACCAATGAAAATTTCCGGGACGAACACGGCAACTATCCGGAAATGTTTATGTCACTTTTTAGATCTGTTGATCCGGATTTAGATTTTAAAAATTATGATGTACAACTGGAGCAGTATCCCCAAACTCCAGAAGAGTGTGACGCGTATTTGATTACGGGTAGCCGTTTAAGCGTTTATGATGATGAACCGTGGATTCGAAAATTGGAAAAGTATGTAGTTGAACTGCACAGGCAGAAACATCCTCTGCTGGGCATTTGCTTTGGACACCAAATGGTTGCCAAAGCTTTAGGCGGAAAAACTGAAGCATCAGAACGAGGTTGGGGTGTAGGAGTGCAAAACTACCAAACGGTATCCTTACGAGCCTGGATTGAACCCGCTTTGGAACAATTTTCACTTTTGGCAAGTCACAAGGATCAGGTTACAAAACTTCCGGAAGGTGCCGAATTGATTGCGGAAAGTGATTTTTGCCCTTATGCTGCTTTCAGAATTGATGATCATATTTTGACATTTCAGGGACATCCGGAATTTCAGAAAGCATACTCCAAAGCATTACTGAATCTCAGGAAAGAAATATTGGGTCCAAAAGTATTTGAAGCAGGAATGAAATCGCTGGAGCAAACCTTCCAGCCTCAGCAAATAACACACTGGATGCTGAATTTCCTCAGGAAAGGTGATCCTCACAAATAACCGGTTACGGTCTCGAATCCGGACCTTGCTGTTCCCTTTTTGCTGGAGGATTATGAGTTAGTTCCCAGAGCTTGAAATAACGGACGACAAAATTCAGGGCATCAAAAATTGCACAGAACAATCCCGGAAATCCGTCTCGGAATCCTCCTTTAAACAGATAGCGTCTTAAGAAACGGGAAAATGGTTT
>OFBE01000058.1_pt1 | contig 9694 bp, 3 predicted proteins | sample 1520481 | NCBI WGS metagenome assembly OFBE01 (sample SAMEA3696448, study PRJEB22514) | metagenome | biome: water; feature: marine; material: hydrothermal vent | place: Pacific Ocean | collected 2014-08-15 | depth 1539 m
TATTTCCTGTGCCAGGTAAGTATGATTTGCTTACGGCTCGTGCGCAAGGCCTACTCCTTCCTCTCTACATAATTATGGTGTTTAATTCCGTTCTGATTATCAAAAGGCCTTATTTATGCCCAGATCACATATTGTATTGATCAATCATTTAACTGCATAGAATTAATTAAGCTACTTTGCTGAATTGAAGTTATTCTTCTTAAGCAATATTCCATTCTCTGATCGTGTCATGTATGTAATTGCTAATATATCAATTTCCAAGAAAATATTTTCAGCTCCACCTAGCGGATATTTTCTAGCAATAGAGTGCGTGTATATGCGTTTGTATTATGTTTGTGTGTGGGTGTTTGTGTGGGTGGTGGAATAGGAATAGATGCACTTTTTCTCACATAGTGAATAAGACTTTTCAAACTTAAATTTATGTAAGTGTAAATATCAAATAATTTAACGGCTTAGAACACATGGCGGTGCTCTGCTATTTAAGTAGCACAGCAATAGACCCATTGCATGATGACGTCAAAAACCAAAACAAACCAGTCGCGCTTTGCATTGTGGGATTTATAGGGGGTCCGCTGAGCGACAATACAGTGATAATCCCGCCATTTTAACCATAAACGTCAATGTTCCGGAGTTGTTATAATCTTGCCAAAAACTAACTACTGCGTACCGTATTGTCATGCCACTAGTAAACGATGTAAACATTTAAGTTGGCATGTGTTGGCCGCGGGATGAAACGCTGAGAAAGCGTTGGGTAGTTTTAATTCGAAATGACAATCTGCGAGTCAAATTTTTATAATTAGTGTCAGTGTAAGGATTGACTGAAACAGTGAAAGGCGCAAATAAAGTGTAATTTACCAATATTATTATCCATCAGATCATAGATAATAATATTGGTAAATAAAGTGTAATTTACCATATTATTATATCCATAAATAATAAATTAAATTTACCAATATACTGGACTCTATTCTTCTTCTTTTCGTTAAATATAATTTTAGTGTGATTTACTATGAACACCACATTTTAACAGTCTTTGTTATGTGCAGTGAATATTATTGTACTATGGTTTACAATGTTGAATACCACACTTTACTATCATTTATAAAGTAGCAATGACGGACGATTAGCATATAGTTATAATCTGATTTTCAGTTTTGGAATACAATTTTTCAACAGTGCCGGCTTTTTCCGCGTCGAAGCAGAGTTAAACGGTAAGCAAGAGTTAGTTTTTGGCATGATTATAACAGATCCTGAACATCGACGTTTAAAGTTAAAATGGCGGGATTATCACGGTATTATCGCTCAGCAGACCCCCTATCAATCCCACAATACAAAGCGTGACTGGTTTGTTCTGGTTTTTGACGTCATCATCCTTCAGTCTTATTATCTTGATTCAAAATTTTGGATGCCATTCAATGCTAATTATTACCTTACTTTCTCTTGTGAATATTTTCGATATAATTTCAATATTACCAATCTTTGTTCATTGCCTTTTGTACAGCACACCAAATTTAATAACGTTGTCTCGACAAACTGGCAACATTTATGCTGTCGATTTCGGCGCATTCCTTGGATTCGAAGTTAATGTACCATCTGACCATTCAGGTAACACACATATAAATGGGATGATAAATGGCAAGTTGGTTTCCGTATTTAAATTCAATCCCTTGACACACTCGACTGACATCTTGCTTTCAGCAATTAAAAAGGCGCAATTGCAGTGTTTACTTCGACAAACGGCAACTTTTATAATGTTCATTTCTGCGTATTGGTCGGTTTCGCGATAAATTTCCACCTAACCATTCAGCTGAACCACATATAAATGGGACGAAAAATAGTAAGATGATCGTTTTATTTAAATTCACTCACCTGACATCTTGCTTTAAGGAATAAAAAAGGCGAAATTGCTGTATTTATTTCTTAAGGTGGTGCTATTTGTTGTATTTCTTATAATATCGTTTAGTTTTTCAGGGGATAGCGCGAACGCAGTCCCCCACTATCAAAAATTACACACCCGAGTCACCCACATTTGGGGTGATCGCAGGGGTCAACCTAACCAAAGTGCAATGGAAAGGCCTCACCCTGGGAGAACCGCCTTCGTGATCACGGTATTTCCTGTGCCAGGTAAGTATGATTTGCTTACGGCTCGTGCGCAAGGCCTACTTCTTCATCTCTACAGAATTATGGTGTTTAATTCCGTTCTAATTATCAAAAGGCCTTATTTATGCCCAGATCACATATTGCATTTATCAATCATTGAACTGCATAACATTAATTAAGTTACTTTGCTGAATTGAAGTTATTCTTCTTAAACAATATTCCATTCTCTGATCGCGTCATGTATGTAATTGCTAATATATAAATTTCCAAGAAAATATTTTGAGCTCCACCTAGCGGATATTTTCTAGCAATAGAGTGTGTGTATATGCGTTTGTATGTTTGTGTGTGTGGTGGAATGTGAATAGTGGCACTTCTTCTCACATAGTGAATAAGACTTTTCAAACTGAACTTTATATAAGTGGAAATATCAAATGTTTTAAGGCTCCACTGAGAACACACGGCGGTGTTCTGTTATTTCAGTAGCACATCATGTAGTATCTTGATTCAAAAAACCTAGTGGCGTTTGGACAAGAAGTAAAAATGTGTAGAATGGTCTCGTCCGTGTTGCCACAGAGAAAACATTCTGCAGACTCAATTAACTGGCATTGGTTTAAGAATCTAATTGCTGTTAAAAACCTTTGAATTGATTTCCACTGTAAGTCAGAAACCAAATTACACATATTATGCGAATGAGTCCCCGAAAACGTCTGTTTGGCAGTTAAATTGTCATTATGAAAAACAGCCTTCCACCGCCTCAGACTGGCTACTGTGACTTTGCGGGTGGTATTCTTTAACATCAATAGATACAATCTACGGGTGTTGAACTTGCTAACAAGCAAAACACCGCCCTTTTGATCTGGATCAAGGACACCAAGGTAATCCTCTGTTTCATAGCCCTGCTGGTCGTTAATTAATAGGCGTTTCCACTGATGTGGAATATATTCAATAATGCGCACCAGCAGCAGTAAAATGTTAGCAGCGTTTGACTCTATTGAAAACCTGTGTAAACAAGACGTAGGCTCAATAAATTCGTCTGCATCGTTGCTTAAGTCCCATACTGTTCTCAAACCGTTCGTTATAAAGTCGGCTTTGAACAAAGGCAGTTTGTTTTCGAAGGTTAATCCGGTATTGAGAAATATTGGTGTGTTTACTTCTACAAACGGCAACATTTATAATGATCATTTGTGCGTATTCGTCGGTTTCGCGGTAAATTCTCACCTAACCATTCAGCTGAACCACATATAAATGGGATGAGAAATAGTAAGATGATCGTTTGATTTAAATTCACTCACTTGACATCTTGCTTTAAGGAATGAAAAAGGCGAAATTGCTGTATTTATTTCTAAAGGCCGTGCTATTTGTATTTCTTATAATATCATTTAGTTTGTTCAGGGGATAGCGCGAACGCAGTCCCCCACTATCAAAAATTGCGCACCCGAGTCACCCACATTTGGGGTGATCGCAGGGGTCAACCTAACCAAGGTGCAATGGAAAGGCCTCACCCTGGGAGAACCGCCTTCGTGATCACGGTATTTTTTTTTTTGTTTATTCAAATAATAACATAGAAAATACATGAGTGTATAAATATTACAATAAAAATCAACAAATGCATTTGTCATTAACAAGAATACCATCGACTCATACAAGTGGTTCGAATATTAAGATTGTAAGCACATCAAATTAATATATGTATTGACACACATATACATACGCATACGCACGTGTATTTAATTCTTCCCATTATGATAATTCGTCATAATGTATTGATGTCGTGCTGTGAACTACGACATAGAAATTAAATAATTGTCACATTATAATATCATACTATATACTGTATAGAGTTAACAACTCTGATGTGTATATACATCTATTACCGTTATTATCATAACTATGAATCGCAATGGTCATAAGCATTTTAAAAACCAACGATAAATATATATGTCATAATGCCTTTCGGTGACTTTAAACGTCTGTCACTTTGGATTGGCAAACCGTTAAATGAAAACCTTGAAAAGTGAGACACTACATGTTGAAATGTATTAGATTTAGACCGTCAAGCCAGCACACGGCTTTGTTAGAACACCATCTATTGTCAAATATAGTAAGGCTACCGGGCCCTTGTTCACTGTAAGATACATATTCCTCCATAATTCTATTTTTAATTTTATTCCTAAAAATCGGGAATGGGTCAGTGTTTTTGCCATCTTTTTTAAGGCACCTTGCCACCCAGATACAGTGCTTAGCTGTGAAGAGTAAATAGTTAGCTAGGCTGATAGATTTCTCGTTAATTCGCTTGTGCAGATGGGAGAACCCGAAACATATATTAAAAGTCCCCAAAGGGTTTCCCCCAACATGCACAAGTTTGTTAAATATGGGACGAACCTTGACCCAAAACACAGTGGCGTTGGGACAAGAAGTAAAAGTGTGCAGAATGGTCTCGTCCGTGTTGCCACAGAGAGAACATTCTGCAGACTCAATTAATTGGCATTGGTTTAAGAATCTATTTGTTGTTAAGACCCTGTGAATTGATTTCCACTGTAAATCAGAAACCAAATTACACATATTGTGCGAGTGAGTCCCCGAAAACATCTGTTTGGCGGTTAAATTGTCATTATGAAAAACAGCCTTCCACCGTCTCAGACTGGCTACTGTGGCATTGCGGGTGGTTTTCTTTAACATCAATAGATACAATCTACGGGTGTTGAACTTGCTAACAAGCAAAACACCGCCCTTTTGATCTGGATCAGGGACACCAAGGTAATCCGCTGTTTCATAGCCCTGCTGGTCGTTAATTAATGCGCGCTTCCACTGATGTGGAATATATTCAATAATGCGCCCCAGCAGTAAAATGTTAGCAGCGTTTGACTCTATTGAAAACCTCTGTAAACAAGACGCAGGCTCCATAAATTCGTCTGCATCGTTGATTAAGTCCCCTACTGTTCTCAAACCGTTAGTTATAAAGTCGGCATTGAACAAAGGCCGTTTGTTTCCTAAGGTTAATCCGGTATTGAGAAATATTGGTGTGTCCAACACATGTGCCATTGTGCTCGGCGGCTTTGTGTTAATTACACCAACTGAGTGCCAAGCTCGTAAACAATCTTTGTATATGGTTGGCATGTTAATTATGTTTGCTGCACGAGGGAATATGTAGGACTTTAGAATAATACGGCCCATACATGAACCCCTATACAAACCAATAAAGTAATCAGCAAGAATTTGCCATTTATCTGAAAATGTTGATGTGAATAAATGTGAGATATATTTGATTCTCTGGGCTTTGATTTTGAGGGAAATATCCACGAGTCCAAGTCCCCCTTCATCTAACCTTTGTTTAATCACATGTTTGTTTACCAGATGTTTTTTATAGTTCCACAAAAATTCAAGAGATTCTCTATTTATTTGTTTCTCTGCCCAGTCCGGTATTGATACGATATTGCTATAATACCATATACCGGCACTAGCCAAAGAATTCAATATAACTATTTTACCTTTATAACTGAGGGTTCTCCTATTCCACGAACGCAGAATCGTTTTAAATTTGTCCACTCTAGGTTTCCAATTTAGCTGCGAGGTGTCATTATTTCCAAGATGAAAACCGAGAATCTTGACTGAATCACTGGTCCACCTAAGATCCAGAGGGGTATCCCTCCTTCCCTTAAATGAACCCAGCCACAGTCCCTCGGTCTTATCCATGTTAATACGACACCCAGATGCCAATTCATACACTCTGATCAAGGAAAATACACTTTCTATCGAGTCAATATCGCTGATTTGTATCGTCGTGTCATCAGCATATTGATCAATTTTGGTGACTGTTCCGTCAGGTAGGGTGATGCCGCGGATTTTGTCCTCCTTTCTAACATTTACAGAGAACACCTCAGCTATAAGCACATACAATAAAGCTGACAAAGGACAACCTTGTCTGGTACCCCTCTCTAACTTGAAAAATGTACTTAGAAAACCGTTGGTGTGCATCGCACTGAAAATATCAGTATAACATAATTTAACCCACTGTATAAAATTCGGACCGAATCCAAACTTGTGTAGTGTTTTTAATAGAAATGACCAGTCGACTCTGTCAAAGGCCTTCATCTGATCAATACAAATGATTGCTCCCGGCAGATTCTTTTGGTTGACATATTCTATCAAGTCCCTGATAAAACTTGTGGTCTGTTCAATAGACCGACCTGGGACTGAACAAGTCTGATCAGGGTTAATAATTGTGTGTAATACTTGTCTTAGCCGATTGGCTAGACATTTAGTAATAATTTTATAGTCAGTGTTTAACAAAGAAATAGGACGCCAATTTTTCAGGTTTAATTTGTCTCCCTTCTTAAACATTAAAACTATCATACCCCTTCTTTGGGACACCGTTAGGATGCCTTTATCAAAGGCTGCATTTGAGACAGCAATGAAGTCTGGTCCCAGTATGTCCCAAAAGGTTTTGTAAAATTCAGCTGACAGGCCGTCGTGACCTGGGCTTTTGTTATTTTTAAGTGCTCTGATAGCTTTTGTCGCTTCCTCTAAGCTGAGAACGCCTTCACATTTATTTATGTAGCTATCAGGCAGTTCCTTATCTAAGTTATTTAATAAAATATCTTGAGCTGTTGCATCTACACCTTCATCTGTATAGAGTTCAGTATAGAATCTAACCTGCTCCTTTAATATAGCTTCAGGTTCAATTAATAGTTCGCCCTCAGTTGATCTTAAGCTGTCAATGGTTTTGTTAACGGCGTTTCGTTTTTCTAAATCAATGAAATATTTTGAACATTTCTCCCCTTCCTCCCGGTACCTGATTCGGGATCTGATAATAGTTCCTTCCATTTGTTTGGATTCGAGGTCCATGATCCCCGTTCTCAAGTATTCCAGTCTTTCCTCTGGAACACCAGAGTCCGGAGATCTATCTCTCTCGTCCAAAAGTTCTGTATATTCTTGTCTCATCGAGACTAAATGTTCATCTTGTTTGACTCGTTTGTTGCGGCAGTATTCTCGACAGAGAGACTTGATTTTAATTTTTCCCAAGTCCCACCATGTCTGAATATCTCCCAATCTACCTTTCTGCTGTTGCCATGCAGTCCAGAAGGTTGTAAATATGTCCTTAAATTTGTTATCATTTAAAATGTCGTTGTTCAATTTCCACACCCCGGGGCCTCTAAGGGCTGTATCTGTGTGAAATTGACAGTAAACATAATCATGATCGCTCTGTGGACATCGATATACATCACACTTTGTTACTAAGGATTTGAAAAATTGAGAACAATAAATTCTGTCTATCCTGCTACTAGAATTGTAGCCTTGTGAAAAATATGTGTATTTATGTATATTTGGATTTAAAACCCTAAAAATATCGCACATACCGTATTCATTTTTGAGATCTAACATTTGTTTACGCCCTACTATGGCCTCTCCCCGTGCATACGCGCCTTTTCTATCCGTATCCAGATCAGGGTCTTCAACAAAGTTAAAATCCCCCAAAATAACAGGCTCTCCTTTCAGGGAGCCATTAACATTTGTAAATAGATAATTTGACATATCGCGTAAAAATATTACACGTTCCCTACCATTGTTAGGGGCATAAATATTTACAACATTAATATTAATATTTCCAATTTGAGCAAGGATACTAATTATTCTGCCTTCTTGGTCATGCATTTCATCAATAACTTGACATTTACTATGATTGGCTACCCAAATGGCCACTCCACAGGAGCGGCCATTTGGGCCATTTGAAAAATAAAACTTGCCTTGTGAGACAAAGTCTTTGAAAATAATTAAAGCTTTGGTCTCTGAAACCAGGTGTGTTTCCTGGAAACAGACAATATCAAATTTTGATTTGATAATAAAATTAAAAATACCATTTATCTTGACTCTGTTGTTTGCTGTTTGGCCAGCGAGACCATGTGTGTTAATAGATGCTATTTTCATTGTTAAATATATATAGGTCTACTTATTTGAAGTACATATAAAAATACAATTAATACGTTACCTAGGAGTGTTTAAATCCAATTATAACAAAATCCAATAAGATATTAATTTTGTCCTTTGAGGCTGGCCTTCCTTATTGCCTTAATTTCAGCCATAACATGATTGTTTTGACATTTAGTGTATTTTTCCTTTGTCTTACTGGTCTTAGCTTTATGGATTTTATCCGTATCCTTCAGGAACTGTTCTCGAAAATATGGTTTCAGACAAACTCCTGTGTTTGTTTCTCCATTTGGGCGAGGTTGATGTGGTGCTCTGTTGCCAATGACATTGGCTTCGGTTACGACAATATCAGTCGTGGTGTCTGTAACATCGCCTACATCCGTCACGTCTGTCGCGGAGTTGTTTTGTATAGAATCGTCATTGGGGTGATCTTCCTGCGAGACATCCGTCGGTGTGTCCCGTGTGGGATCTTGTGCAGCGGGACCTTCCGTATTTTCGACAACCTCACTGGGTTCGTTTTCTGATAAATCAGATTCTGATGCCAGTTTAGCTGTTTCCGCGGCTTGAATTTTGCGCATGCTTTTCTTTCTGCGCCTAGATCCACACTTTGAAGAGGAGTTAATACTGATGGTGTCCGCATCACTCTCCCTCCCCCTCTTCAGTGTGGCCTCTTCTGTATCCGTGGACATTATGCTCTCATCGATTATTAGCGGGAATTCGCTTAGGCTTGTTATATCTGGCGTTCGTTTGTTAGGGGTGTCGGTTTGGGCAGGTTTAGTCATGGGTTTGCTCCAGGGTGCACTATGCTCCCATTTGCCTTTACGTGGCTCACCTGCCCATTGTCCTTTACCGCCTGTCTTCGGGGCTTGATTGCAGTCCTTTTTCAGGTGCGGTCCATTGCACCTGAAACATTTTGGTGTCTGTCCCTTGTGGAACACGGTCACCGTTCTTCTAACCTTGTTTACCGTATCCTCCACATATATTATTGCGGGAATATCCTTGCCTATTATCATCAATGCCGATCTAAGTCCATTCTTGATTTTCGTCCCAGGGTGGTTGTTATAGAAAGGTCCCTTTAGAATCTTCCCATAATCAACCAACTTCCGGCGAACATCGGAATGTCCGGTTTCAAGTGGTATATTCTTCATGGTAATCCAAAGAGGCGGTTTGGCGTCTTGCTCAAGGTTTAGATCGAAATGGTGCGATCCAATATTCAACCCCCTAACAACCCAGCCTTCTGCCGCCTCAACACTGGAAAACACCAGCCTGCATGCTGCCGCAGTAAAGAATATCACTGCCTCGATTCCCAATCCAATGGGCGATTTCGCGATGTGCTTAATGACATCCTCCTTCTTGAAGTGGCCAATATTGGGCAATATGGCCGTTCTGTGGGATCTGTCAGCAGACAGATACCCATCACTCGCAACTTTCGGGTCCACTCCAATGCTGCTGACGCCTGGCGCCTCCTGTTGACCGGTAGCGGCGCGCTCATCAACAGAATCGGCCTGTCTATCTTTACAATCGTCGGAGAGAGACATGTTAATCTCAATATACTTTCCAAACAATAATAAAGTAATATAAGAAATAGTGAACTAATATAGTAATCTCACAAAAGTGATCACGGTATTTCCTGTGCCAGGTAAGTATGATTTGCTTACGGCTCGTGCGC
>OFBE01000061.1_pt1 | contig 9535 bp, 10 predicted proteins | sample 1520481 | NCBI WGS metagenome assembly OFBE01 (sample SAMEA3696448, study PRJEB22514) | metagenome | biome: water; feature: marine; material: hydrothermal vent | place: Pacific Ocean | collected 2014-08-15 | depth 1539 m
TACACTATATATATATATATATATATATAGTGTAATAATTTGATATGTAAAATCAGCACAGTAACACTGAAGATATTATATTGACAAGTTCAGTTATTACGGTATTTTGTTTACTAAATTAATAAATTATAGTGTGATTTGCACAAGTGTGACACTATTTAGAGTTTGCAGGATGTTTCTCATGTATACTGTCCTCCACATAATAACCTAAATACATGAACTTAGATAACACCATTTATCGTGTGTAGATGAAACTTAATAACTTTCCCGCCAATTTATAAGGTGGGGTGGTCCACTTGAGATTTTAAGCCTGCTGGTTCTATGCTAAGGAACCTGTTTGGTTCTCATGTCCCAAGTGATTTATTACTTTTAAAGGACGCCCAAAGCATGTAAATAAAAGAAATACTTAGCTCATGGCAGTATCCTGGTATTCAAAATCATGAATGGTTTAGATCGTCTTGATCTGGAGATATTCTTTCTCAAAGCAGTAGGACGATGTACCTCTCTGAAGCAACTGTTGCAGCTACTACCCTCAATATATTTAAAACTAGGCTTGATAAACAATGGCAGGCAATGAGATATGTGGCACTATACAGGCATAAAGAGCAGAATACCAGACAGGCTCAGCTTTATATTCCGTGTTTTGGTATGCAGTTAATATTTTATTTAGAGTAAATAAAGCACCAACAACTGGTAATTCAATTACTCATGACCCATGCCACTCCCTCTGCAAATCCCACACCGCATTTCATACTATTGCTATGGGCGACCTAGAAAACACATTATCGCCCAAACACCGTGATTTCAGCAGTGAAAATGAAAGCAACTTAAAACATAGAACAATTTTCTTTAAATAAAAGCATTCAATTACCAGGTCTTGAGCTGGCTGAAGACTTCTTATTCCCCTGGACCCCGATAAAGAAATTTGTCGCTTCATGTTTACATTTACAATTATAGCTGTGTTTGAAACTGGACATTTTCTCCTTGTGTACACACACTGCAGCTCTTACGTGGACACATTCACCAGACAAAATTAAAGGCATCAAGCAGTGCCATCCGGTATGTCGTAGGCCTACTGAAAATGGAGCCTCCCCCCTCATGGTGTGGATAGCCTTGGCTGCCATGAATATAAAACCACAACAGCTGATTGGCTGTTATGTGAGGTGAATTGGACAATCAAATTGACTTAATTAAAGTTCATTCATAAATTGATTCCAATGCTGAGAACACACCGTGAAGCAGCAGCGGTGATGACCTGGGAAAGATTGCCAGGTACATGGAAAATGAACAAATATCTCTGGCTTGGCAGACGACTGTCGGCTCATAGGGCTGCCACTGTCAGGTCATTGACCTGAGACCCATCTGTTATCTGGAATGCTGCTTGCATACCTAAAAAAACATCTGTGATATATTTCTTTGAATCTGTATTCTGGGAAATATTTGATGGAGCGGGGACACCAAGGGCTAATGATGGAGCATAACCATGTTCTCCTATAATATTTGGGTTAAAGGGATAAATCCCACATGCCTGAAATCCACTAATCAGGTTGGCTGGAGAAACACCTGCTTCCAGTGAAGATGCAAACAGTGCTGGCCATGACTGCTTGTCAATTTTATGGTCCGGATGTGCCACCATATACTCTGAACATTTAGCATTGTAATGTTTTTTCAGAGGACCAAACACAGTTTTGTCCAAAGGCTGCAAATCATGTGTTGTATGGGGAGGAAGTGAAAACACATGAATAGTTGCAGCCTTTGCAGCCTCTAACAAACCTAGGGACTCGTGGCTGCTGTGTCCATCTAAGATCAGTAACTGCAGGTGAGTTCTTCTACAATTTTAAGGAAACAATTTCGGAACCAGTGCTCTCCCAAGACATTTTCCATCAATGCTTTTGGTTGCCATGCCCAGACTGTATGAGGTGGAGAATTTTTAACAGCCCAAGAATTCAATGATTTGTACGTTTTTCCCTTAACAACAATCATGGGGGTAAACGAGCACCTATGGCATTCCCACATAGCCCTGGAACTACTTTTGCACCTTTTCTGGCGCACACCAAACTTGGCGTGTGTTGAAACTGAAATCCAGTTTCATCACAGTTCCATATACATATGGGAGGAGGAACTAATTACATAATTTACCTTAGCAAAATGATCCACTACAACAGCTGTGTTGATGGCACACAATCTCTGGGTCAAATTTGGCTCGGGCTTTTGGAGTGCCAGTTCTGGGTGCCGTTTCTGGAAGCCAGCAAACCTGTCCTTCCCTGAAACATCTCCCCAGAATGGCGTCTTCAGTTTCAGTGCCTTAATAATCTTGCCTAGCTAATAAAGGAAACATATGTAACATTATTAGCATGCAGTTACATCAGAATATAAATGGTAAGTATTACAAGATAAATAAAACATGACAGAAAATTACATTGACAGAATTATTAGATACACACATGTAATGTCTTTAAAACCTTACCTGTCTTTGCCATTAGTTGCAATCGGCTCACACCAAAACTTTTCTCAGCACACTCTTGCACGTTGCCAGCAATACCATTTTGTACAGAAAGTGGTATTGCTAGAGCCCTACCAAGAGCAGATTCGGGGTTACTGTGACCTGTTAAAGACAAAAGTAATGCATAAGAACATAATTTATCCAGAGCCATTATAACAAGTTAATTTAAAGATTTAAAAAATGTTATCACAGATATTAGTGTGCTTGTAGAGACATGTACCCTTTGCATAAACCTGCATGGTAGACTTTGGGATATTATACTTTTTTCCTGTTATAAACAACATTCTCATGGTATATATGAATGTGTCTCCTTTTTTGTTTTATTATTTAATTGACTGCTGCCACACCCACTCCCTAATCAAAATAATAAATAACTGTTCCCTAAGAAAATACAATCCATATTGAATTCCCTTCTAGGTAGCCTTGACAATATATAATTCATTATGTGATGAGGAAATCCCGGGCATGTCATGTTTCATGAAATTTAAATTATTTCCTAAATATTTATTTAATTATATATATTTATTGCACTTCTATAGGATAATTGTAACCAAAAACTACAAGTCAACAATGGGAACAAGTAAATGTTTCTCATTTCTCAAAGACCTCATGGTTTTGGACATTCAAACTCCGCGGGAAAAGAAAAGTGCCGGGAAAAGAAAAGTGCGCGAAAGAAACACGTGTGCCTATGGATATCCCCAGTGACGTCATTGATATGTCTTCCTTGTTTATGTCAGAAAATCCATTTCATGCTCAAATTGCACAAAAAGTGTCTGTTATTGCACAAAACACCACAGAATATATGTATTTTATATTAATATTGAAATATTTACATTAATATAAAACAGTCATCTGGTGTACCCGACAATACACAACTGCCCAACATTTGATGGATTTCCCCTAATAGTTAGTTGAAATTTTACTCCAGTTACTTGAAAAAACTATTCAAGTAGAGTAACGAAGTAGTTTTACTTATTTACATGACACCCTCGTAAATGACAAACATATATTTGTTAGCAAAAACAAACACCTCCATGAAAACATCAATACCATAAATTGCTTTAACATAAAATAACCAGAGAAACTCTGATACAGATGCACTATAGTTGAATCCAGGTTAAACACAAGTTTAATCTGAGATAAAATGGGTTTTACTATGATTGAGTTTTGAGGATGATATTGTTATTATTAAACTTATGACTACTTAATGGAGATTTATTACATATAAATTTTGTAATTATTATTTTTTATGTACAATACCGAAAGCAAACTTTTATTGAAGTGAGCATGCAGTGACTGGTTTATCCAATAGTTTGTATCAGCAAGAAGTCCTACTGTGATGTATGCTACTTATAAACAATCATATGTTGTAGTGGCCGACTGCCATGAGTGTACACATCAGTCTATGTATCTTGAGAATAAACAGTTCTGTTGCACCGTTCTAAGATGACCATTATGCTTTTGTGTATGTGCACCTAAACATAACATTTGGCAATGATTAGTTGGGATTTGTCATCTTTTGTGTTGGAAATTCAGTTTGGTAAACTATCAGTGCAGTCATAGGAAATCAGTATTTACCAAGTTACGCAGTCTTTGTAACTTTATTTGTTAGATTTTGTCGGGCCGTGTCCAGATTTGGGCGAAATGTGACAACTTGTTGCCGCTGTGCATTTTGGGATATTTCCAGGAATTTCGTGAATAGGCCTACATGATGCTGGAACAAAAATCATATATCACAGATTACTGCTACCAATCAGACACTATGATTTGTAATTGTTTAATCAATTACCAGGGCTGCAGCTGCTCTAATAGAAAATACTGGAGAATTTAATTAATATAAGGAAGAGTGGAAAAACTATCAGAAGAGATTAGAAATATGGATTGTTCTCTTTAACAACAACAACAGACCTGACTTGGGATAAAGCTTGTTCTGAAGCTCAGGCAATGGAACTAGCGCACAATGAGACGAAGTCGTGTCAATCTACACTAGTTGTTACACAGAATGTAAATAGGATAACCAAAATGTGGAGTGACTCACCGAAGTCAAAGCAAAATAAATGGAGTGACTCACAGAAGTCAAGACAAAAGAATGCTAACAAACAGCGTAAAACATGTTATCGCTGTAATGGTCAGCATAATCCAGACAGTTGTTATGGCAAGACATAGTCATGTCATAAATGTTCAAAAATTGGACATATTCTTAAAGCATGTAAATCATCACGATATCAGAGGTACAGCAGTAACACTCATCAGGTTGGAGATAGTGTAAATACAGTTCAATGACTTAGTTATAAGTCAACCAACCCTGACACAGTACTGCTATATACCATGTACAGTACAGAAACCCAAGGTAAATCAGTAGAAATTAAGGTTCCAGTCGAAATTGAAGGGACAAAGATAACGTTCATAGTGGACACACGTGCTGCATGATCTATCATTTCTGAATCGCTGTATCATAATCATCTATCACATCTTGCTCTGCAAACACCAGAATCGGTTCTTACTGGTTACTTAGCAGATCATACACCGATGTTAGGCGAAGTAATTACTCACCTCCGGTACCAGAACCAGTCATTCAAGTTACCGTTATTGATTGCCAGAGCCCCATTGTTAGGTCGTGATTGGATGAAGTTTATTCACCTGGACTGGAAGAGTATTTTTCAACTCATGCCACAGATGCGTGCACAGAAGATAAATGAAATTATAGCAGCACACCCATCAGTGTTTAAAGAGGGTATTGGTACCATTAAGCACTTCACAGCCGACATCATGCTGAAACCACATTTAAGCCCAATCTTTCACAAACCTAGATCGGTGCCTTATGCACTCAAGGAAAAAGTGGAGCAAGAATTGTGTCGACTTGAGAATAATGGTGTCATTGTGAAGGTGGAAAGAAGCAAGTGGGCAGCCCCGATTGTGGTTGTGCCAAAGGCAAATGGATCAATCAGAATCTATGGAGATTATAAAGTCACCTTAAATAAAGTCGTGGAGGATACATGCTATCCGTTACCAACAGCTGAGGAGGTAAGGTGTTTACTAAGCTTGATTTTTCAAATGCTTATCAACAGCTAGAGTTATCTGAGGAATCAAAGGAATACACTGTGAACACCCATAAAGGACTTTTCCAGTACCAGCGCCTCGCATATGGCATATTGACAGCACCGTCGATCTTTCAGAATGTTATGGATCAAGTACTTAGTGGATTGGATCATGTTACGTGCTATCTTGATGATACCTTGATTGCATCATCTAATCAGGAGAAACATGAAACAATTATTGAAGAAGTCTTACAGAGGCTAGAGTGTCATAACATTCTTCCAAATGTAGCTTCATGGAAGCTAGTGTCGAGTACTTAGGCCATAAAGTAGATGCAGATGGACTGCATCCCACAAAGGAGAAAGTAGCATCTATTTTGGTATCCAACAAACCTAACAATGTGGAGGAACTTTGTATATTCCTGGGTTTAGTAAACTATTATGACAAGTGTATGCCTAACCTGTCTACTAAGTTAGCCCTTGTGTATTTCTTGTTAGGAAAGAATGTTTAATGGAAGTGGACGTCTGAGTGTGAGAAGACTGTAAGAAATGTCTGACAAGTGACAGTCTGCTTGTACATTATGATGTAAAAAAGCCATTGTATCCAGCATGTGATACATCCCCTTATGGAGTTGGATGTGTAATTTTGCACACCATGCCAAATGTTGATGAATGACCTATACCCTTTGCATCACGTACATTAACACCTGCAGAGAAAAACTATGCCCAGATAGAGCGTGAAGCTCTAGGAATCATCTATGGCGTTCAAAAGTTACATAAATACTTGTATGGAAGGAAATTTAATCTAATAACGGATCACAAACCTCTCACTACCATATTTGGTCCTAAAACGGGTATACCAGCATTATCAGCTCTGAAGTTACAGGTATGGGCATTGATACTGATGGCCTATCAATACTCTATAATGTATAGGAGATCGGAAGATCACACAAACGCTGATGTGTTATCGCGTTTCCCAGTTGCAGGGTCTACTTTAGCCACAGAGTTACGGGTGAATTATTTTACCTATACCAACGATTTACCCATTACTGCTCAACAGATCAGTGCAGAAACGCGGAAAGATAGAGTGCTCTCACGTGTGTTAAACCATGTGCTAATTGGTTGGCCCAATTATTTGGATGATGATGAATTGGAGCCCTACTTTCATAGAAAAGATGAGTTGTCCATAGACCAAGGATGTATACTTTGGGAGTTAAGAGATGTGATTCCAACTAAATACAGACCACACCTGCTAAATGACTTACATGAGGAACATCAAGGCATTCTTCGCATGAAAGGTTTGGCTCGAAGTTATCTATGGTATCCGGGTATAGACAGTGACATTTGCTGACAGTTGACAGTTGCAAAATTTGCCTATCGTATCGCAAAACACCGCCAACTGGACCGTTAATACCATGGTTAGAGGTATTCCCCACTGCAAGTACTACCTCTCAGAGAGTCATCAAGATTCTTCGCAACTTGTTTGCATCTTTCGGCACTCCCCATGAGGTAGTGTCTGATAACGGACCACAGTTTGCAAGCCGAGAGTTTGCCCAGTTCTTGAAGCTAAATGGTATCAATCAAAAATTGACACCACCATACCATCCAGCCAGTAACCGGTGTATTGAACGTTGTATTCAGACATTGAAACAAGGACTAAGGAAGTCTCCATCCATTTCTCGAAGCCAGCAGTTAGCTAATTTCCTGTTGATGTATAGAATAACTCCACATAGCAGCAGAGACAGGTTCTGATAAAACCTGACTTGTGCAGTAAGATAGTAAATAAACAGTCAGCAGATGTACCCACTAAGTTTAGACAATTTGAGTGCAGTGATAGAGTTCGAGTCCGAAGCCATCGAAATTGAGAGGCAAAGTGAATGTCAGGAACAATGGTGAAACGATTAGGTCCACTTAGGTATCTTGTTCGTGTAGGCCAGGATGTACGCCATATTCATGTTGATCATCTATTAAGATCAGGTGAGACTATTTCAGATCACCAGCCAGAATATATACCTACACAGGTGATACCCACCGCTGCACCACCCAACCAAATACCAGTAACACTACCTGGTGGTGTACCGCCTAATGTAAATCCAGTTGTAAGCCCAGTACAATCAGATCAGAGTTCAGATTCGCCGAATACTAGTGTTACCCAGGATAATACCACACCACTAACTCCCACAGATAAACCACCCGATACACTAACTACTCTGAGACACTATCCGTTAAGAGACCAAAAGTCCAAGATATTTGATCTATAATTTCTCAGACATTTTGTTGTGCATGTCTACAGATTATCTTATGTTAGATTACTTTTACAATAGTTAGCATAGTCTTGACAAAAGAAAATAATTATTAGTCTAGCTATAAGTATCAGTTTTTGTATAATGCAAAATTAATGTTTAATTAACTTTTACATTAAGTGTGGAGAGTGTAATGTATGCTACTTATAAACAATCATATGTTGTAGTGGCTGACTGCCATGAGTGTACACATCAGTCTATGTATCTTGAGAATAAACAGTTCTGTTGCACCGTTCTAAGATGACCATTGTGCTTTTGTGTATGTGCACCTAAAGATAACACCTACCTACTGTAAGCCAAGGTGATAGCCATCTGCCAGCTTAGCCACAACCTTTAGTATATGCTGTACTGTACGAGCATTGATTTTCAGTGTCTGCTCTTGGATGAAGTCCTGAATGGACAACAGACATCAATATATATATATATATATATATATTGTGTAGCATAATAATTGCTAAGAGAGGTAGATTATAAATGAATGCTATAATTTAAGTATCAATACCTGTTTAGTATGTTTTGCTTTAGACTCTAGACTCTTGATGTCGTGGCTTGTATCAGCAACTACTACATGAACCATCTTCTGAGATGATTTAAAGCTCAGCTTGGCGAAGAATCCATTCTGCAAATTTATAAATGTTAGAAACACGTAATTCATGTGTATCAGGGGATAGCAATTATCGATTTAAACAATCAGAAAATGATTTATTTCTATTCTCAGTAACACTATGCTAATCTAAGGACATTATATATTGATTAGATATAACAGTGTTAGAGGTGCTCGGACAATGCAGTAGGTAGAGCACTGTACTGCAAATGTCCAAGTCAATGTTTGAATCCTAATCATGCCACTGTGTCTGCAATGTTAAACAAGGCACTCACTCACTCACTCACTTAGATCATTCACATGGATAATATTACAGGTACCTGTGTTCTGGTTCAAGTCATATAGTGAATGTATCTTTATTGTAGCATCCCCCATTTATTACAGCAAGTCATCATCATCATCATCATTATTATTATACTGATTTTCAAGCTTGTTCTATATTTAATGGACCAACTATTTTGATTTAGACAGCTTTAGACAGGATCTTCCTTCCAGTAATCCACTTTGTCCAAGCAAATATACAGATAAGGCTGCAGTTATTTGGTGGATTCGAATTTAGGAAATGTTTCTTTCGACCAAATGCTGTGTTTTGAACAGCAATGCGTTCAATATAGTAAATAGTGAATAGGCTATTACGCTTTTGTTGTTTAATTTACATCACTAACTTGGACTAATTTTAACTCGATGACAGGAACAAATTATATTTTTGAATTAATGATGATGATGATGATTGGCGTTTTACTGCCACTTTTGTGCATTAGGCAGGCTAAATGAGCCAAGCAACCTCCAAAGGTAATGAAGGGAAGTCAAAGATGAAACACGCCGACATTTAAACATGGATGGTAGTGATCTGTGATCTAACACGCTATCATTAGACCATGGAGGCACCCATTTCTTAATTAGAAAATCTGGGAAATGTGTTTTGAATGTGACCACCAGGGATTGTATTTAGTCATCCATGAACAGATTTCAGATTACAATTTCTCGGAAAATACACTATTTCTTTGCAACCTTGACTATTTTCTATTTAACAGAAAGCATATATATATATATATATACAAGGTGCTTTTAGTGAAAGAGGTATTATATC
>OFBE01000065.1_pt1 | contig 8978 bp, 10 predicted proteins | sample 1520481 | NCBI WGS metagenome assembly OFBE01 (sample SAMEA3696448, study PRJEB22514) | metagenome | biome: water; feature: marine; material: hydrothermal vent | place: Pacific Ocean | collected 2014-08-15 | depth 1539 m
TACATGGCTCACAACCAATACTAGGAAAGCCTTGATCAATTAATTTATTGTAAGGGATATCGTTTTCTTTGATATATCCCATTGTTTGTTCCCAACTCCAATCAAGAATTGGATTAAGTTTTACCATACTATCATGTTGTTCATCGATCTCAATTTTTGCAGATGATTGTCTGTTTTGAGTCTGATCACTTCTAAGACCAGTAATCCAACCGTCCAAAGTAGACAACATTTTGTTCAAAGGATGTACCTTTCTTACACCACAACATAATTTTCTATTTTCAGCACTCTCATAGAATAGATTCAAACCGTTAGTTTGTACCATCTCAATTACTTCGCTTGCGTCAGGAAAAGTAATTTCAATTTTAGTATTGTATTTTTTTCTTATTTCATCCATAACGTCATATGTTTCCTGATTTAGTCTTCCTGTGTCTAATGAAAAAACTCTGGCTTCTGGATTAATTTTTGATAACATATGAATTACACATACATCTTCAGCACCAAAACTTGATGCCAACGCAAGTTTAGGATGAATGTTTTCTAAACCCCATTGCAGTACCTCCTCAGGAGTTTTTAATTTATCATTTAATTCAGATATTTGTTCTGTGGTAAATTTTGACATAAAAATCATTTTTTGGTTTGTTTTATAATCATTACTGATATCAATCAATGACAATTCTAAAATTACAAACAACTAGTGATATTACATGAAAAATGAGGTTTTAGTTATAGTGTTCCCATCTATATTTTCTAAAAATAAGGTCAGTTTCCTTATATCAAATATTAAAAAAGTTCTCAAAATACAAAACCAAAAATTTCGTAAAATAAGAAAAGAAGGCGATGTAATAATAGTTGAAGCAGATGATCCAGTTTTTGCATCATCAGCCATCAACACATTATTCGGAATAAAAGGAGTGGCGATTGCAAAACGAGTCAACAATAATTTCGAATCGATTGTGAATGGTGTATCAAAGGCTGCTGCAGATATTTTTCTTAAAGGTGAAAGATTTCTTTTGCAAATAGAGGGGTATGCCAAGGGATTTACAACTAAGGACATTGAGCTTGCAGCTACTTCGTCTCTAATAGAAAAGACTGCGGAAATGGGAATCAAACCGGGTACTAGTAAAAAATATGATAGAAAGCTTTACGTCTATTTGACAAAACTAAATGCCTACATTTGTATTTATTATGATAACGGACTCGGAGGAGTTCCCAACAACTCACAAAATAAGGAAATGGTCTGTTGTATTTTTGATGAATTATCAGCGGTCTCATGTCTTGAAACAATAAAACAGGGATTTGATGTAAAGATCATAGTTTGTTATAGCAAAGATTCAGAGTTGTTACATTTGGTTAGAATGGTTAATCAAATAATTCATAGAACAGTTAAACCAAAAATAAATTTGGAGTTTTATAAAATACCTGTTAATAAAAAACTAGCATCACTGTTACTAACAGAAATCACGGCTAAAATGCTAGCACAAATAGCAATCACAAGCAGTACCAAAAGAATTTCTTTAAGTCTATCTCCACTAATTCATCCAGTTGATTTTGTTGAGAGCTTGATCAAACAAGCATACAACAAGAACTTGGTTCCATATTTTCCTTTATCTGGTTTAGATGATAATGTGTTTGAAAGTGCTAGAGAGATTGGTCTAGAAAAATATCTAGACAGAATTAAAAAATTAGGCAGCTCAAGATTTTATGATTCCAAGCAGCCTGCAAAAAAAATTGAAAAAATTGTTGAAGAGTCCATCACGAGTAAAAAGACTGTCTCAGTTAATGTGGGACAAAATAACGTTCATGAGATCTTGGATGAAGTAAGATCAAATAATTGAAGATTTATGAAAAAAATAGGTCAGTTTATCTATCCTTGGGGAAATGGGCATTACACACGTATGATGAGGCTTGATGAGGTACTACCGAAATACCTCAATGAGGAGTTTGATACTCATTATTTTAGCAAGGGAGAAATTTACAAAAAACTGCTTGAAAAGTTTCCAGATAAACGAAAGAATGTACATGAAGTTTTAATGCCAACCCCCATAGATGGGAAGGTTGGTCCGAGTGTTGCGTTATCCTTACTTAACATACTTTTTCCGGTGGAAGATAACCACTCGTTAGTAAATCAAGTTAAAAACTACATGAAGAAAGAGAGAGAATTCTATGACAAGGAAAAATTCGATGTTGTGATAAATGATGGTGACATGGGATCTAATGTACTAGCTAAGAATAGAGGAATTCCTAGTCTTTTTGTAACAAATCAATATATGCCCAAGTTGTGGAAATCTCGAAGTTATTTGAAACCAGGACTATATTTTATATCAAAACAAATTGCAAAGGCTACAAGAGTGTTAGTGGCTGACTCAGCTCCACCTCACACAATTTGTGAATATAACTTGAATTTTCCTGATGATATCAAAGATAAAGTCACGTATGTCGGCCATTTCTCAAATAGAAAATTGGTGAACTCTACATCACAAACTGATTTGGAAAGGCTTGTTGATGGGACAGATTTTGGATATTGGATGAGGACAGGAAATAAACCAACAAATGATGGAACCGGTCAAAGATATGAAGAAGTTTTTCATGAAAGTGAAATGAATGATGAAAGACGAATTATTTCTCATGCCAAGAATGACAAATCTATTGATAGAGTTGTTGGAAAGGATGGGAAAAAATATTCGATTGGAGAGGCATATGAAAAAAAGATTGATTGGATTCAAATTGATATTGGTTTTTTGACGGAGCAGGAAATGCAGACAATATTAACTGGATGTAAATATGTAGTAATCAATGGCTCTCATACAATAATGGGAGAAATAATGGGTATTAATTCAAAACCAATAATTGGTATGCCGATATATGATGAACACACAAATCAAATAAAATGGGCAGAAGAAAAGCAGTTGGGAGTTTTGGCTGAAAGTAAAAAACAAGTAATCAAAGCAATTCAAATGATAAGGCAAGATTATAACAAATATCAAGAGAAACTAGGAGTGTTCTCTGAAAATTTTGATGGAAATGGAGCAGAAAATACTGCTAAAATAGTCTCAGATATTCTAGAAAGAAAGAAATAGTTTTAACGTAATAATTTTTGGTGTCTGGTACGTGGTATGTTCGATGGGCGAACTGACCTTAACGGGATGAAGATATAATCCACGTACTAGGCGTAATTTGTAGAAGTTGTGATGCGATCATTCTACTTTGCGAACGCTTTTATGGAAAAAATTTAGTCTTGTCAACATTGCCTAATTGCCCAGAATGCGTTGCACGAGAAAAAAAGGCTCTTAAAATACAATATGAGACAGAGGCTAAAAACGCAGAGGAAGAAGGTAAAGATTACTTTATTCCCGCTGATAGAGATATAGGAACTGATATTGAAATACCTATGAAGTTAGATCCTTCCACAAAACATTTCATCTGCAAGAGATGTGGATTGTATGCCACTAGAGAACAAATATCTGACATACGTGATAGACTTAACCAAAGAGAATCTACAAAAGAAGACAAACAGTATGATTATTTAGAATGGTGGCAGAAAAGCAAGAAAGACAAACAGCAAGCGTGATTATAAAAAAATGGGGAAGAAACAGAGTGACATACCTGAAGATGTCAATAAAGAATTAGAATCGCCTAAATTTGGAAAACCGATTGAACTCACAGCATCTGGATATATTTTGGATGTTAATGAGAAAGACGGCAAAGTTGACATCCAAACTTACGAGCCTGTTTCTGGAGCCACAATTTTAGAAGGACTTTCTCTTTCAAAAAAAATTAAACTAAATGGATTGGAAAAAGGTGTTATCTGTGAATTTAAGCTTGATGAATTAAAGGCGCCGTTAAGCAAAAAGACTATAGAATATTTGAAAGAACAAGGAATTATGATGGATGCAATTATTCAGTTTGAATTAAAAGAAGTGAAAATAATCGACGAAAAACCAGAGACCGCTTGAAATTATTTTTTAGAAGTTCTTTTTGTTAGCTGCTTTCTAAACGCATTACCAATAATTGGATTTATCAAAAATGGAAAATTTTGTTTTGCCCATATCCCGGCCCTAGCAACTGAGGGAACAACAATCTCCAGTCTTGATGAATTCGCAGCTTTGAGAATTGTGTTTGCTACTTTTTCTGGACTCAAGATAGCTATTGTAGAATGCCTTGAAAAATTTTCAAAAGATGGATGATCAAACAAAGGGGTATCTACCATTATTGGGCTAACTACGGTTACATCTACTCCTGTTCCAGAAAGCTCGTGTTTTAATCCCTCTGAAAAGCCCAGCATGGCAAATTTAGTTGCGCAGTATGAAGCAACGCCTGGAACTCCGAAACTAGCACCAACAGATGCAACATTTACGATGTGTCCTTGGTCTTGTTCAACCATATGTGGAAGAAAATTTTTCGTGCAGTATATCATTCCAAAGTAGTTTGTTTCCATCTGTGATTCTATTTCTTCGATGGTAAGCTCTGAAACCTTACCATAAATAACGAATCCCGCATTGTTTACTAAAATATCAATTCGGCCAAATGTATCTATTACCGTATCAGTCATCTCCTTAACTTGTGATTTGTTAGAAACATCACACTGACAAACTAGAGTAGAATCTGTATATTGCGAAATTTCTTTCTGTACTTGAAGTAGTTTTTCTCTTCTTCTAGCTACCAAAACCACCTTAGCATTTTTCTTAGCAAATTTGATAGCCGCTGCCTCACCAATTCCACTAGAAGCACCTGTGATTACAACCACTTTATTCCTGTAATTCATAGTTTAAAATTATTATAGAAAAATAAGAACTTTCTATTCAGTTTTGTGTTCCTTTTCTAAATGACTTGCAAATTTGCTATCGCTGAGTAATTTACCACAGACTGGACATTCGTTCTGAACAGTTTCTGGTCTTGTATATTTACCTAAAGCAAGCTTGACTAGTAGAACCCAAGTTACTACAATTGGGACATAATATGTTGCAATCCTCCAGCCTATTACAGCGTTCCATTCAAGCCCTGATTCTGGAATTACTAAATTAAAAGGATCAAGATTGTTAATATACGCAACAATTCCAAATTCTGCCAATCCGGAACCGCCTACAGTAATAGGCAAGTTTCCAATTGCGTTTGCAGCCATCACAGCCATTATCGAATCGAAAAACTCTATGGTAAATCCAACGCTGTTTGCTATTATCAAAAATGAAATTCCATAGAATATCCACGCAACCAAAGCTATTATGAAACCAACAACAAAAACTTTTTTTGTTTTTGCTGAACCCAAATTTTCTCTGCTTAATGTACACACCTCTTCCAACCATTCATTGGTTTGTTTCAAAGATTCCTTACCACGTTCCTTTCCAAATTTTGTCATTAATACAGCAATACCTTTTGGTACCTGAAACGTGTGTTTTGATGAAATAAAAAACAAAACAACCCAAATCGAAGTTACCACAATACTAGTTGCTAAAACTATGGTAGCAACCACATAAGCACCGCTTAGTAATGCAAAAACCCCAGCAAGAATTGACAGTACACCTCCAGCAAGAACTTCTGTAACAATATCAAGAATTGCCACCCATGATGCCCTTGCTGGCGAGATTCGTTTTTTAGTTAAGTAATAAATTACTGCAAATTCTGCTCCAACAAACATTGGTGTCGTAAATTTAATGAATTCGCTCCCAACCCTCATTGCTGCTAAATTCTTAATGGAATCAAAAGGACCAAGGAATGTTCTTGCTATGTAACTTAGTTTTAATCCCTGTAATCCTAGTTTTGTCATCATTGCTAAAGATGCTCCAATGAATGGTAATGCGCCTATAGCAAGAAGATCTTCTAATTTTATATTAAATTGAATAACGATTATAATAATAGGAATCATAGTTGCAGGAATAACTGCAATTCGCCAGTCCATTCGAAGAATTTTTCAAGGCATTCAAATATAAGCCAACCAAAAAGGATATTCTGACGAACGAGGCTGAAGATTAATGGTTACAAGTGTTAAGGTGCGTGCACCGTCATCAACGGCAAATTTGGGTCCAGGTTTTGATGTGTTTGGTTTGGCATTGGACGCATTCTATGACGAAATAACGCTAAGTAAAACTAGCAAATCTATCAGTACAAACAGACCTTGGCATGGAGTTAGAATACTAACAACGGATGATGTGCCTAAAGACCCACAACAAAATACTGCTGGACTGGTAATCAAATCAATGAAGCAAAAATTCAAAATAAAATCTGGAATTGAGATTAAAATTAAGAAAGGTGTACCAGCTGGATTTGGAATGGGAAGTAGTGCTGCTTCAGCTGTAGCAGCCGCGTTGGCGTTCAACAAATTATTTAATCTAAAACTAGATAACAAAACGCTAATCAAGTGTGCTGGAATAGGAGAAAAAGCAAGTGCAGGAACTATTCATTATGATAATGTTGCAGCGTCATTACTGGGCGGGTTTGTAGTAGTAAAAACAAAACCTTTTGATGTTATTAGGTTAGAACCGCCAAAAGATTTAGTCTTATGTGTAGCTGTTCCAAAATTAAAGGTACCAAAGAAAAAGACAAAGGTCGCAAGAGCTGTAATTCCAAAGACAGTTAAATTATCAGATTTAACCGCAAATCTTTCGAACGCTGCTAATATTGTTTCTGGGTTTTTGCTCAAAGATTCAGATCTTATTGGAAGATCTATTCAGGATGTAATTGTTGAGCCAGCTAGAAAACATTTGATTCCAGGTTTTTCAAAAGTAAAGAATAATGCACTTAATGCTGGAGCATTAGGTGTCACCATAAGTGGCGCAGGTCCATCTGTAATCGCTTTCTGTAAAAAATCTCAAAATCTAAAGAAGATTGGAAAATCTATGGAAAAAGGATTTAGTTCTGCAAAAGTGGGTTGCGACATAATTATTTGTAAACCTAGTACTGGTCCCAAGATTAGAGTTTGAAATGAAAAAAGCAGTGGTGGTTTTTAGTGGCGGGATTGATTCTATCAGTGCATGCACATATTTGAAGCAAAAATATGAATTGTATGGAATTTCTTTTTTGTACGGTCAAAAAGCAAATCAGGAAATAAAAAAGGCAAAGTCATTCGCAAAAATCCTTGGATTAAAAGATCACAAGATTGTAGACATCAATTTCATGAAGAAATTGTATGGAAATACAAACGCGCTTACAAGCTCGAAGAAAAAAATTCCTGGTAAATTTAATTATTCAATTGTTGTGCCTATCAGAAATGGAATTTTCCTATCTATTGCAACAGCATGGGCTTTTTCAATAAATGCTTCTTTAGTTGCATATGGTGCACACACAGGCGACAAAAACTATCCAGATTGTAGACCAGCCTTTTCAAAAAAAATTGAGTCTTCGTTTAATCAGGGAGAAATTGATGGTATTAAATCAGGAATTCGAAAAAGGATAGAAATTTGGTCACCATACAAGGCAAAACTATCAAAAAAGCAGTTATTAAAAAAAGGTTATGATGTTTTAGGAGATAAAATTTTCAACACTTGGAGTTGCTATAAAAATGGAAAAGTACAGTGTGGTAAATGTGAATCGTGTAATAATCGAAAGGCTGCATTTCTTGAAGCAGGTATTGACGATAAAACGCTATATTCACTGGTTTAATTTTGAGACAAACTTTCTAATTTCTTTTCCTTTCACAATGGCCTTTCCAAGTCGCCTTAGATCTTTTTCATCTATCATTAGCGGTGATCTGCTGAATCGTCCATGCGAATAGGAACAGAATCGTAATAATTTGTCACCGTTATCAAACTCTAACAGCTGAATTGTAGGTTCGTGATATTGAGAAGATATTGAAACTTCATCTATAACCATGCCTTTACCCCATGGCATTTTGAATGGTCTTGGAATTTTTCTCATTTCATATAATGTTACAGTGTTTCTGATAAACCTGATCGTATTTGGTGAATTTTTAAAAAAAAAGAAGTTTAGAGGGTAATTGTTGAGGTTCCTCTGTTTGTGGTTATTTTTTGACCTTTCAAAGAAGGTTGTGAAACAGCAGGGATATCTTTGGCCTGCATTGTAGCAGTTCCTCTATGTGTGCTAAGGACTGTATCGGCGCCAGACACATCTAATCGCTCTTTTTGTAATTTCTGGGCATCTTGTGTGAATTTCCCAAAGGTAGCGTTGATGTTCTGTACTGCTGTTCCTCTATGTGTGGTTAATTTTACCATGGTATAGTATTTTTTTTGTTTATCATATATTGTGGTAAGCTTGAATTATGATATTGCATATACACAGCTTACTTTTCATATACAAAACAACTTGACAATTACATTATTTTTTATTACGTATGCAAATCATACTTTGTGTGGAATACTACAATAGAGTAGCGGAGAATTTCTTAGAACTTGCCAGCACCCAAAGATTACATTTACTATTCAAGCTTATGGAAAGAAGTCGCAAAAGGATAGAACCGTTAGCTAAGGAGCTTGGTGCAACAAAGCAGGAAGTTCATAGAAATTTAGTACGGTTGGGACATAGTGGTCTGATCTCAAAGGACAAAGAAGGAAAATACGCATTGACTACTTTTGGTCGTGCCTCGTGCCTGCAGATATCTACTACATTATTCTTATCACAACATTTGGATTATTTTGAAAAGCATGATTTTGGCGATATTCCTCACAAGTATATCATGAGAAGTGGTCAGCTGGCATTTGGCACACAAATCAAAGGCATTACAAAAACCCTAGAAAAATGGAAAAATATCTACAAAAATGCCGATGAATATATTTATGAAATTTTGTCAGAGATACCAGGTGATCTTTTTGCTCCTCTTACAAAAAAAGTAAAAGCCGGTATCAAATCTAGATACATTGTTTCAGAATTTGCGAGTGTTCCTCAAGGCAGAAAAGCGGAACTAAAGAAATCAGGCTTTAACAAACTAATTGAAAATGGCCTAATTGAAAGAAAGATGAGAAAATATGTTAAAGTGATCATAGTTTTAAACGAAAAAGAAGCATGTGTTTGTTTTCCTAATCTTAACGGAG
>OFBE01000068.1_pt1 | contig 8959 bp, 5 predicted proteins | sample 1520481 | NCBI WGS metagenome assembly OFBE01 (sample SAMEA3696448, study PRJEB22514) | metagenome | biome: water; feature: marine; material: hydrothermal vent | place: Pacific Ocean | collected 2014-08-15 | depth 1539 m
AGGCATAACTTTGGGTGTGGGTAAATTCAGAAATCTATTGAAATGATGCAACAGTTTTCCCAAGAGATTATTTTGACTCGGTTCTAAAAAAAGTTAGGTCTACCTGACCTGCTTTTTGACAGCTGAAGCTGCCTACTGATGCTTCAATTTTTACAATCTCCCATAGTCCTTTTCTGACTTATGGGTTGTGTGTGTGTGTGTGGGTGTCGGTGTGTGGGTGTCGGTGTATGTGCGTGTGTCGGTGTGTGTGAGTCAGCGTGTGAATATGTTTTGTGAATGAGTGAATAAGAGGGGTGTGATATTGGTTGCATGAATCAGCGACCGAGTCAGTCAACGTTTCAATGAGTCAGTGTGTGAGTAAATGATGACGTTGAAGTGATATGAAACACCAAAGAGTGTATGTTACACGTCAGGTCAAAGGAATTATATTCACACATTGAATATCAATGTAGCATTTATATGGCTACAGCTCAGCCTAAAGAAAATGGTACATTGTGTTGTCTAAGAGTTGGATTTTTGGAGTTTTCTCAACACTCATTGGTCTCTTACGGTGCTTGGAGATAATACTATTGTGTGGATCTGATCACTTCATGGTTAGGGTTAGCTCTTCTTCAGTTTATTGTCATTGAACTTCTATACAATGACATTGATGCAGATCGTCAATTGCTGATGAGGAAGTTATAATGGACCAATAGACATTATGATTTATTTCATGAATCCGGTGTAAACAATTTCACACTATTATTTCACGTATATCACACTGCCATAAGTATGTATGATGTCATCGACAAATACATAAGCTCACAGCTTCTAATACAGATTGTGTTGAAATATCGACACTGGCTTACAATATTGCCAAAGTTGCGCTCTTTCTGAAGGGCAGCACGGTCTTTACTTTTGCTGTGTTGGTAGATCTTAAGCCTCGGTGCCCTTTGATGTTCCGACAGCTCGGTGACTGTTGGACCCGCTGTATGTTGTGTGCTGTTCCTTCTTTTGAGCTCTCCGACCTTATATGCTGGTGATGTCGTCATATAATCCAGCAGGTCGGTAGGTGCTTCATTTGGGTCCTGGAAACCAGCAAACCAGTTGTGAACATTCTCGGAAGTCCCTATCAGAGCCATCTTCCACCCTTGAGAACTACTCGCATTAAAACCCTGTGTAGGTCTTTATTACGACCATATACAGTCAAAGTGAAGATAGAATAGGAACTACTATTTATCCAAAGCAAACGAAGGTGTAGAGCAGCCAGTACGAACAGACTAACCTTGAATACAGATCGGACATGTATATGGATGGTGTAAAAAGGTATATTGTTGTTAAATATTTTGAGTTCATGTTTTACGTACTTGTATATATTAAGAATATTAAGTACATATACTATATTAAGCACATGTATATATAAATATATGTATATATTTATATTTAATGAAGCTGATATGTCCCATAAGTCACCCACTTAAATATTTGAGGTAATTATATCAAGTCACCTTGAACAATTTGGGTGGCCTAAAATTAATAACAAAATGACTCGGCTGTTACAGACGGATCTTCTTTTTTTCAGATATAAAGCATTTCCAGGATCAAAATGGAATACTAACTCCACATCTGGATGTCGTTGTTCGCAAGGTAAGGGGTGCGTCACGGGAAGGGTTAGTAATAATGACCAACGAATGATGAACTAGTCTGTGACTGGATTGACGTGACATGATATCCATTGTTTATGGGGTAAAAATGATATGTAACAAGGTTCTATAGGCCACTAACTGATTGCACATTCTAAAGTTTAATATTTGTCCTTTTATGAATTTATATGTGCTGTTTGTTTGAATGTGAACAAATGTGGTATTATCCATCATGGGGTGTATTTGAAAATTTACTGTTTGACCAAAATAATGTACTAAGCAATTTGGTATTGGCGTTTGTTTAAATAAGAAACGCTTTATTAGTACTTTATCAAGGTTTTCCTGGTGGGCTTTATAAGTGGAAGGAACTTTAGGGATTGTAGTTATAATTAAAACAAATAAATGTAGGAATGGTTTTCATCTTTTGCATATTACGCCAAAATAAATACACCAAAAAACGTATTTGATTCATATAATTTATATTTTGTCTATTTACATAGGAAACCTTCCCAGTTGGACGCTGATATGTTACTGCTCAATACGTAAGAATTGCGTTGTGGGGTCAGCTAACAATGAGTACCAGATGATGATTAGTTAGAAGAGGTATAGTTTTTCTTGTTGTGTTTCTCTCTATCTATCTCTAGGGAGGTAGGGGGGTAGGGTGTGAGGGTGGCAGGGTGTGAGGCATTAGGTGGGCAGGGATTGATGGTGGCCGGGAGAGATGGCAGCCATTGTTGTCGTGTTTTTGCTGATTTGTGGTTTGTTTATGCCAGACGCTAGGCATTCTTCGGGTGACCACGGATTCATATACGCAACCATTTGCTCGCTTCCATCAACAAAACCCCGCCGTATGAATCTGTTCTCACTTGGGTTATGCCAAAGGCATGAAATTGGCGTGAATAAATCGGAAAGCATCTGAAATGGGACACCAATGGCAGTAAGAGAGGGAGAAGGAAACTTATACTGTGTTAAATAGTTTACTTTTTATCAACAGGTGGTTGCTGCGGTATTGAAGTCAAGACACGTACCACAACCTTTCTGGTGTTTCCTAGATTTCCTGTTTGAAGTTTCTGTGTATGACCAGAATAAGGAATTGCTTGATTTTTAATGAGGTATTCAAATAAAAGATAATAAATGTTTACAGCGTTTCTCTTAGATTAGCGGGAAACTATTGTCTACGTTTGTTTTTTATCCACACACATAGGAGATATTTTGATGTCAGGGTTTGTAATACTGGACTGAGCAGTGTTTGTATGCTGGTCACGTAAGTTCAGTTATAAATGCAGTAGACGTTGCTATTGTGCTTATACTTCCTGTAGACTACGCACTGAACTGGTCAATTAAAAAATATTTATGCTAATTGGTTCTGTATGGAAACAGTTTCCCTAGAGGCGTTTTTCCTTTTTGGCATTTAAAAGGTTTTTTATCTCTAGGGTTTTATCCTGGGCCATTAGAACAGCAAGAGGGGGCACTTCCCAAGAGGTACTAGGCCCCAAAACTAGGTTAAATATACAGTTTCTATAAAATCATTGTATATTGTTCACAGTGTACTGGGGTACTCCAGTAGTGTATTAATACTTTAATGTGTACGTTTTGTGAATATATTCTGCTGACACACAAAGCTTGTGTGATTACATCTCAAAATGTATGTTCTGTATTTTATTTCACAATATAAAGTCGCCTATTTGTAGTTCATACTTTAATAAAGTCGGATTGTTCCATTGTACAAGGTGTTTGGTTGTTGATGTACATAAGAGATGACTCGGGAATTACAAGAATGGAAATAAAATTGATTTTCTGAGAGTACTTTAAAACATACATATTAGGACTCAGTCATTTTGATAAAATTATAAATTAGAACTTTATTGATTAGTGTTTTAGTATTGCAATGTTTTGTTGGAGTACCTGTATCTTCTGCGTTTGATATATAGTGTGTTCTATATCCATAACTTTCATTAATAACTTTTCATCATTCTCCCAATAAAAGTAGAATGGAGATCCTAAAGAAATAAACTAATTGTATAGGTTATAACTAATGTGTCTGTTCTCATTGATTGTTCTAAAGTCGTACAAATAACCCAACAAAGTGCTGCTTTGTTAGGAAGGATCACCCATTCACTAACATACAACGGCAGGCACGCGCGCACGCACACACACACATACAGGGTATATATATATATATATATACAAGACCTGTTGTAAACCAATAGTGTCTGATTATAATAGTGAATCAAAAACTGTATAATCTTTTATAGATAACCGCTAAAACATTTTGCTATGAATCGCCCTTCTATTAAAGGTAACACGATTTTATAGAATAAACAAGTTTTAACTTTGCCTTATAATTGCTTACTTACGACATTACACATTGAAAGCATGTATACTAATATAAATCACACCAAGGGCTTGCAAGCAGTCGTGGAAGTAATAGGAAAGTATCCCGTATATGTTTCAAAATATTTTAATACGCATGAACCACACATTAAATTAAATTAATTTAAATCTTCTATCTATATTAATCCAGTCAATTATTCAGATACCACTGTATTCAAAGACCCTAAAACAAAAACAACTTGTTGACCAAGGTATTTTTTAACTAACCGATATTCATCAGATGCTACACAAACATCCTTTCCATCCTAAACATACAGATGAAGATGAAGTTTAGTTCTATAATCTTTCCAAATACATAGAGGATAAATATATTTTTAGTTGTATCGTGATCTATTTACAATGCTTATTGAGTCACTTATAAACTATGGTAGATTAATGTATTCTTTGAGATCCAGTTTTTTTTTCGTTCTCTTAATCTGTAACACTTCAACGCTTATTGAATAATATTTAGTTGAATATTTTGCTCACTTTGTGCTCTGCTAATATTGGTCGATTAAGAAAGGGGGACGTTAGATCTTTGCTGACTTTAGTTCAGTACTTAAACGTTATATGGTATTTTGTTAATATCGTAGAGCTTTGCTATTCTTCGGCGGAGACCGTATTAACTCCGGTAACGTAACGATATATCATACCTAAATTATGTTACTTTAATATTAAAATAATCTTAATATGAAGTTATCATCATAATGTCATAATTTGCCATTGAATGGAATCTGGTGATGAAATATGACAAGCGTGTTATAAATAGAAAATATATCGCATCAAAATAACTGCATTTCTTCATGGAATTGGGATACCGGATTATTGCAGCGTGGAGAAATATGTTGTACCAAGAGCATATCAACTACAAAACTAACAGAAAACAGCATTACGTCAATAGTATTAATGTATTACTTAGAAGATGCTTAAATCCCTATGTTGAACCGTGTAATGAGACGGGTTTACAAATGTTTGCAATGACAGTATGAAACAATCAATACTGACGAGTTTGTAATCTATTTATATACATTTCATGTCATCAAACAAATCAAACTTAATACACTGAGCAATGGCGCATTTATTGTTCTCTTCGGTAAAGCAGCACTTATTTCTACATATACATTTACTGTAAAATTTACTTTCATTCTATTTCTTAGTTGGGGTCGCATCGCTCAAATATCGACTTTTCTGCTGCTGCTATTATACAAAAATCAAACCAATTTAATGTTATTTACAAAAGTTCAAAGTGATGTTAGATGTTTGACAGAGTGTAGGATTTACCTAGCTCAGCAACTAAGTTGTTTTTAAGATAGTATGACTGGTGATTTATGATTTAACCAAGATTATAACTACTGCAGCATTCACGACATCTAAGCTTAAAAAGTGTGATGATAAAGAATAATAATAATAATTAGTATTATTACAAAATTTCTATAGCGCTAATATCCTCGAAAAGAATGGAGCTCAGTGGCCCACCTAATACAGGGGTTGGGCAAACTAATAATCAGCATGACATCTGCATCAACAGTACTTGCAAGTGTACGGATTTTACAGAAAAGGACAACACCCGGCTGCTTAGGCAGAAATTTAGCGAAAATAAAATATAACACTTGAATCATGCTGTAGCTAAAACAAAAGTATTTAGCTTTATTGTAGTATAGTAAAAGATTAATTAATTATAGGAATAATTCATCGATATTTCAAATGGTGATGGAAAGAAACTATGCTATTTGATGACTTAACATGTTCATGTTCAGAGAATGAATTCCAAAGAGTAGGGACAGCAACTTGAAAAGCACGAGTCCCAGCAGGATTATGAAAATGATAACACAGTTCAAACAGTGCCGAAGTTATAACGAGCTATTATTCAGTCCCCTGAAGAAACGTCCAGAGTTTGAATTCACGGTTCGAGATTCTCTGTACAAAGGACTCTTTAGTAAGATGTGTGTGTGGGTGTATGTGTGTGTGTGTAAGGACATACCGAAGGGGAGGCACCGGAAAAGTTCTCGCACTGGAATCTTTCCAATGACGAATCGCTCAGAGTTTGAACACACAGACACACACACACATGTCATTCTCTTCTGGCGCTCGTTTTTATATGCTGATCCGAAAATTGATTCGTTTCCGTATCAAAGGAAGGGCTTCATGATCAAATGTTCTGTTGGTACTGTCAAACCTTAAATACTGGATCACAGTATGTCCGACCAATTTATGTCACTATGGTAGGTGTCATGCTATCCGTGTATTTTCTCGGCAATGAAAAGACCTTTTTGTGTTGGAAAGTCGGAAACTCCCGGTCCGTAGTTAGATTAGTCGGATCACTGAGTTGTTGGACTAACATTAGTCGTATTAGAGAGTATGTAAAAATATTTGAATTAATTATAAAAACAAAAACATGATTCTTTTGAAAAAGAAGTAAATAATCTGAAAAGTTGAATTCACGGTTCGAGATTTCTGTGCCTGTGCCTTATTATACATAGCTAAATTATGCACACACACACACACACACGTGCGACCGCGCGCGCACACACACACACATTATGGTAACCGTAGTCGGTGTGCAGGAACTCGAACTTTACCCCTCCTCTGATCCCAGAGGAGTAAAGAGTAATCAATGTTATCGGGCACCTTGAATACAGCTGCTTTATGTTGCTTTCCTACAGACATACTTATGAAGACAGGATACACGATCAACCGACAGGACGCTCTATGTGAGTGTCTTCTCCGTGTATGAGTGGCAGACACTAATACCGAGGAGTGTAGTCAATTATTGGAATCGTACTGAAGACCTTCGATCTAATTAATCCATCACGATACCAATGAGCCAAGATGCTGGAGACAGTAGGAGGTGGCACTCCCAAAAGAGTCAAATGATCAATGTCATCAGGAAAAGAGTCGATTTATTATCGTCATGTCAATAACATGTTCTGGATATTGGTCAACAGAGCTTTCCTAGTTATCAGACACTAACCCTATCAGTTGTTATCGTTTTACGGAAAGATGGAGCCGAAATACCCTGAGGGTACACTGCCAGAGTGGTTTACGTCCTCAGGGGGTTCTTCCTGGTATCGGACCTGTGACCATCGGCACCAAGGGCCAGGTGCTTAACCGCTAGACCACCGGAGCTCACTTCCTAAATATAGATATGTTGCTGGTATTTAAGATATTTCTCTCTCTCTCTCTATTTGTGTGAGGGGGGTTACGGGGAGAAGAGCAGATTAATCGTTGATCCAGTTTGCTCTGGATACCCAGACTAAGATATCACAGGGATCGGTTTCTGAAGAAAAAAAGGATATATATTAGTTTTTAGTCTCCAATAAAATACACTTAATATATAATAGGACGATTATTAAATTACTAAATTAATTTGTCAATTAATGAATAATGGGAGTGGGTTGGGATTTAAATCACGGGGTGAAATTATAATGAAACGTCGGTAGATGGGTTAGATCAAGGTTAGGTCAAGTTCAGCGAGTGAATGAGTCAGTCAGTGTGTGAATGAGTCAGTGGGTGGCTGAATGGCTTGTGCGCTTGTGTGCTCTGGTCTGTGAGCCAAAATGTTTATAAGAAGATTAAAGTGACAATAGAAAAAATGCCAAACAAACTGATGGAAACACACCCACTCACGCACTGAGACAAGCACACACACACACACAAAGACAAGCACATAAACACTCACTCATGCCCACACAAACACCTCATGCAAATAAATGCATGCAGACAAACGATCACACTCGTCGTAGCAGAAATTGTTCTTCATTCCGAAATATGCCACTCCTGGGTTCGGGGCTTAATAACGAAAGAAACTAAATGACGATTTAGTGCCGATATGTGTCGTTATCAACCTCACTCACCGCCCTCACTCACTTCATAACACAACCACGTAATTGACACGAGCGACATACATATATTTACGACTAGCTGTGTTTATAATATCCTCTCAGTATAAACAACGGACCAACTATATACCATAACCATAACTTTACTCATGGGAAAGAGCCCCACAGATACTGCCACGCATATACATAGTCTATGTGTATGGGAAGGCAACAAGTACTATTTACACATACGGCCTAACACAGACTTATTTTCATCGCTTCATCCCGATATATGGCGCCTTTGTGTTTATCATTATTTCCCAGAAGACGATCAGTTCAATCAGCGACTGACCAGAGATAAAAAATGAGAACCAGATAAGATACTAGCTTCTTCATTAATCTATTCTCTGGTGGGAGGCTATCTCTTATAGAGGATTACGGGGACATATCTACGGACAAAATGGACAAGATTTAACAAATAGATGATCAGATATGTGAAGAATCTCCCAGATCAATCCAATATGGCGGTTAATAACAGTAGTTAGGGCTTTCTTTTCGGATTATAAGACGAATATATGTTATTTTTATTATATGTATGCTTGCATATGTGTGTGTGTGTGTGTGTGTCCGTGAACGCGTGCATGCGTGTGCGTGCATGCGTACCGCATATATTCTGCTGTGCGACCTATTGTGTACAAAATATTATCAGGTGCCGATTATTAATAAAGGAACAAAAATATAAAACAACTGCTGCGAACAATATAACGAACTATGACTAGGCCTAAATATTACGATATAGGACGATATATGTTTCTTGTTTATCTTATTGTTCTGTATCTATCCTATTACAATTATTACCATTATCATGTTATTGTAGTGTGATGTGATATTCTAGAGACAGAATGGCAGAGGCGGTTGTGTCGCTAAAGACAAATCTTGATGTTCTGAGTTCCTTCGAGTTCCACTGTCACGGTTTTGTAGTTTAGCAGTTTGTGTTGCTGGGCAGGCGTATTGCCTATGCATAGGTACGACTAAAAGTGTGTATATATGCGCGTATATGTATGTGCACGTGTTTCGTGTGTGTTTTATGCTACATATAATAAAGGCGTGGGCTCAGGTTTTCGTGATGTTTATAATTCTTACAGA